>Ga0316221_1001463_pt1 | contig 24536 bp, 25 predicted proteins | sample TBH18007metaG_FD_206003 | JGI IMG/M metagenome (GOLD analysis project Ga0316221, IMG submission 206003) | Freshwater microbial communities from Trout Bog Lake, Wisconsin, USA - TBH18007 | ecosystem: Environmental > Aquatic > Freshwater > Lake > Hypolimnion/Profundal zone | place: USA: Wisconsin... | reverse complement strand
GTTCCAGTCTGGTCAATGATTGCGTCACCTGCGGAGAACGTTCCTGTTGTAGGCGCTCCTGATGCGGTAGTTCCTACCAGTCGAGTATTGCCAGCAGTTGCTCCGGTGATTCCTGTTATAGAAATTGATTGTGTTGAAACTGAAGTGAGGCCAGCCAGCGTCGTTGCAGTCGCCCCCAGGGAAATCGCTGTCGAACCAATGGTTACTTGCGAGTTGGTCAGGGACGAGTTACCAATGTTGGTGATTGTGTTTGACGAGCCAGAGATTGACTTGTTTGTAAGTGTGTCCGTCGTGGCACGTCCAACCAAAGTGTCAGTGCTTGTTGGGAGCGTAAGCGTTCCGGTGTTGTTGATTGTCCCGGTCGTTACGGAAGAAGCGGAGAGAACCGTCGAAGTCAGTGTCCCAGTCGATGGGTTGAACATCAGTTTTGTTGATGATGTTTCGATTGGAGCATTGCCTGAACTTGCGTTTACAAATACTGGGTAGAACGTTGAGTTCGTTGAAAGGTCGTTGGTGATTGCCGAGTTTTGAGCGTTTGTTGCTGTTGTGGCCGTCGTTGCTGTTGTGGCGTTACCAGCCAAGTTAGCGGTAATGATGTTTGCGTTGAAGTTACCGCTTGCGTCACGTGCAACAATTGCGTTTGCTGTGTTTGATTGCGTCGCTGTTGTTGCGGAGTTTGCAACCTTGCCCGAAGTAGTAATCGTGTTCAACTTGCTATCGGCGATTGAGCCAGCAAGCATGGTGTTTGTAACCGTTCCAGAGTCTGTCGTGTAGACACCGTTTGTTACGGTTCCTGCATTTCCAGAAACGTTACCCGTTAAGTTTCCGACGAAAGTTGTTGCTGAAACAGAGGTCAGACCTGCAAGGCTTGTGCTTGTTCCGCCAAGAGAGGTTGTCGTAGTACCAATGGTGATTGACGAGTTTGCCAGAGCAGTGTTCGGAACACCGCCCGTGGCAAGAGACACCGCCCCAGACGTAACCGCAAAGTTTGAAGAACTGAATGATGCAACACCCTGTTGGCTTGTGGTCGCAACGTTAATTGGACTTGTTGCCTGACCCGTTACCCGTCCGTATGAATCGACAGAAACAGATGAAACGAATGAGTTGGTCGCTGAGCCAGTGGTGTTTGTCTGACTTACTGAAGCCAGTGTTGGGTTTGGATATGTACCCGTAAGGGCTCCGCCCGCCGAGCCGGATGGATTGGCGGTAATGGTGATGTTTGTGGAGCCGTCGAAGGAGACTCCATTGATTTGACGTGGCGTCGAAAGGGTGTTTGCTGACGTTGCGTTTCCGCTCAGGGTCGCTGTAATTGTGCCAGCAATAAAGTTTCCAGAAACGTCACGAGCGACGATTGCGTTTGAAGTGTTGTTGTTTGTCGCAGTGGTGGCAGAGTTTGCGACTTTTCCAGCGGTGCTGATTGTGGAAAGTTTTGAGTCTGGGATGGAACCAGCAAGCATTGTGCTTGTGACGGTCCCTGTGTCGCCCGTTGTGACGACATTCCCCGTTGTTGCTGGGAACGTTATTGTGTTGGAGCCAGCACTTGAAGGTACACCGATGGTGATTGCGCCCGAAGAAGTACCGTTAAGGATAAATCCGTTTTGGAACGTTGGTTGACTGACTGTCGGATTCGTAGAAAGAACGACAGAGCCAGAACCCGTCGAAGTTGTTACGCCCGTACCACCTGCAAGGACAGGAAGCGTCCCGGCAACAAGGGCTGAAGAAGATGATGAGTAAATTGCCTGGTTTGAAGAACCGAAACCAGTAAGGCCAGTACCACCGTTGCTTGTGGAAAGCGTTCCAGACAGAACAATTGCACCAGATGTTGCGGTGCTTGGCGTAAGACCAGTTGTCCCTGCCGAAAAAGCATTTACAACACTGACGGAACCGCCGAGGCTGACTGGAGTTGAGTTGAACTGGATGGAGGAGTTCGTCAGAGACGAGTTTCCAATATTGGTGAAGGTGTTTGAACCACCATCCATCGACTTGTTTGTGAGCGTATCCGTTGTCGCTCGACCAACAAGGGTGTCGGTTGCTGAAGGAACTGTGAGGGTTCCAGATGCGCTCGCCTTTGATACAAGGTTTGTAGCGCCACTTCCTGAACCAGCCAAGGAAAGGTCGGGCGCTGCAACCGTCTGAGAGAAGGTCTTTGCACCAGTGATGGTCTCTGTGCCACTGAGGTGGACAACGGTGCTGTCTAAGGCTGAATTACGAACGCCAAGGTTTGCTCGTACAAGGTCTGAGCCACCAATTGATGGAAAGCAGTCTTTTGTCGTTCCATCGCCGACTGCGTGTGCTGAAATCCCCGAGCCGTCATAGCCACGACCATTGTTGACGCCATCTTCCCAAACCGTTACTACGCCAGTCGAAAGGTTGACTGAGGAGCAAAGAATCTTTTCCTCAACGCCGGAAGCGAAGTTAAGGGTGATTTGGAAATTGCCCGATGTCCCAAGCGGGTTTGAAGTCGCTTGTCCGTCGTGCCCTACTTCGTACCATGTGGCGGTATCGGCGAGAGAGATTGTCTGACCTGGTGAATAGGTCGAGGCAAGTCCTGCTGTTAAGTAAGTGGGGTATGCTCCACCGCTGTATGAGAAAGCGTTTATCTCAGTGGGGTACGCCATTGTTGGCTCCTAACCACCGAGGATTAGTTGCTCATCAACCAGGTAGGTGTTACCTTCAAGGTGTCATTCGCAGCAAGCGCTGGCGTCGAACCGTCAGCGAAGTTGCTGAAGTACAAGGTCTTTCCTGAAGTTCCTGAACCAACGGTTGTGATGAAGTAACCAGTTGATGCAGTCCAGGGGCCGGTTGCGGAAAACGTAACCTGTGCGCCGAGTGTCTTTTCACCGTTAACTGCGTCACCAGCGGTAACAGTTGCACCGTTTGATTGGGTCGAAACGATTGCTGAAGAAAGAACTACTTGGTTTCCGCCGGGGAGACCAGTGATGACCTTCGTGCTTTCCGTTCCGATGACGATGTTCATACCGACAACCAAACCAGTGGTTGAAGTAAGGGTGACGATGTATACGCCTGAAGTTGCTTGGGCGGAAAGAGTAGTCGAAAGAACCGATGTAGTCGCCGAGGCAGGTGCGCCGAATGAAACAACTTGACGTGAGTATCCTGAGCCATTTTGCTCAGCAAATGAGCCGCCAAAAGCAGACAGAGTTGCTGTGTTCGCTGGAACCGTCGACCCCGAACCGCTGGTGAAAAGACCGACGTAAAGGTTTGAATAAGTCGTTGGCGTAGCGGTAATCACTTGGTTAAGGATTACGGTCAAGCCTTCGTTGGAAAAAATCTGTGCCATTAAATACTCCTAGAGAGGGGCGTCTACTGAGTAATAGTCTGCCACAGGTTTTCAAAAAACCCGTTGCCATAAGGCGATGAACCTACAAGGAACGCTTGCAATTTCCACAGCACGTTACTGATTTCGTGGGCTGTGTTTGTTGAAGGAGCGAAAGGACTGTTTTTGTTGCTTCGTTCAGGTAAATCAGGGCTTGTTCCAGCGAATTGTTTGCTGAATTTGCATTTATTTCGGTTCCGGCTGGGAACTGAACGGTCTGATGACCGCTGTGAACAGAGATTGTCGCAATAAATGGTTGTGAAGCAACTGGGTATGAACGGGTTTCTCGCATGTTGCGAATCTTAGTTTCTTCCTCTTGTAGAAACTTGTTTATTCTGCGACATTCTTCCCAGAGTTTCTTAGACATTTTTCTTTTTCTCCGCCTCAACAAAGCCGTGTATTTCCTCTTGGAGTTTCTTGATTGCTGAAATCTCTGCTCGCATTTCACGAATCATCTCACTGCTTGATTTGGAAATGGAAAGGTGAGAAAGCGCCTGTTCCGCAGCAACCGCATCTGCTCGCTTGGCTGCGATTAGGAGAATCGCTCCTTGCAAGCCAGCCAGCATGGAGAGAAAAAGGTTCAAAAGGATGAATGGGTACGGGTCAAACCCCTTGTTGTTGAGCCAGTAGACGTTCACTACCGCCCAAATAGCCATAAACAACAGGAAAAAACCCACGAAGCCCCATGAACCCATGCGGTTTCGAACAGCATCTGCTGCTTTTTCGCCACGGGTTAGTTCTTCGCCTGTTCTTACGCCAGGAAGAAGTTCCCAAGGCGTCTGAACCCAGCCCTCATCCTCCGTGCCGTCTTTCCAAGCCTTATACGAACTCACTTTGCCAACATCTCCGCTCGGGTGACAATCTTCAAGTTCGACAATTCTTCCAAAAGTTCTGGTCGATGGTGGTGGTAGGCAAAGATGGGCAAATTTGCGGTAAGTGCTAAAAAGACCTCTCCACGAACTTGCTCTGACATCGCCCATCCTGGCATGACAATGATTGCGTCGCAATCAAACATCTTTTTGAAGGCGTTTATTTGGGTTTCGCCCGATTCATATGCTGAAAAAACAGAGAAACCCTTTGAACGAAGCCGTTCTAGCGCCTCTTCATTTGACTTTTTGTCGGTGTAAAGCGACCCGGCGAGGTAGTAACTCATAGAATTGACAGGTCTCCCCAGCCACGGACGCCATAATCGAGTCCAATTCCCATCGTAAGCATGCCAGCGGGCGAATTAGCGCCAGTCTGTGACGTAAACCACTTAGACCCACCATCCATCGCTGGACACTGAAAAACAGTCCTTCCAGTGGCCTCTGAGCCAATGTAGTGGTGGAAGTGTGCTGAAACCATGATGGCGCATTGCGAGGCCGGGGTTCGTCCGAGGGCTTGACCCCTTAGCCAGGATTCAATCTTTCCGACGCTTCCGCCAGGGCCCTTTCCAAACTGGTGCCCGTGAGCAAGGGTTACTGGAACGCCAGCAATGTCCAAAGTGACAGTCAGGTCTTCCTGAATAAGCCCGTCAAATTGAGGCATTGATATGTTCTTGTATCTCTGGGGGTTTTTGAGGTACATACGGTACGTAGTGCTGAAAACGTCCAAGTCGTCGTTGTCAGTCCACGAAGTAAATGCCTTACCCGCAGAGTTCCTGTTTTCGCCGTGGTTCCCTGGAACTGCGGTGATGACAATCTTAATGTCAGGGAAGTTGTCGACCACAAGTTCGATGAATCGGTCAATCAACGCAATTGCCAAATCCTTTTGCTCACGTCGATTTAATTCGACTGTGAATGTCTGCATTGCGTAGTGCCCGGAGCAATTTTCTACAAGGTCGCCCATTCCGCATACATAGATGACGTTTGGCGCACGTCCGACCTTGATGAGTTCCCTGATTCGCTCGATTGTGATGTCCTGGGCGAGGTGAATTCGTTCGATGGTTGCTTCTACGCCACCACTTTCGTTTTTACCAAGTTGCCAGTCGGAGAAGAAGACTGCAAAAGCCCTGTTCCCAGTGTCTTTTTTCTTCTTTGACTTACCAGGGGGCTTGCGCTTAATTACAGAGTCAAACAACTTTTCGAAGTTGATGCTACTTACGCCCTCGGCCTCCGTGCGCTTGCGAATCTGGGCACGATAGTATTTGAGCCTCTTTACTTCACCCTCGCCTGCGTTGGTGTCCCAGGCACGGATGTGGATAGAGCCGTCAACCAGTTCGGTGGTCTTAGGGTCTAGTCCCCAATCAGCAATAATCTCTTCCCAAATTGCTGGGTCAGTAGCGTCCTCTGGCGAGAGTTTTACCTGACTGTCTACGAAGCCGAATCCCTTCGCACCGTCCCATTTGATTTCAGGCTCATAGCCCTTGGGAAGTTTGGGGACGACACGCTTTGGAAGGGAGTTTTCGGCGTCACGCAGACTCACGATAAGCCCCCTTATGTGCCGACCCTTCAAGGCAGACACATGAACCAGTCAGGTGATAACGAACTGCTTTATCGCCGATTTTAATTCCGTCCATAACAAGGATTCGGTGAATTGCGCCGGGAGCCAATTTATCAGCGACAAAACCATCAAAGGTTTTCTTGTCCTCTTTATCAAGAGCCTGATAGACAGCAAGAGTCCGACAACTCACGTCCTTTTTGAGACGTTGCTGAGCATCTTTTAGTGACATGCTGAAAGATTAACCCATGACCCTGCATAAAGCAAGGGTTGAGAAGTTAAACTACGCCTTTTTTGAGGAAGTCTTTTTGGCGGGCGCTGGAGCAATTTCTGCGTCTTCAGCGGGTGCATCAGCGACTGCTGGTGCGTCTGCAACTGGTGCAGGTGTTTCGGCAACTGGTGCCGACTTCTTTGGGGCGGGGGTAGGCGCCTCGATGAGTTCAATCTTACCGAGACCTAGCATAATTTCTAGGAAGTCGTCTTGAAAGTCCTCGGGAAGCACGTCCCCCGCCGTCAGTACGTGGTTCGGTCCCTTAGTTTCAAAGGGAACTACTGCACGGTACTGACGACGGGTTTCGTTGCTCATGATTAGATGATACCTGACCAGAAGTAACCGAGGTCAGCAGCAACAACCTTGTTGTCGAAAGCGATTTCGCCTTCAACACGGTCGGCCTTCAACTCTTCCATGCGGAAGCGTGAAACACCAACGGTCGTGCCGAGTCCACCGGAAACGCCAGTCCACATGAATGTGTAACCAGCAGATGGGGTCATCAAACCTGGGTTTGGAGCGGTGTAGCAGAGCAGAGCGTTGTTACCAACAGTGAAGTTGTAAGACTGGGCGTTTGAGCCTTCCTTACCGCTGTTGACAACTGCCTTAGCAACGAGAACACGGTCAACACCGAACAATTGTGCGAGGAGGTCCTCAGTAACAATTGCACCGGCTTGGGTGTACTTGTAACGGTCTACGAGCAATGGGTGGTTCTTCAGGGTCTGGAATACGGCGTAGCCGAGAACGAGCGTGTTGGGCTCGTAACCAGTGTTCTGAAGAATGGTGGCCTTCGCCAACTCAACGTCCGTAATTGGGTTTGAGTTGTATGAAGTTGCCTCCACGTAGTCGCTCCACTTGTAAGTGGTGCTACCCGCCGAGTACGAGGATGAACCCGTAACGTTGTTAGCCCATACGCCTGATGCAAAGTAGTCAGTAGCCCATTGAACTTCACGACGGAGGAGCAAACGCTGAGTTACAAACTGCGTTGCTTCCATGTCAGGGTTCAGAGGGTTGTCTGAGTTTGCACGGGTCTGGTCGCCAATGTCCTTGTGGAAGGCGAAAACGTCGGCAGAGTAGTTGTCGGTTGACAGTCCGTAGCCTGAACCAGCAGATGCAGTGCCATCGGCACGGCGCTGAGCCTCGTCACGGAACCAGTCGTCCTTGGTGTACTTGAAGTAAAGGTTGCTCTTCTTGTCAACAGGTACTACTGGGAATACCTTGTCGGCGATGAAGTTTGCAGTGTTCTGAATGTATGCAACCGAGATGTTGGTCAAGATTGCATCAATGTGAACGTTATTTACGTTTGGCTGTGGCATGGTTTATTCCTCTCTGCCTTATGCAGCACGGCTTGCGTTGCCACAGTCGATGACTACGGTGATGATGTCACCGGAGACGCCTGCGGTCAGAGCCGTACCTAGGATGTACTTAGTGGTGTCAGTGCCGGGAACGATTGCAACGGCGGTGCCAGTTGCAGAAGTACCGATTACTGAACCAACGGAAATGCTTCCACCAGCAACAACCTTGGTGACGCCCGAAATCGTGATTTCTGATTCCGAAACGCCTTCGAGTGCTGAAGCAGCGCTGAACCAAGCACGTGGCTGGTTCTGGAGGACACCAAGCGGACGGTCAGTAGCGGCGCTCACAGCAGTGGCAACCGAGCCTGATTCGTTCGCACCCGTGATAGATGCCGAAGCAATCTTCACGAAGGTGAACTGTGATTGAAGAGCAACTGAGGTGCTGGTGCCTGACGCTGCTGAAGCGTCTGCGACCATCGTTACCTTAATTGCATATGGATTCTGTTCGTAAGCCATGACTTATCGTGCCTTCTCGTTGAGGTAAGCGGTGTAGAGGTCAGGGTTTGACTGAGCAACTGACATCAGAGCCGACTCGAATGATGGTGAAGTGCCGTTGGCAACTGCTGCCTTGGCAAGTGATTCCATCTTCGAGAAAGCGTCGTCAGAAGCAGCAGGTGCGTCCGTTCCGATTTCGGTGAATACAACGTTCGCTTCAAGTTGAGCGTTCGCTGAGTCGAGGGCCTTAACAATCTCGGTGGCAAGTGCGCCGTCAACTTCTGAAAGTTGGCGAAGGCTTGGACCTACGATTGAAGGGTCAAGGTTGAGTTGTGACCATTGGGCAGCCTTCAGTACAGCAGCCTCGTCAGCACGAGCGTTACGCTCGGCAATGAGGGCCGACTCTGAAGCCTGAGCCTTGCGGAGAGCAGCCTCAGCGGTGGCCTTGCTTTCGTCAAGCATCTTCTTGACTACAGCAGGCATCGCCTTAACAATCTCAGCCTCGGTCGCCAACTCTGGAATGACAACAACTTCTGCGTTGTCAGTAAGAGCCGTTTCAGGCATAGTGATTCCTTCCGTCTTGGAAACTACTGAAGCGGGCGCCTCAGTAGGGTTGCCGTCACCATCACTGGTTGGGCGGAGTTCGTCAAGTACGGCAGTAACTTCGGAAGGATTGGCAGACTTCATTACAACCCATCCATCGTGAAGGTGGGCAGGGTGGTCAACACCACTGGTCTCCTTGATGTTGAGTCGTACTAACTTTCGTGCCATGTACTCTTCCTTGCGACTTGTTCCGTGTGGTAAAAACCCAACGGTCTTGACAAAACAAATCGTAGAGTACGTTTTGGAAAATGCAAGTGTTGACTAGAAGGGGAAGTCTTCCTCGTCATGCCAAGCCGGGCAGATGTCCTTAAATGAACACCAGTTTTCGCAGAGATTGTTCTTTGTTGCTGGGAAAAAGCCAGCCTCGTACCACTCTTCAATCTTGCCCCAAGCCTGACGAACACGTCGCTCGGCAAGTTCGATGTCATTGTCTGTCACGCTTAGTTCAAGTGTTTTTCCAAACTGGACATAGAGAAGTCGGATTGTCTTTGGTCGCTCACCAAGCACTTGTTCGCACAAATAGGCGTAGATTTTCGCCGGGAGAAGTGCTGAATCCTTGTACTTTCCAAAGGGAACTTTGCCCGTCTTGTAGTCGACAATTATTAGGGAACCGTCAGGGTCACGGTCAAGGCGGTCGAGGATTCCACGGAGCCCGAATCCGCCCATGTCTAGGTCGTAGCGAACTTCAATCCCCTCTGAGGTGACGGATGTGGGGTCTTCCATTGTGAAGTAAGTGCGGACGTATTTGGAGACATCGGCCAGAAAGGTCTGAACGCCCTTCGCATCGAGTTCCATTTCTTCGGCGATTTCGGCGCTCAAAGAGACGGGCACGATTTCTCGCATAATCTCCAGCGCAAGTTCCACGCTTCGCTCCTGTGGTGATTCTGCGGTGCGAAGAAACATCGTTTCCAAGACTTCGTGGAAGAAAGTTCCCCTGTATGTTGCCATCTTCTTCTTCTCTGGCAACTTTTCAATTGAAACGTATTGGTACTGCTTTGGGCAAGTTTCAATCTGATTGACACGACTTGGAGAAATGCCGGTCGGCTTGTTGCTCAGGTAAACTGGGGTTGAGTTCATCCCAACAACATAGCAGACTGGTGTGACACCAGTGGTGGACTACAGAGAAACTGGCTTGTTGTGGTCAGAGTGCTTTGAGAAAAGACGGTCAATCTTTTGCGCCAACTTCATTGCGCTCTTGATGTCTTTTGCAAACAAAGAAAAGTCGTACATTGGTGAAAGTATTCCGCCAAGGTTTTCACGACGAATAATACGGAGTTCTGCGGGCTGGTCTTTCCCCGCCCAAATCGTGTACCGATAGGGGGAGTTGTCAGCGGTGATTTGGTCAAAGTCCTCTGAGCGCCAAGTGAGTTTTGCCATGATTACTTTACCGATGGCTCTACTTCTTCGGCGTACTGAACAAGGTGCGAGAATGGCTCCAGTTGCTCGATTCGGCGTCCAGAAATCTCTACGGCGTTCACCAAGTATTGGTTGTGAACACGGAGTTCATCGTTCTCCACCAGAAGCGAGTTGTATCGCTCTTGAAGGTCAAGTGCGAGTGAGATGAGTTGACCAATATCCCCAGCGTCGTAGGCGTCCTGGGTTACGGCTTGCCAAACCTTGTCTGATGCTTCTTTGATTGTCTGCGTCACGGTATTCTCCTTTGTCAACAGATTCTCCACAGATGTTACCATACCCTTGTCACTTTACCGTACTTCCCCAACGTATCGTAACCATGTGCTTGGATTTTCCGAATCTGGTGTTAATTCGACTTCCGTGATTCTTTGACAATGCAGACAGTGGACGATGAAGGTGCCGTCTTTGGATTCCGGGTTCCTGACCCGCCAATCATGACGACAAAAACCCTCTGTTTTACCGTCAACGACCTTTATCGAGCGACGATAGGGGTCACGGAATATCTTCCCCTTTTGTTCCAAATCTCGGACAATTCGTAGGGCAGTGGAAGTGCTTCGGATTTCAAAAGCCCTGCAAATATCCCTAATTGTTGGTGAACAGCCAAGTTCGTCCCAGTATCTAGCGACGTAACGAACCACGTCATCGCCGGTGCGAGACGTGTAATTGCTTCGTTCCATCACTTCTTTTTGATTGTAAGTTCGCTGAATCGTCGTCCCGCCATTTTCTTGTTAAAGTGCTTGATGTTGTTGGCTGTAATGCCAATCCTGGTCGTATTCAACATAATTGCCAGCAAATCACTGGCATCTTGCGAAACGTACCCGGCGTCCTCAATCGCTTCCGGCGTGGGAAAGACATCAGCGTGTCGGTCGGAATCTGCGTCAATCAAGTCGTCCTGTAGACCGCCGGTGCTAAAAAGATAGCGGAAGTTGACTGGGAAGAACTTGCGCTTCTTGAACATCGCAACCTCTTTGGTGTAGGCGTAGAAAAGAACGTCGGGGTTCTTCTCGGCAATGTCCATCCACAAATCTAAGTACTCTTCGGAAAAGAAGTCCCCAGAGTCGTGGATTCTGACTGCGGAGCCTCCGTTTTTAGCCCACTCAGAGAGCCACTCGTCTTCGACCATGTTGCTGAAAGACCTTGGTTCTCCGTTTGGACGGAACCTTGGCTTAGACAATTCTGCGTTAATCGCATCAGTCCATTCATTTGGGGCGTCTAGAACCATCTCCAGGTTTCTGAGGTGTGCAGACCTAACGTTGCTGAACATAAATGTGCCATTTCGGGCGTAGCAATACTGGGCGCATACGCCTGCGTTCGGACAGGTCTTGAATAGTTTCCCGCTGGAAAGGCGTACATTCCACGCTGGAAGTGTCCAGTTCCAAATTCGGTCTTTGCGTAGTTCGGAGTTTGATTTGAGAAGGTCAGCCATTTTGGTACCTTTCCGGAACAGGTCCTTTGTAGGGGGAGCCGTCAGCACTTTGGTCGACGGGGAATCGGTCTGAGCAATTGGCGCACGTTACATAGGTTTTGGCACCCATTGTCCTAAGCACCCAGTTGTGTTTGCAGGTTTTAGCCATTATTTTTCCTTCGTTTGATTTCGTTCAACATGGTTTGAATATCCTGGTTCCACTTATCCATGTCGTCTTCGGTTTCAAAGTCCGGTGAATAAATGGTTACGCTGTAAGTCCCGTCGGGCTCGTGCAAGCATTTTGCGTGAACGTCGTCAAATCGCCAGTATCCAACTGGTACGTTCTCAGTGGACATCTGCCTGGGCGTAGTCTTGTGCGTCTTGCTCCCAAATGGCAAGATTCCCTAGTCGAACCATGTGGACACAAGGGTCGTAGCCCTCTTCCCACAAACGTTCTTCCTTTTCCCCGGTCGGTGAACCGTCATGCGTGTTGCAGAAACTTTCGGAGCAAAATCCGTTCTCTACGCCGACTTGTAACCACTGTTCAAATGTCATTGCGTAACGGTATCAAAATGACCGATACAAAGCAAGTCATTCTCTAGCAGTTGTCGCCAGACCATTCGGGGTAAAAACCGCTGTTTCGGACGTAGTACCAAGAAGCAACTTCAAACTGCTCCGTGACACTGGCCTCATTAGCAAACTGGGTGGTGATTCCTAGTTCATTCGCACCGGCTTGCCAAATCCACGGGAGGAATTGGAAGATGCCCCCGGCGCCCGAATTGACATTCAGGTCGTTCGGGTTTAGGTGGCTCGGCGTTGAGCGACTTTCATCCCACATGATGCAGATGAACCCAGCCCGGCTGGAAGCAGGGAGGATTGACATTGGGCTCGGCGCTACTGGCGGTGCCAATGGTGCGTTGTCAACGTGGGCATAGAAAACAGCCTTTTCGGTGGCCTGCGTTTGGACGGCAGGGGTCACGGAATGGTTAGAGGCCGGAGTGCTTCCATGGAAGGCTCCTACTGTCGTAGCGAGGGCTAACACAACCCCTCGCACCGTACCTCTCAACGGGCTCCAATGCCAGAGGAATACAAACCAAGCAACGATGCTCGGCTACTTACGTTGGTGTTCATAGAACAACCTCCTTGGGTAGTCGCCCCCGTGGGGGCTTCAACCATTCTAGAGGAATTAGCCATTTAGGTCAAGAATACCGACCTATAGTGGCTCAAAAGCCTTTATTTGCTTGGCTTTTGGTTTGCTGACCATTCCTTCATGAATCCGTTCCAGGCGGGCATGGTTTCATTCAAAATGTTCATCCGAAGGCTCTCTGGGACGCTTGCGTCAGATGTCAGTGATTGCATTTTTTTGTCTGCCCTGGTTATCTCGGCATTTGAATAGTGTGCGCTTTGGGCAAGGTCTAGAAGTTCGTGGGCGTCTGGTTCGTAACTAAAGGAAAGGCCGTGGTCGATTCCCAAAAGTCGCTCAGTGCCGTCGTGTTGAAAAACCATGACGTTTCCGACGTTGCGGTCAGGGTTGCCGATTGCTTCATCGAGGAACTGGACTCGTGCCATGTCTGTCTGAGCCTTTGCGCCCATTGTCTCGGCCACTTCCGACGGGTCAAGGTCTTCATCAGTGCTGATTACCTTTCCGTCAACGAATGGGCTAAGGACATCGCATCTTCCGCTGGGGGTCTTTTTGATAATTACAGCGTCACGGACTGGGGCATCTAGCGCCTTTCCAATCTTGGAGGCTAGAACTTCTTTGTCCGCATCCTCCTGGGTCATGCCGTGCTTGATGATTCCGATGGAGCCGTCTGCCAGTTCGACTTTGGTAAAACCAGTGTTTTGGACGCCACCAAGAATCTTTTTGTTACCCAACTTTTTGGCAACCTCGGTCGTCTTCAGAGCCTGAAAACCACCAACTTTTTCATATTGGTTTCCGTGAAACTCATGCCCCGGCTTGTCGCCCTTGGTGATTTTTTCTGCCTTCTCACGCTCTAACATCGCCTTGTAGTGGAGTTCATTTGCGCCGTCAAAGTCGCCCATAAGTTGGGCAATCTTTGCGTCTTCACGTAATTCCTCTGCCTCGACGAGGTGTTTATTGGGCTTCGCCTTTTCAACACCGGGCTCTTTTGCATCCTCTTCATCCCACTTAACAACGCTGGGGTTTACAATGACAACTTCGTCATTTTGCTCATCCCCGAAAATCCCGCCACCATTGTGGTGAATAACCATTCCGTCGTAGCCATTTGCTTTTAGCCATTCTGACTCTGGTTCGTTTGCAATTTCGTCTGGGAGGTCTTTGCTGTCAATCAATTTTGCCGATGGGCTAATTGTTCCTGACATGACATGTGGCTCGGTTGGGTTTTCAGTTCCATAGCCGTTTGCATAGGCGTGTGCCATGTCGTAACTGCTTGTCATGTAGAGAGCATCTCCCGATGTCCCTCGACCGATTGAGCCGTCGAGGGTCGCTTGGCGACCAGCGGAACTTGTCACGCCACGATAGACACGTATGCCCCCGGTGTATTGATTGCCATGAAAAGCATGTCCAGCAACGTCACCTTTTTGAATTGTTTTTTGCTGAAGGTATACGTTCGTGTAACCAGCCGATTTCGATTGACTGACAACAACGAAATCCCCACTTACAATTTGCTCGTGGAAACGGGCAACGCCCCCGTATTGGTTTGTGTCAAGTGCTTTGGTTCCTGCGGGAAGGTGAAGTATTACTTTCAAATTGCTTCTAGGCGTACTGTATATTTTATAGCCTTCTCTTTTTGAAGCAAAATCTCTAGCAACGCTCGGCTTGTCAGTAAATGAAGCAAGTGTCATTTTCAGTTCTTTGCCAATGCCGTATTTTTGTTCGAGTTCATTTGGTGGAACGCTCACACCCGAAAACAATTCCGACTTTGATGGCGGTGCGTTTAGAACTGCGTTTTGCAGTTGCTGGCTCCATGAATCGCTTAACTGACGCCACTTATCAGTGTTGTCTGTTATAGACCAAGCACGAACCAATCTTTGTACGGGAATTTCTTCTCCGCCCTGACCTGCTTCATACTGATTTCCGTGGAAAACGTGCCCCTCTACATCGCCCTTAGCGATTTCGATATTTGGGTTCTTAACTGAAAGTGAGGCAATCTCGGCGCATTGTTGTGGCGTCCAAGAAGAACTGTTCCAAACGTATCCGTCTTCACCGATTTGACCCGTTGGTGTGGTTGTTCGACCAATCGCCTGGTGATAACCCTCGGCGCCTCGACCAGCGGTCGCTGTTACGCCCCAGCCGTTTTCGCTTGCGTATTTTGCCAGTTCATACTGAATGGCCGTCGCAGCGCCAGGCACTTTATTGGTTGAGCCCAATTCAGGGATGTAGACGTTCCCCTTGGCATCGGTGTTTCCAATTCTCATGATGGCGCAGATTTGGTCGTTCTTGTCTGTTGCGACAATCATCTTTCCGCCACTCGACATAAAGTCGTTAAGCGTATCTTCCATCATTCTGTAACCGTTGGTGATTCGAAGAACTTGCGTCTTCATCTCTGGGTCGGTTGTGTTTTCAAGTTTCTTTTCTGATGAGGCAAGGGCTCGGTCAATCTTTGCTGCTTGACCCTTGGAGTAGTCGTTTTCGCCACCCTCGCCCTTACCAACGCCCCAAAGGGATGGGAACTTATCGTAGGAATCTTGACTGCTCTTGCAATCGTAGAAGGTTACTTTGCCACCCTTACTAAAAAACTTGCTGGCGGAGTCGGTAATGAACTGCTTGGCGTCTGGTGATACTGAGCCTCCACTTTCGCCAGTCTCATATTGGTTTCCGTGGAATGGATGTCCTTCAATATCGCCCTTTTGGATTGTGGCGTAATTCTCTATTTTTTGGAACTTGTCAATAAGAGATTCCAAATTGGCCATCATGTTGTCAAACTTGTCCGACATACCGATTGTGGTAAAAATGCCACGAAGGGTTTCCAACTTTGGCTTCAGAATCAAAAGGCTTTCGGCGTTTACTCCGTGGTTCCAAAGTTGAGAAATCAACTCAGGTGATGGTTCACGAAGCCTGAAGTTACAGAGTGCGTGGTCAATACCCACAATTCGACCATCTGTTGCGAACATAAGGTTCTTAGGTCGTCTGTCGGAGTTCGCTGTGAGGTAGTCAAATAGGCGAAGCGAGGCACCTTGGTGGTTGTCTGGTACATCGTCCCCGCCACGCTCTTCGCCCGATTCTCCGAGGATATAGGGCATGATTACGGTTTTTGCGTCAGTTGATGAGAAAAGGCAGTCACGGACGGGGGCGTTCATTACTGCGCCAACACGGGATGCTAAAAACTCTTGGGCTGCTAGGACTTCGGCCTTGTAAAGGCGCCCGGTCTTGTTTCCGTACCAGTCCTTCATTTGCTTTTCGATTCCACGGGAACCGTCGGCAAAGTCGACGTAGGTGAAGCCGTTGTTCTGGTTGCCCTTGAACTCTCCTTCGAGCGGTGCCCTTCGAACTATGTCCGTATTGGTGAAGGTTTGGAAGTTTGGCTGGAAGATGCCCTTCTGAACACCCACGCCAAGATACGTCATCTTCACAACTCCGCCCTCGTCAGAATCAATTCTGAACGATGAGCCTGATGGTAAAACCAGTTCTGACTCATTTTGCAAGATTCCAATTGCATTGCTTCCTGCGGGGACGGTGATTTCTGCCACTGCTGGAATCGCCAGACTGCGAGAAAAGTTTTCGGCTACGGGTTGCCTGAGAGACGTTGACACAAATCCTTTGTCCGTGAATATATCGCCAGAACTAAGTGTGTTGTTGTTCCCCTTGTTCGCCCCCATGTTGAATTTGTCCACGCCACGAAAAACGACAGCCCCCGTTTTTAAAGTATTAGACATAATCGCCTTTTGCATTATGTCCACGGCGGGTGCCTTACCGCTTGGGTACTCACCCGTTCGAAGCCCGGTGTTGATGTTTTGGAAACCGCTCACTGTGTATGCGGTAAAAGCGTTCTTTTCGGCACTTGTAAGGTTTGAGTCGGCTGGGGTCATGCCACTGCCAACTTGGTCGGTAAAACCAGTGCAGTTCTGACGTATCCAGTCGTAGGACTTTAAGACGCCATCCCACTCGTCGCTCTTTTGCCACGGAAGTATTTCAGGACGTTCCAAAGTAGCGGTTCCACCTTCGCCCCCCGTGTACTGATTACCGTGGAATTCGTGACCTGGGGTGTCACCCTTGGAAACCGTTTTGGTAAAAACAACGTCGCCTGCTTGCCAGACGAAGCGGTTACTTGTCTTCATTCGCTTCACCCAATGCACCCTGAATGTAGGCAACGCTTATTGGTTGGATGTGGTCGGTCGAACTGCTTGACTCATCTTCGTTTTCAAAATTTGCCTGGGTATCGGGTAGGAGGACATGCTCTGCGGTGTCCAAGTAGCCCCAGTCCTGAGCGCCTTGCTTGAACGGTGGGTTTTCGTACTTTGTAATCTGTGATTCGGCTGGAGAGTGTGTCGGAGCGACAGACATCATGTAGGCGGTCTTGGCCTGCTGGTCTTGCTCGCCCGCTTTTTCTTCCAAAATCCGTGCATTGTCGGCGCTGTGAGGGTGGTTTGATGAGCGTTCATGGTTAGCAGCGTCCCGAAATTTAGAAGCAGCGAACTGATGTGCGATTGTCGCTGACTCCCACTTGCCCAATTGACGAAGTTGGTCGCCCTTCATGGCAGATTCTTGGGCACTATCGGCTGAGTGCTTTGCCGGTGCTGAAAAAGTTCCAAGCGGGTCGTAGTTTTTCGTCATCTGGTTTTCCACGACCGGCGTTATTTCGCACTGGCAGTTGGGGTGCAACGGTGGCTGAACGTCGTCGCCCATGTCATGGACACCTTCTTCCGCCTCGCATTGCTCGCAAGCGGTTTCCGTGCAAATCCAATTAAATTGGCTGATTCCAGCCTGGTCGTAGACCCCCAGAATCCCAGCGTTGTATGCCCTTACGGATTCGGTGAGGAGAATCATGTTGAGACGGGCGGGGTTGTTGACTAGGGCATTTATTTGGCTCGTCACATCCCCAATGTCTGCTCCGCTGATTATGCCCTGTTGGATTGAGGTGGCGATGAGTGAAAGGGTCGTCTTATCCAGACCTTTAAGAATCTGAGCCTGATTCTTCATTAGGCCGTCGAGTGCTTTTTGGGCGTCTGGATTGGAAAAACCAACTTGCCCCGCACCCGCCAAAACGCCAGCATTTCCAGATTCGAGGTAGAGACTCGTCAAAGCCTCTGCCATTGGCCCTGAGTCGATGGTGATTGAGTTGTTTACCGCATTTTGAGCGACGCTGGCGATTGTATTTGGGTCTGTTGAACCGTTCAGTTTCTTGTTTGCCAAGGCAAGGGCGGTGGCAACTCCTGCGATTCCGCCGACAAGTGCTGAACTCATTTGAACGTGGTGGGAAGCAACAACTCCCGCAATGACGCTATTGAGAATCCCGCCCTTTTTTACTTCTTCATTTTGGTCAAGGGCGCTTTTTTCCAATGTGGCCGTCTTTTGGTATTTACCGCCACGACGCTTGTATTCTTGTACGACCCAGCCGTTGGCGACCGCTGAAGGGTAGACATCAAACTTGGCCTTTGCCTCTGTTTTTACCTTTTCATAGAGGTCTTTGTCTGTGGGCTCGCCTTTTCGCCCAGAAAAAAGCCCCGTGTAATCAGGCTCTTCTTCGGTTTTTTTTACTTCCCCCTCGGCCTTACCTGCTGGTTCTCCAGTGGCGTCAATGTGGCGAAGTTGGCAGAATCCCTCTGGATTGTCGATGTGCTTGCCTGCGATTGCTACGCAAGCCTCAAAATCCCCAGGTGAGCCCCAATTTATCTGGCCATCCGCTCCAGCGTTGTACCAGTCAATTAGCCCCTGGGCGTTACCTGCCTTGTGAATCTCTATTTCACGAGCGTTGGACAACCATGCGCTGATTTCATTGTCTGCTCTGCTCATAAAGACCTTTAAAAGTGGGGTTAGAACTACCCCCTACTTTATCCCAACAATTGGAAAGTGCGAGAAACTAAAGGTCTACAGTTGGGTCACTGTCAAGGCTGTCAAGGGCTGGGTCGCCCTTCCAGTACTTGTCAAAGAATGATGCGCTTGGCTTCCAAGTCTTGTTAACAGAATCCCATGCCTGGGGGTTTCCTAGGTTCTTCTGAACCCTGTAGTAAGCAATCGGCCTGTTGTCCTGGTAAGAGGTCAATTGAAAATAGAGGTAATCCTGGTTTTCGTCGCTCATCCTACATACTCCTTTATTTGCTCACCTGTGAATAATTTTGGCAAGGTGAATATTGCCCCATTTGTCCAGTTGTTACTTAAAATGTCAAACGTTTCCTGGTCAGAAATGTGTTTTTGACCAGCGTTCTCAACTGTATAACGCTTGCTAATAGAATCGATAAAGATTTTTGCCAATCTAGTAACTTCGGTGAACTCGCCGTTGCTGATTGTTGCCGAGCCAAGAACGCCCTCCAACGGCTGGGCGATGCTGTAAAAGTAAATGCTTTCGCTCATAAACTAAAATCCTCTCGGGGACTACTATACAACTGTACGGTACTAGAAGTCAAACGACTTCTTTACGGCCGGGGTTCCAACCGTGTTGGCAAAAGGCGGGATTGGGACGGTTGCCCACATGCTTCTCATTTGGGCTTGACCCTGAGTGTATTCTTCCGAGTTCGGGTCTTTTGTCCGTGTCGCTTCGTAGAGCGGGTGAACTTCGTCAATCATGGCGAGCGATGATGGCGTGTGGAACTGCAACTCAAACAATTGGTTTGTAACGGAGTCTTTAAAGACGCAGTTCATTCCACGGTACGAACTATCGGGGTTTTCGTTGAAGTAGTTCTTGTCCTTGCCCGGCACTAGTTCAAAGCCCTCTGAACGCATGGATTCAAGGGTGTCTTGAACGCCCTTCGCCCACTTATCGTCAGGGTAGGAGATGGTGTATCGAAGTGCGTCACCGATTCCTGTTGAAGCCTCTTCGATTGCCCCTCTTGGTGTGTCAAAAACGTCTTTTGAGTCAAGCAAAATCTTTCGAGTAAGGCTTTGGACTGTCTTTAAGCGGAATTCTGGCTTAATTGGTGTTCCACCAGTTTGGGCTGCTGCGCTTTGGATGGCACCAGTGATTCCACCAAACTTACCGTCACCAGTCTCCGCCTTCGAGGAGCGTGTGTAAAGCATCTTTGCGATTGAACGTGCGTAGCGATAGCGACTGCTGTAACTGCTTCCTCCGCCTTCGCCAACCGTGTACTGGTTCCCACGAAATGCGTGACCTGCGGACTCGCCCTTTTCAACAGGAAGTGCTGATTTTGTTGTGTCAAAAGTTTGGTCGGTCGGTACCGTAGCAACTTTTATATCCCTGGTCGGCGTAACGCCTGATGGCGTAATACTGCTAGAAGTTTCCCTCAAAGTTGGACGGGCGTTTGTCCAGTACGCATACTGGTCAGGAAATATAAGACCGCCACGGTTAAGTGCCATCATGTAGTCACGACTGGGCTCGTAGAGGCCGTCATACCCAGCAATTGCTGGCGTAGTGCTTGCTGACTTTGAACTGTCTCCCCAAAGCGCAATGCCTATAGCGTTTGCTTCATTTTGCGTGTAACCATTGTCTACAAGCATTTGCTTCAATCCGAGGCTGTCTGCTTCAGACTTACCGCCAACTGTTTCATCGCCAAGCATTGTCATTTTTGCCATGCCCTTTGAGCCAGCAACGTAAACATTGTCTGGGCTGTCAAAGCGATAGCGGAAGATTCCACCCTCACTGCTATTTGTGGCGTAGTCGTGTGGGGCAGAGCCTAGTTTTGACGATGAATAAAAAGCAGCACCCCATGCAGGGCCACCGTAACGAGGGGTGTCTCCATACATAAGGTTCGACATTTTTGCTGAAAGAGGCTGAGAGCCACTGCGTGTTGTCAATCCTGAGAAATAGCACGGGCTTGTCATCTTGTCGAACTCTGATGTCGGCACTACCTTTGGAAGAGCCGTGCATCCAATCATTCCAAGAATCGCAGCGTTTTCGGTATCCGCAGTTCCAACCTTTGCTTGCTTTTCAAGATTTTGACGATATGACTCTGGGTCGGTCAAAATCTTTGTCATATTTTGGTTGAACCTATCTACGTGGTCTGCTGGAACGCCAAGGAACTTGGAAATAGTCGAAGAGACTTCCACGGCTTTTTGTATTTTGGGGTCTAGCGCTGGTGCTGATTCTTCCCTCCCGCCTTGCGAAGAAGGAGTTTTTGAACGGCTCGCACGTTCAGAGGGGAGCGGGTTTCCATTTTCGTCGTACTTGACCCATTGGTTTCCGCCGAAACCGTGCCCCGGCTTTCGACCAGAGCCTTTTCCGCCCTTTGTTACCTCTAGAAACTTTGCTATTGAGTTTGGAATGTTTGACATTAGAGTTGATGCCTTCCTCTAAGAGAAACTGCTCGCATTTCAGTTGCCTTTGCGTTTTTTAGGCCGTCAAGAGCGGACTTGTAGTCAGATTGTGCTGATGAGTTCCCCGATGCAACTGCCTGGTCGTACAGTTTTTGATAGGAAGTAATTGCGTTCTCAAAAACATTTCTACTGATTCCGCTTCCATCATTTCCCGCACCATTTGTCGCAATGTATTCGTCAACCTTACTTGCAAAGTAGGGGGCGGAAACCTCCAAGAGATTCTGCGTTGCTTGGTCGTACTTTGCATTTACGTTGACAATTTTGTCAATGTTTTGAGCAATTTTTTGGGCGCCGTTAGTCGTTGTTAGGTCAAAGTTCCTAAATGAGGATTTTGCGGTTTCGTAATTACTTAGCGCTTGATTCGCTGATTGAAACCTATCGGAAATGCTTGCGCTTGAATCTTGTGAGTTTGCAAGTGCCGAGTCTCCGTCTGCAACGTACTTGTCTGTCTTGATTAAATTCTGAACCCCAGAAAGGCTTTCTTGCAGTGACTTCGCTTCCTGGAACGCACCTTGTCGGTAGATTCCGAGGCCAGAAACAAAGTCTTCTGAACCAGAGTTCATGTTTCTTGCATCAAGACCATCCACGGCTTTTGATGCTGAATCAAGAGCCGTGGATACAAGGGTGTATTTTGCCGACGGGTCGCTTTCGCTTTCAATTGACGGCAATTGTGATTTTGCTTTGTCAAGCGAAATAAGCCCTTGGGCATAACTCCTTGCGGAGTCGAGAGCATAAATCCTGCTTTGACTGTCATTCATTATTTTTGTTGTAAGCGTCGATAATGTCGGGTCATTTGTCTTGTATTTAATGCTTTGGGCTGTGTCGTACAGACTTCTTGCTGAGTCAATGGCGCTTTGTCCCAACGCTACAAATTTATTAATATCAGTTGCGGAGGAAAGATTTTTTATTGCGTCATCACTTGATGATTGAAGTGATGGTAGGTTTGCGATTCCAGACTTGACCGAAGTTTCTTCGGCGCTTTGCCTCAGACCGTTCAACTTATCGCTAACAGCCTTCTCATCGTCAGTCACGGAGTATCGTCTTTGCGGGGTGGCAAGACTTGTGGCCTTCAACGCTCTAATCGATTGTGTAAAAAGCCTTGACGACTGGTCCAGAAGAGCCCCCCTATTCGAGTCGTTTGAGGGGTCTTCTGCTTTGGTGGCTAGTTCATTAGCAAGTTTCTCGTATCCCTGTGAAACGGACGCTAATTGATTGTCTGCCGTTGTTGCTTCTGCTTTTAAATCGTTTGATTGATTGCGATAGTTGAGCGCTGTTTGATTGTCCCCGGCGACACGATAAGTTGCAGAAATGAAGTCCGCTATTTTGGACGCACTTTCCTCACTGCCCGATGAGAGAAATTTTACAAGGGACAAAGGACTAACGGGGTCTCCGTTTTGACCCTTTTCGATTTCTTCGGAAGCCGATGCCTTTTGGTCATTAACTGCTGAAATTGATTTTTGCAATGCGCTCTGGACTTCTGCCATTCGTGGCGCACGGATATTTCCACTCTTGTCAAGAAGGGTTCCGCCAGTTCCAGTAAGGGACTGAAAGCCTCTGTTTATTGCTTTTATTTGGCTATCACGGCTTACGCCTAAAGTGGCTCTTTTAATTTGTTCTTTTTGTTCATCTGTTTTAGCAAGAGCAGTTGCTTGGTTAAGCACGTCCTTTGCATCAAGGGATGAGTGAACCATTTGCGCAACGTTACCGACTGTTCGGTCTCCATTCCTGGAGTCAATTTCTTTGTTTTGGTAATAAGACTTACTTCCGAGTTCGGCTGCCGATTGGATGGCGTCATCAAACTTTTCGTATTGATTTCCATGGAAGGCGTGACCGGCCACGTCGCCTTTTTCAATCAAGGTAGGCGTGGTTTTGGTAAAAACAGGACTAATCCAGTTTTGGATTGCCTTTGTTATTGATTCGGAAGTAGACACGGTGTCCGTGCCCCTTACTAATTCTTCAGGCTGTTCGGGTAAAGAAGTGATTCGACGCTAAAAGCAGACTTGCTCATTGGGGCGCCACTTGAATCCTCTTCTGAGTCATCATTTGACGAGTCATCCTCAGAAGCACCCTCGTTTTTTCCCTCAGCAAGTTTTGTAGCCTTTGCGTTCTTTGCCTTACCCATTGCAACTGGTGTTGAACTGTCGTCCGATGAGTCGTCCGAAACGGTTCCGAGACCACCACAGTTTGAACACTGGTCGCTGTTGTCACCATTGCATGATGGGCAAAGTACGAGAAGCGATGCGTCCTTCTTGGTTGGCTTTGATGAGTCGTCAGCAGATGAGTCTTCGTCTGAACTGTCGTCTTCCCAAGGCTTCTTCCATTCAGTCTTTTGAGCCTTTGAAACCGAAGGCTTTGTCCACTCTTCTGGGAGCATGTCCACAGCGTTCAGTGCTTGTGCCTGACGGATGATGTGGCTCTTGGCCTTGGCGGGCGATGAAGCACGTCCAACCGACTGGATAGCGTTCTGCAAGTCACCCTTGTTTTCGATTGGGAATGAGCCGTCTGGGAGGGCCTTGCCTGCGTGAGCAAGTTCCATTCGCTTGGCGTTGCTGAATTCACGCTTCTCTACGCTACGGTTGTTGTCGGCCTCGGTTTGCATTTGGTTAATCTTTCCACGCAAACGACCGGCCTCTGAAGCGTGAGCCGAGTGGCCCTTCATGTCGCCAGCCTGACGTGCTTCTCCGGCCTTCTTTTCGTGGTCTGATGCAAGTTCTGCAAGACCCTCAATGGTCGAAGGGTCGCCAGCCTTTTCCAAAGAAAAGTCGGGAACCATTACACCGTTTTGGTTCATGATTTGCGAAGGCTTGACTTCAACGATGTCGTCTTCCTTGGTTGTTTCGCCCTCTGGAACCGAAGAGTCTTCTTCGACCATCTGGCCGTAACGGTTTGGAATCTTTCCCTTTGCCAGGTCGTTTAGTGAATCGACCGTAGCCTGTGCGAGGCCAAAAGCCTTGTTCGCAACTGCGAAGTTCTTGTCTGCTTCACGGAAGCCAGCGAGTGCGTTGTTATATGCCTTCTGAAGGGCGTCCTTGTTCCAAGCGGACTTAGATACTGCCTCAAAGTAAGCAACTTCAGTGGCCTTCATTGTCTCTTCGGCCTTTGCAAGGCGGAACGAAGCGTTGTCGAGGTCGACACGGGCAACGCCGAGTGCTGAATTGGCCTTGGCAATCTGCTTCAGGGCGATGTTTACGGTCTCGCTCTTGGCGACTGTTTGCTCAAAGGACACCGTTGTTGGGTTGCTGTTTGCGACACGAATCATTTTGGAAAGTTCCTTTCGTTTCCTTGAAAAATGCTACACCTAGATTTGGAAAATGGGGTTTTGTCTAGCCCTCGTTGAGCATTGACTGAGCAACACGGTCACGGGCGCTTGGTTCATAGTTAGCAGCACGTTGAGTTGCTTGAACTGCTGGTGCCCAAACATCGTCATCCTGGGTCTTGCTTGCAGGCATGTTGTAGATTGCGTTCCACTTCTTGTAGGCGAGTTGGTGCAGTTTTGCACCCTTATCGTCCCCACTCGACTGAGCCTTGCTTGCAAGTAAAGCATGCTGTTGCGCCATTCTCAGGGCGCCTTGCTGGTCATGAGCCGTTGCGAAGAAAGCGCCATCAGAGAGAAGGGATTGACGTGGAGTCCATCGGTTTGGGTCTTCCTGACGTACTGGTGCTTTTTCGCCCCCGCCTTGACCGCCTGTGTACTGGTTTCCATTAAAAGAGTGACCAACCATTGCGCCCTTGGAGACGCCGAGGAGGTTTTCCGTTGAGAAAGGGTTTGACATTATTAGACCTCTGCTACTGCGAGCGTTCCGCCCGATGCGCTACTGATTGCGGTTACGGCACCATTGAATGTGGTGAAGTTGACCGATGCGTTTGGTGCAAGGATGATTCCAGTTCCAGCAACT
>Ga0316221_1001458_pt1 | contig 24590 bp, 22 predicted proteins | sample TBH18007metaG_FD_206003 | JGI IMG/M metagenome (GOLD analysis project Ga0316221, IMG submission 206003) | Freshwater microbial communities from Trout Bog Lake, Wisconsin, USA - TBH18007 | ecosystem: Environmental > Aquatic > Freshwater > Lake > Hypolimnion/Profundal zone | place: USA: Wisconsin... | reverse complement strand
AGGAGCATTCGGCTGCGATGTGGATTACGCCCAGCTTGTGAAAATGTATGGCGCTACCATCGGCGCTCCGGGGCGCTACAGCCCCGCAGAATGCACCGGCTCAAAGAAAGTTCGCCGCGAAGGCAATCCCGACATTGCCCACGTATCGACAAGCTATGTCGAGCGCCAGAATCTCACGATGAGGATGCACATGCGCCGTTTTACGCGGTTGACCAACGGTTTCAGCAAAAAGGTTGAGAACCACGCCCACGCAGTCGCGTTGCACATGATGTATTACAACTTCGTCCGTATTCACAAAACCCTGCGTGTCACGCCAGCTATGGCCGCTGGCGTTGCTGATCGCCTTTGGGAAATTGAAGATATTGCCATGCTGGTTGAAGCCGCCGAGGCAAAACCTGCAAAGCGCGGCCCTTACAAAAAACAGGACCTAATTTCAAACTGACCCACTACCAACGCGCCGGTGCTGGCCGCGCGAATCGACGCGCTGCTGCGCCGCAGCCAATTGGTGACCGCCGAACGCGCCGCCGCCGCCCACGGCCCCTATGAGTTGGATGCCTCCGCCCGCAAGATTTGCCTCAACGGCGATCAGGTCGAGGTGACCCCCAAGGAATTCCAGCTGGCCTCGCATCTGTTCCGCAACGTCAACATCGCGGTGTCGCGCAGCTATCTGCTGGAGACGATCTGGGGCTTTGCGCCCACCGCCTCCACCCGCACGCTGGACATTCATATGTCCAATTTGCGGCGCAAACTGAAACTCTCTCCAGAAAACGGCTTCATCTTGGCCCCGGTTTACGGCTACGGCTACCGGCTGGAGGAGATCGTCACATCATGAAGCCAACCCGCGTATGAAGCCCTCCAAGTTCGCCCGGCTCGGCGCCGTCATCGCATCCATGATCGCGTTGGCGCCGTTTGGCACGGTCGCCAGATCCGCAGCGGCTGCCTTGGCGGTGGATTACGTCTATGAGGTGAAACCCGGCGACACGCTGTTTTCATTTGGCCGCGCCTATCTGGTCGATGCCAATGCCGAGCGCGTGCTGCAAAAGCTGAACCACATCGCCAATCCGCGCGTCCTGCCGGTTGGCAAGGTGCTGCATATTCCGCGCCGCTTGCTGCGCGATGAAATGACCCAGGCCAGCATCGCCAGCTTTGCCGGGCCTGTCACCCTGGCCGATCATGGACACAGCCTGCCGGTTCGCGCTGGTGTGAAGCTGGACGAGGGCGCTGAAATCGAAACCGGGCGCAATGCCTTCATCACCCTGCGACTGAGCGATGGCACAGTGGTTTCGCTGCCTTCGCAAAGCAAGCTGCGGCTGACCCATATGCGCCGTGTGCTGCTGACCGGCAGTGTAGAGCGCGACATCGAGCTGGAGCAGGGCCGCGTCGAATCAGGCGTGACCCATATGCACGACCCCAACAGCAATTTCCGTGTGACGACGCCGATCACCGTATCGGCTGTGCGTGGCACCCAGTTCCGCGTCGCCTATGCGCCCGAAAGCGGCAGCGCGGCGATGTCGGTGGTGGAAGGCAAAGTGGCGGTCGGGCATTCGGCGGACCATACGCCCACCTTGGCCCCGGCGGGCTTTGGTATCGCCAGTACGGCTGCGGGTGACAGCGCCCCGATGGCGCTGCTGCCCTCGCCGGCCTTGGTCGATCCCGGCAAGGTGCAATCGGGCGAGGTTCTGCATTTCGCGCTGGCGCCGCTGGCCGGTGCGCAAAACTATCACGTGCAGATTGCGCGGGACGCAGGCGCGCTAGATGTCATTGGCGAGGCCACCTCGGCCAACCCCGATTTCACCCTGCCGGCGGTCAAGGCAGGCAGCTATTTCCTGCGCGTCACCGCAATCGACGGGCATGGGCTGGAAGGGCTGCCCGATACTTTCGCCTTTGAGCGCGTCCATAATGCAATTTCGGCTGCGGCGTCCGCCAGCGGCAAGGGGCGCAACAGGCGCTATCGATTTGAATGGCAGGCCGTATCCGATGGCACACCGCATTTTCACTTTCGGATGATGCGAAAGGGCGCCGGGGCCACCCCAATTGCCGACGAGACAGGCCTTACGGGCAATGCGCTGGGGCTGACCAATTTGCCCCCGGGCGAGTATGAATGGCAGGTCGCTTCGTTGTTGTTCGCCAAGGGCAAGGTCATCGAGGACTGGACGTCACCACAGCGCCTGCACATCTTCGCGGAGCACTGACCATAGCGCGTGAGTCCGCCCGGCTGGCGGCGCAATGGTGGCTGGTGCTGCTGTTCTCCGCGCTGGCGCTGGCCGGATGCCTGACGTTTGGCCTAACAGAACGTATCGACAACGGCCTGTATGACATCGCCATGCGCGCCGAAACGCGCCGCCTCGACCCGCGCCTACTGATCGTCACCATCGATGACCGCGCCCTGACCGAGGTCGGGGCGTGGCCATGGCCGCGCGAACGCTATGCCCAGATGCTGGACGCGCTGCACGCAGGCGGCGCGCGGGCTGTAGCGCTGGACGTATTGCTTCTGCAACCGGCCGAAGCACGCGGCGATGCGGCGCTGGCGCAGGCCTTGCGCGCCGATGGTCCGGTGTACCTTCCGATCGCTTTTCAGGTGCCGGGCCACAACGGCGCCTCGCATGATACTTTGATGCCCTTGCTGATGTTTCAAGACAGCGCTGCGGGTCTGGGCCACGTTAACCTCGCCTTTGATGCTGATGGTACGGTGCGGCGCGTCTATCTGACCTATACCGAACAGAGCGGCGCATATCAGCGGACATGGCCGCAACTGGCCAGTCTGCTGGCTGGGGCCAGATCTGAGCGAGATGAATTGCACTCCGCACCCGGCGCTTCTCTGGATGCCAGATCGCCGGCGATGATCGGCTATGTGGGGCCGCAGGGCACCATACCCGCCGTCAGCGCGGCGGCGGTGCTGCGCGGCGAAGTGCCAGCCGGCGTGCTGAATGGGCGGCTGGTTCTGGTCGGTGCGGCGGCCAGCGGGCTTGGCGACAGCTATGCGACGCCGGTGGGGCGCGATGGCTCGCTGATGCCGGGGATCGAGATACAGGCCAATTTGCTCAATGCCCTGCTGACGGGAACCATCATCACGCCGATAGGCGGTTTGGCGCTGCTCTTTGCCTCGCTGGTGCCGCTGACGCTGCTGATGGTGGCCATGCGCCGACTGCCTCCGCGCTGGACTTTGCCCGCCATCGCCGTGCTGTTTATCGGCACTGCCGGGGGTTCGGGCGCGTTGCTGCTGTTCGCGCATGTGTGGCTGGCGCCGGGGGCGGCACTGATCGGGCTGATCGCGCTGTATCCCTTGTGGACATGGCGGAGGCTGGCAACGGTCAGCGCTTATATGTCGGCGGAGTTGGAGAAGCTGGACCATGAGCGTGACCCGCTGGAGCGACCTCGCCCCGATCTGACCCACGCCGATATCGTCGGGCGGCAGATGGGCTTGCTGCGATCGGCGATCGACCGCGAGCGCGATCTGCGGCGGTTTCTGATAGAACGCATCGCCCAAATGCCGGACGCGGTGCTGGTGACCAATTGCGCCGGCAAGGTGGTGTTGGCGAATGATGGCGCGCGGCGGCTGTGCACAGAACTCAGCCCCGGCGCGGAACCTGATCATGCAGACATGCTGCTGGCGCATCTGCTGGGCGAGACTGGTGCCACCCCGGCGCTCAGCTTTGCCGAGATCGCGCCGCTGGATACCGGCCTCAGCCGGCCCGCGCGCGATGCCACGGGGCGTACCTTTGAATTGCGCGTGGAGCCGCAACGCTCCGCCACCGACGAGCCCATCGGTTTTGTGCTGCGGATCGCCGACACCACCTCCGCCACGCTGATGCGCCGCCAGCGCGAGGATGTGCTGGAACTGCTGAGCCACGATATGCGCTCGCCGCAGGCCTCGATCCTGGCTCTGATCGAACTGGCCAGGGATGAGGCCATCGCGCCAGAGCTGGCCGATGGTATCAAGGGCCTCGCGCGGCGGACGCTAGGCTTGGCGGATGATTTCGTCCACCTCGCCCGCGCCGAGATGATGCCGATCAACTTTGAAGAGCTGGATTTCACCGGCATAGCGCAAGACGCGGCCGAGGCACTATGGCCGCAAACCCACCAAAAGGGCATTACTCTATCCACCACCCTGCCCGACGATGCGCTGATCGTGAGGGGCGATGCCTCGCTGCTGACACGGGCACTGACCAACCTTGTCGATAACGCCGTGAAATTCGCCGGGCAAAGCGGGCATGTCTGGCTGGAAGTCGCGGCGCTGCCCGCCAACAAAGACCAGCCGCCCCGCGTCACCGCCAGCATACGCGATGATGGCCCCGGCATCCCGACCGACCAACTGAGCCTCATCTTTGAACGCTTTCGCCGCGCGGCAACCGGGCCATTGCGCGATGTGGGGGGCAGCGGGCTGGGCTTGGCCTTTGTCCACACCGTGGCGACACGCCACGGCGGGCAGGTTAGCTGCCAAAGCGCGCCGGGCGAAGGCGCCTGTTTTACATTCGAACTGCCGCTGGCGCCGGACGCCGAATGCGCCACGGACGGGGCGGCTTAGCGCGAAGGCCTGATCGCGCCGTCACACAGCATCGCAGCCAGCGGCGGCTGTGGCTTGCCCTTCGCACCCGCCGCGATACGGTCAACGCCCGCGCGATAGACCTCTTGCCCGCTGGCGACCGCGCTGACCGACAGCGCCATTGACTCAATGTCAGACTTTGCTGACCAAGGCTTCACGGGCTGTGCGGGAACCGGCAGGCTAGGCGGCAACACCCCGCGCACCGTGTCCACCACCTGCGTGCCGCCCGTCCTTTGGGCAACAGCCACCTGCACAAAATAAGCGGGTGCGCTCTCCGCGCGGCTCATCCCCGAAGCATTCAGACATTGGCCCAGCTCATCGACCGCAGCAGCGGGCATACCGGGGGCAAAAGCATAAGTCGCGCCAGCGCCGGGCAAGTGCCCCTCTGCGGTAAAACGTGGCGGCAATGGGCTGGCGCATCCCCCCAGCGCCAGCAATGCCAGCGCCATCGCGGGGAAAGCGCGACGCGCAGAGCCGCTGTGGTGGGTAGCCGATTGACTGATAATTTGCTGCATAGACTGTCGCATTGGCCCTTCGTGCCCAATCGGCGTTTGGCACGCCGTTTCTTCGCCCCTCCTTACACCGACCGCGCGCATTAAGGTAAAGTTTTTGTATGCGAAGCGCCAGCCTATCGCGCCATGCAAGACGGCCCGCCCCGCCCATAGGGCGAAGCGGGCCGCAAAGCCGGATATCGTGCCGAGGTTTAGTCGGCAGGGGCAATTACATGGCGATAAACCATCCCGCCCAGCACGCCGCCAATCAGCGGCATCACCCAAAAGAACCACAGCTGCCCCATCGCATCACCGTTGCCCACCAGCCATTCGACAAAAGCCGGCCCAAAGCTGCGCGCCGGGTTCACCGAAGTGTTGGTAACGGGGATCGAAATCAGGTGGATCAGCGTCAGGCACAGACCAATCGCCAGAGGGGCAAAGCCAGCAGGCGCGCGTCCGTCGGTGGCGCCCATGATCACGATCAGGAAGAATGCGGTCAGCAAAACCTCGATGATGGCACCGGCGGCCATGCTGTAATGGTCAGGCGAGAGCGCGCCATAGCCATTGGTGGCCAGCCCGCCGGTGTAACCACCCGCCTTGCCGCTGGCCACCAGATAGAGCGCCATCGCTGCCAGCACGCCGCCCACAACCTGCGCGGCCCAATAAGGTAGCACGTTTTTCGATTCAAAGCGGCCGCCAGCCCACAGACCCAGCGTTACAGCCGGGTTGAAATGCCCGCCAGACACATGACCCACCGCATAGGCCATCGTCACCACTGTCAGGCCGAAAGCCAGCGCGACACCGGCAAAGCCAATGCCCAGCGCCGGATAGCCAGCCGCCAAAACCGCACTGCCGCAGCCGCCGAATACCAGCCAGAATGTGCCAAAGCATTCTGCCAGCAATTTGTTCATATCTTTCATATTCATCTCCTCTGCCCAGCGCGAGGCTTGGGGCTTGATGGGGCATATAAAACACACAACCCCGCCCGGCCAACTCCGCGGGGGCCGGGCAGGGTTGGTCTTGTCAGCTCTCGCGCTTAATCAGGCGCACCACGAACAACAGCGCAACCGCGCCAACGAAAGCCGTGGCGATAGAGCCAATCATGCCTCCACCCAAAGAGATGCCCAGCATCCCAAAAAGCCAGCCGCCGATGAAGGCGCCCACTATGCCAAGAATGATATCGACTACCAATCCATAGCCACCACCTTTGATAACCTTGCCGGCAAGAAAGCCAGCCACAGCACCAATGATCAACCAAGCTATCAGGCCATGATCCATTTACGCCTCCTGTGTTTGTACATTTTTGCATCAAATTATTGCGCCAAATATTGGCGATTTGACCGAAAGGCGTTTGTATCACTCATGCTCGCAATGCCGAACGTCACCTTTTCGGGTTTGTTAGATTTACGATGGATTCTGGAACGTCGCAATCATTAAGCATTTTTGCCCTGTATTTGTTTACATTCACCCCTGTCCCTCAACGGCACAGCCAGCCATGTCGCACACAAAAAACCGGCACTCCCCTGCCCTCTGTGGGACAGGCGGAATGCCGGTTCAGCTTAGTTTAGAAAATGTTAGGGCTTAACCCTTCAGCAGCGACAGGACGTTTTGCTGGCTCTGGTTGGCCTGCGCCAGCATCGCGGTTGATGCTTGGCTGAGGATCTGCGCCTTGGCCAGTTGGGTGGTTTCGGCCGAATAATTGGTGTCGGTGATCTGCGATTTCGCCGCCGACAGGTTGGTGACATCGCTGGTCATGTTGTTGACCGCCGATTGCAACTGGTTCTGGCCCGCACCAAACGAGGCATTGGTCGCAGAAACCTGACCCAACAGTGTGTCAACGTTGCCAATGGTGGTGTTGGCGGCGGTGGTCGTCGAAACGTCGAGGCCGGTGGCGCTGGCCAGCGTACCATTGATCGCCTGCGAGGTCAGCGTCACGGTGTCACCGCTGTTGGCGCCGGCCTGAATGCTGAAAGTCAGGTTGGTGCCCGAAGTGGTGGAGAACAGCGCGTTGCCGTTAAACTTTGTGTTCGACAGGATCGAGGTTATCTGGGTGTTCAGCGAGGTCACTTCCGACTGCATATCGGTGCGATCCGAAGCCTGATAGGTGCCGTTGGCCGACTGCACGGCAAGGTCACGCACCCGCTGCAGCATATTGGTCACCTCAGTCAGCGAACCCTGCGCGGTCTGGGCTAGGCTGATGCCGTCATTGGCGTTGTTGATGCCCTGATTCATGCCATTGATCTGGCTGGTCATCGATGTGGAAATGGCAAGGCCGGCGGCGTTGTCGGCGGCAGAGTTGATCTGCGAGCCGGTGGAGAGCTGCTCCATCGCGCCCGACAACATGTTGCTGGCCGAGGTCGAGGCGTTGGCTGCCTGCATCGCAGAGATGTTAGTGTTAATGACCGACATGATCTGGTCCCTTTCTTGAAATCCCGAAACCGCAGCCACGCTGGCCCATCCGGCGCCGCTGACAGCCCCAAGAGCGGCGGGGCACAGAGGAAATTAAGGCCCCGCGGCAGCTTTCTGCACAGCGAAGCGGCAAACTGCTGCCGCATCAGCCCCACCAACAGAAAAAACCAAGCCTCTAATAAAAATGCAAAATATGTATTTATCCGAGGACTTAAATTACCGGCTCCTTTGACGTTCACGCGGCAAAACAACTCTCGAAGATTGGTTAACTCCGGGGTTGAATAAGATGAACTCTCTCGCCTTCGCTACCGACGTCGCCGCAGCGCACGCTCCGATGGTTCAGCGCGCCGCCGCTATCATCGCCGGCATTGCCCAGGACGAGGCCGTGGATTTGCGCGATGCCAGCGACCAGGCGCCCTTGCCCAGCGGCCCATGCATTGTGCTGGCCCGTGGCCCCGTGCCGATGCTGCGCCGCGCTGGCGGCAAGGCAGGCGGCACGCCCCGGCGTTATCAGCTGACCTATACCGACCCGAACAGCGAAGTCGCGCTGGGCGCATTGTTGGCCTGTGCTGCGCCCATTGGCGCACCGATCGCCGCCGACCCGGAAAGCCTGTCGGTACTGGCGCTGGCCGAACGCCTCGCAATCAGCGAGATCCCCGTATTGATCAACGGCCCCACCGGCACCGGCAAGGAAGTACTCAGCCGCTTTATTCATGACCGCAGCCCGCGCAAGGCCGGTCCCTTTGTGGCGATCAACTGCGCCGCCATGCCCGAAGCCATGCTGGAGGCACTGTTGTTCGGCCACGTAAAGGGCGCGTTCACCGGCGCCACAGGGGCCAGCGAGGGCTTCTTTCGCGCGGCGGATGGCGGCACTTTGCTGCTGGATGAAATCGCCGAACTGCCGCTGCCCTTGCAGGCCAAGCTGCTGCGCGCCTTGCAGGAAGGCGAGGTTGTACCCATCGGTTCGACCAAGCCCATCCCCGTCGATGTGCGAATCATCGCCGCAGCCAATCGCGATCTGCCCACCGAAGTCGCCGAAGGCCGGTTCCGCGCCGATCTCTATTACCGCCTGAACGTTTTCCCATTGAGCCTGCGCCCCTTGCGTGAACGAGCCGAGGACATCGCCCCGCTCGCCTTTGCGATGCTGCTGCGCCATGCCGCGCCCGATGCGGCTGTGCCGTGGATTTCCGAGGCGGCGCTGGATCTGTTGAAGCAACACGGCTGGCCGGGCAATGTCCGCGAACTGGAAAATGTGATGCGCCGCGCATTGCTATTGTCAGAAAATCGCAGCGCAACCCGCTCGGAAATTGGCCCTGAGCATATCCATTTCGATCAGCCCGCGCGGTTGGTTCTGGCGGACAGCGCCGCCGAACCGACGGCCCTCACTGCCACGAATCAGGCCCATGGCACGGCAAAACGCCTTGCCAATATCGTGCAAATTTCCGAGGCGCGGGCGATTATGGAGACGCTCAGCGCCTGCGGAGGCAGCCGTATCGCCGCCGCGCGCCAACTGGGCATTTCCGAACGCACGCTGCGCTATCGCCTCGCCGCCTTCCGTGAGGCAGGCCTGTCGGTGGAAAGCAAGAACGCCTATGCAGGGGCACGAGGATGAGTAGCGTCGGAGGAGTAGGCTCTGGCGGCAGTTTTGGCGGCGCGGGCGGCCTGAAAGACATTATGGCCTTGCGCCAACAGATCATCAGCCAGTCGCAACTGCTGCAACAGGTCCACACTGGTCAGACGTCGGCGGGTGTCAGTTCCGCGCCCAGTAGCGGTGCCAGCAGCGGCGGCTTCACCGGCGCTCTGACCAATGCGCTGCAAAACGTCAACGCCAGCCAAAATCAGGCCGACACGCTCAGCGCCGGCTATGAAAAAGGCACCGTCACCGATGTGTCAAAGGTGATGCTGGCCAGGCAAGAGGCCTCCGTTGGCTTTGAAGCCACGCTGCAGGTCCGCAACAAATTGTTGTCGGCCTATCAGGACATCATGAAACTAGGGGTTTGATAGATGGCCGAACTTGTTCCTGTCGCCTCCGGGGCGTCGATGTCGGGCGGCGATGGCGGCCCGATCCTCACGCGGATGAAAAACGTCGCCGCGCAGCCTGCGGTGAAGCGCGCGATCCCGTGGTTTCTGGGCGTCGCCGCGCTGGGCGGGGCGGGGCTGACATGGGCGATGCTGGGCCCTGTGCCGCAGCGCGTTCTGTACACGCAGCTCGATGACAGCGAGCGTGCCAGCGTCGTCGCCGCGCTCGATAAGGGCAGCGTGCATTACCATATCGACAACAGCACCGGCGTCCTTACGGTGAACGAGGACGACCTGTATAAGGCCCGTATGTTGGTGGCGCAAAACGGCGCGTTGGCGATGCCGGACAGCGCCTCTGACAGCCTCGACAAACTGCCGATGGGTGCGTCGCGCGCGGTCGAAGACCAACGCCTGCAAGCCAACCGCGAACACGAGCTGGAGCTGTCGATCAAGCAAATCGACGGCGTGCAAACCGCGCGCGTCCATCTGGCCGAGGGGCAGCAATCGGTATTCGTGCGCGATGCGATTGCGCCGTCGGCCTCGGTGATGCTGCGGCTGGCTGATGGGCGCCAATTGTCGCAAAGCCAAGTCAGCGCCATCGTCAATCTGGTGGCGGGCAGCGTGCCCGGCCTGACCCCCGATGCGGTGCATGTGGTGGACCAGCATGGGCACCTGCTGACGCAGAAAACAGATCCCGACAGCAACCGCCTGGAACTGCAAACCCGCATGGAAGACAAGCTGGGCGGGCAGATCTCGCAACTGCTGATGCCGATGCTGGGTGAAAGCAATTTCAGCAGCGAAGTGCAGGTCGAACTCGACATGGATCAGGTGACATCGGCGCGCGAAACCTATGACAAACAGGGCGTGCTGCGATCCGAAACGCAGGCACAATCCACCGCCAGCGGCAATCCGCCGGCGCTTGGCGTGCCGGGGGTGTTGTCTAACACGCCGCCGCCTGCCACCTCCGCATCGCCGACGCCGCCCAAGGGCACGCCTGCGCCCGCCGCATCGCCGTCACCGGGGGCATCGCCATCTGCCAGCCCGACACCGGGGCCGGGCGGCGAAGCCTCTGCCACACGCCAATATGAACTGGGCCGAGAGGTCGCCGTTTCCAACCAGTCGCCTGGCAAGATCAAGCATCTGTCGGTGGCGGTGGCGCTGTCCGCCGCCGCGATGGCCAAGTACAAGCAAACCGACATCGATCAGATCAAGAGCCTCGTTTCGGCCGCAGTTGGCGCCGACACCACGCGCGGCGATACCGTCACCGTGGTGGTGCGCAGCTTTGAAACCGCGCCGCCGCTGAAGGTGCCGTTCTATGAGGCACCGTGGTTCGCCACCGTTCTGCACAATTCGGTGGCGCTGATCGCGGTGCTGCTGGTGTTATTGCTGGGGGTGCGCCCGCTGATCAAGGCGCTGAAGAAATCTAACGAAACCCCGCCGCCCGTCGCCGCCGAGGACGCGGAAGCCGAGGGCGAGGAACAACTCGCCTCGATCGAGGAGTTGAAGGACCCCGTCACCGGCGCGATTGATGCCGATGCGCTGGGCCGTCAGGTCGGCCTCGCACAGCGCATCGTCACCGAAAAGCCCGATGAATCGATCATCGCGCTGCGTAATATGCTCAAGCCAGCAGAAAGCCCCGCCTGATGCCCGAGGAAGACGATCTTTCCGATGGCCCCGTGCCCGCCACCCCCGCACCGCCGCCCCTTTCCGATGCGGAGGCCGCCGCTGTCATGGTCATGCTGCTGGGCGACGATCAGGCCGGGCGCATCTTGGCGCAACTTGATCCGACCGAACTGCAATTGCTGGGCGAAAAGATGTGCGCGTTGGGCGATATCAGCCCGGAATCGATCATCCATTCGATCACCGGCTTTGTCGAGCGCACCGAAAAGCTGGGCATCCGCGCCGATGGCCGCGTCGATCATGTGCGCAAACTGATGACCAACGCCATTGGCGATGTGAAGGCCGAAAACATGATGGCCCGCATTCTGCCCGACGAACCGCAGACTTCCTCGCTAGAACTGGCGCGTTGGCTGAATGCCAACGCGATTGCGCCTTTGGTGCGCGGCGAACAACCACAGCAGCGTTGGCAGAGGCATTGCCGCCGCCGAAATTAGTCACCGTCAAATCAGTGCCCGGCAGGATCGAACGACACAACAACAGCTCTGTCGGCGAGGGGGCGGCAGCATCCCGGCGAGTGGCGGGCGACCTGCGCCGATTGGATATTGATGGTATGGGCGAACGGCTGATGGAGTGCACGCCGGCCTAAGCTGCGCATCCGGTGGATGTAATCCTACTGGTCAGGCATGGCGCGGCCTACTCCCTCTAGATTACTAAAAGCCGGGCCGGGAGACAACCTGTCCGCATGCCGTACGTTGCGTGATCCCTTTGCCATCACGCGCTCACCAGCGCGGTCCAGTGGGCTCAATTTTGGTGGTCATCTGTACTAACGGTCACTACGCTGCTGCGTTAGGCGCCATACCGCGGTCGATCTGATTGGCGCGGGTTGACGCATTCTGGTCGAAGATCACTCCGCCGAGGCTGAGTTGCTCGTCCACGCCGGCCTCTCTGCGCTGGAACACGCGTATTTTTACGCCAAACGCGCATAATAATGTTTCATTTGGGGCATTGCGGCTTATCCATCCAGAATGCGAGCCAGAGGAGCGGCTTGTCCGGGTTAAATCTGAACACATATGCTACCACCGACTCGCAGAATTGATGGGAGAGCCTGCATGATCATCGCCAACATCGCCGATTTCCGCGAAGCCGCGCGTCGCCGTCTGCCGCGATTCCTGTTCGAATATATGGATGGCGGTTCCTACGCCGAGGTGACTCTGGGCCGTAATATCAGCGACCTTTGCGATGTGGCGCTGCGCCAGCGGGTACTGCGCGATGTCTCGCAGATCGACCTGTCGACCGAACTGTTCGGTGTGCGCCAAGCCTTGCCAGTGGCCTTGGCGCCGGTGGGCCTCGCGGGGTTGAATGCGCGGCGCGGTGAATGTCAGGCGGTGCGCGCTGCGAACAAGGCGAACATTCCTTTCACGCTCTCCACCGTATCGGCCTGCCCGCTGGACGAGGTGGCCGCCGCCGCCACACAGCCGTTTTGGTTTCAGCTGTATATGATCCGCGACCGGGACTTCATGCGTGATCTGTTGGCACAGGCGATGGCCGCCAAGTGCAGCGCGCTGGTGTTCACCGTCGATATGCCGGTGCCGGGCAGCCGTTACCGCGATTACCGAACAGGCCTCGCGGGAACCGGCGGCATGAAGGGCGCGGTGTGGCGGGCGGCGCAGGCGGCGATGCGGCCCGGCTGGGCGTGGGATGTGGGCCTGATGGGCGGCCCGCACCATCTGGGTAACGTCGCGCCCGTGCTGAAGGGTAACACCGGGATCGAGGATTTCTTTGCCTGGATGCGCAATAATTTCGACCCCTCGATCAACTGGCGCGATCTGGATTTCATCCGCAGCGAATGGAAAGGCCCGTTGATCATCAAGGGCCTGCTGGACCCCGAAGACGCGAAAGAGGCCGCCGAACTGGGCGCCGATGGCATTGTGGTATCCAATCACGGCGGGCGGCAGCTCGACGGTGTGCTCTCGACGGCGCGTGCGCTGCCGCCGATTGCCGATGCCGTGGGTGACCGACTGACCGTGCTGGCCGATGGCGGGGTGCGCTCCGGGCTCGACGTGGTGCGGATGCTGGCCCTTGGCGCCAAGGGCGTGCTGCTGGGCCGCGCGTGGTCCTATGCTTTGGCCGCGCGGGGCGAGGCGGGCGTCACAAAAATGCTGGCGCTGATCGAGGCCGAAATGCGCGTGGCGATGGCCCTGACCGGCACCACAAAAATCAGCGAAATCAACCAAGATATCATAGCGAAGGTGTAACCCCATCGGCAACAGCCCGACCAGATAAGCGAACCCGAACATTGGCGGGTCACGATCCTTGTGCCGCGCACTGCGGCTCGCGCTGCCGCCGCGCTCAGCACGATTCGCCCCAGCGGCGCCGAAATCAACCCCAAGTTCGACACCGCCCCGCCCAGCAAGGCGACAAAGCCCCCCGATGTCACGCTGATCTTGCCGCTATTGCTGACGGCGCCGCCGGCCCCATAAAAACTGAGCTTGCCAGCCATGAAATTGCTATTCGCTATGTCTAGGCTCGATGCCACAAGGCCGCCCACCTGAACCGTGCCACTGGACGTGATCGCTATGCCGTTGGGGTTAATCAGGTAAACTTGCCCATTGCCGCTGACCTGCCCGGCGATGGTGCTGGCGGTGTTGCCTGTGCCCCTGTTGAAGATCGCCACCCCCCCGCGTTCGGCTGGTTAAAATTGACGCTCTGCCCCGCGCCGACCGAGAAGCTGTCCCAATTAATGATGGCATTCTGTGAAGTCTGCGTCACGTTCATCGCGCCGCCAGATGCGGCACCAATCACCGCCGAGCCCGCAACCACCGCGCCGCCATGCGGCAAAACCGACTGCGCGTGAGCAACCGGCGCCCCCGCCAACGCCGTACACGCCAACAGCGCACGAGCAAACAGCCTTGGGTTGAAATGGGGTTCAACCTCGTGCGGCGCGAATGTCGTTCAAATGGATGCGAGTGGGATGACCCATGATATCAGTTTTCCGAGGGAGCCATTTTGGCATTTCGGGATCGCATAAATGTTTAAAAACCGCATGTAGGCAGTAATGCGTAACAGCGCGTATTGACTGCATCACATATCATTAGGTGTTGCCAAGGGCGGGAATAGTTTTGTTGAAGCGGAATATTCCCAAATAATCAAATACACGCACCCAGTTATGCCGAAAACTGTACGCCGGGCAGACTAGGCGCCGTGTCGATTATCCATTTGGAAAGCCGACTCGGGTTATGCTCCTGCCATGAGCAACTTTCCCCCCAGCTTTGAACAAACGCTTGTTGATGGCAAAGCGCTTGGCATTCCCTCACAAAATCAGCCCAGCACTCCGCTGGAGATGCAGTGGGCGGCGCTGCACCGGGCCGCCGATGCGGTGGCCAAGCTGGCGAATGAAATCGCCGCGATAGATGAAACGGATAGCCTACTCTCGGCCACGCCCCCGCCCTCATTGCGCCAGCTCGACCAGCGCCGGCGCCGGATGATCGAGGAAGGGCTGGCCGATCTGGTGGCGATTATGGAGCCGGGGCTCACGGCCTTGCTGGCGATCCACCGTGGCGGCGGGGATGTCACCGCGCCGGCCAGCGCCCTGTGGCGCGAATTCCTCGCCGCGCGCAGCGGTCTGGAGGCGCTGGCCCGCGCCGGAAGTTTCAGAATAGAAGGCTAGGCGCGCCCATTTCACCATTTACCAACATTCAGCCGGCTCGCTTAACGCAAGTTTTACCATCTTGCGCGACAAAGCATGCCAAGAACCAAGATCGGGAAGGCTATGGACAGCTATCGCGGATACTGGGGTGATCGTCCGGGCCAGCCCCACCAAGATGACGATGACCTCCACGACGACATCGACCTGCCCGAAGATCCGCCCTCGCCGGTGGGTCAGGATGAGCGGCGCCTGCAAGTGCGCGCCTATAATCTGTGGGCCAGCCTGCTGGGTAATCGCAATTTCCCGTTGATCGGCGATCTCGATCTGGAAGGCTTGCCCGATTTTGCGCCGCATTCGGTGCTGCTCGATTTTTCCAAAGGCATGGAAAACCCGCAGATCACCTATCTGGGTGGACGCTTGGCCGCCGAATGCAGCGCCACCAAGGCGATCCGCCGCTTGTCGGATGTGCCGGGGCGCTCGCTGCTGTCGCGCATTACCGACCATTACCTGCAGATCTTTGCCAACGAGGCGCCCATCGGTTTTGAGGCCGAGTTCGTCAATCAGCAGGATCGCACCATTTTGTATCGCGGCATTCTGCTGCCTTTTGCCGGCGCGGGTGAGGACGAAACAATCCGCCACATTCTGGGCGTGATCAACTGGAAAGAGCTGGTCGATCAAAAGACCACCGACCAGCTGCTGCTGGAAATCGATCAGGCACTGCTGGAGCCAGCTGCGGCCCCTCGTTTGCAAATGCCGGTCGTTGCGCCAGCCGAAATCGCCTCTCCAAGGATGTGGGCGGACGGCCCGACGATCGGCGCTGGCGATGCGGGCGACGATTCGGTTCTTGATTTGGCGGGGATGGATCTTTCGGACCACGACCTGCCCGAAGGTGCGATTCCGTGGCCAACGCCCTCGTTCCCGGACGCTGAGGCCCCACCACCAGAGTGCCTCGCCGATTGGCTGGCCGCCGCGCGTACATCGGCCGCCAGCGTCCACGGCGCCGAAGACCGCAGCCGCAAAGCGCTGTACGAAGCCATTAGCCGTGCATGGGATTTCGCCCTCGCTGCGGAAGGCGCCCCAGAAGAATTTGCCGAACTATTGGCTGATGCCGGCATATCCGTGCAGCCGCGTGCGCCGCTGACCCCGGTGGTCAAGCTGGTATTCGGCGCCACTTACGACAAAACCCGGCTCGCCGAATTCGCCGCCGCGCTGGGTGCGGCTCGCAGGCTGGGCCTTGGCGTTGGCGCTCTGGCGACATGGCTGCTTCAAACGCCGGGCGGCCTGAAGGCCGTGGTGGCCGAAGAACGCCGCCTGAAACGCGCAGAGGCCGGGCAAACCGCCCCGCGCCCACTCCCCGGCACGGCGCTGGCGCGCAAATTGCGCAAGTTGGCCCCCCTGCCCTTCGCAGACGTCGCCCCCGATGGCGCCGAGTTCACGCTGTTCGTCGCAAGGCGTGGGCCTGATGGCATCGAACTGCTAGGTGAAGTTCTGGGCGATGCCGCCATGGTCGAACGGGCTGCGAAGAAACTGCTACGCCCCGCATAGAGTAAATCTTCAGGCAGCATTCAGCAGGGGTCATGCTAGGGCATAGGGCGATATGAAACGCGCCCCAACCCACCGCTTCGCTCGCGCGCTTGCCCTGCCTTTGGCGCTGCCTCTGTGCCTGGGGGCGCTGTGGCCGCAGACAGCGGCGGCGCAAGGCGTGCTGCGCGATGCCGAAACAGAGGCCATGCTGCACGACATGGCCACCCCGCTGATCAAGGCGGCGGGGCTGGACCCCAAAAACGTCGATATCGTGCTGGTCAACGACCCCAATGTGAACGCCTTCACGGCGGGCGGTCAGGCCGTTTACATCAACTCCGGCCTGATCAACGAGGCCGATCACGCGAACGAGGTGCAGGGCGTCATAGCCCACGAACTGGGCCACGTCGTCGGTGAGCACGCCATCGACACACGCGGCATGAAAAATGCCGCCCATGTCGAAATTCTCTCGGTATTGCTGGCGGCTGCTGCGGCGGCGGCGGGCGGCGGCGAAGCCGCCATGGGCATTCTGATGGCCGGCCAGCAGGCATCGATGGGCAAATATATCGCCTATACCCGCGGCCAAGAGGAAGCGGCGGACGCAGCCGGCGCGCGCTTTTTGTCGGGCGCAGGCATATCAGGGCGCGGTTCGGTGGAGTTCTTCCACAAGCTGCTCAATCTGGAAAATCGATATGGCATGACGCGCACCGATGTGGACAGCTTCTATTCCGACCACCCGATGACCGACGACCGCATTCAGACCTTGCAGGACAGCTATGAACGCGACCCCGCGTGGAAAACCCCTGATGACCCGGCGATGGAGGAGCGTTTTCAGCGCGTGAAAGCCAAACTGTTCGGCTATCTCGCCGAGCCGGCCGACACCATGCGGACCTACCCCGATTATATGACCAGCGCGCCTGCGCGTTATGCCCGCGCCTATGCGTGGCACAAGGAAGGCTTCCTCGACAAGGCCACGGCTGAGACCGACGCGCTGCTGGCCGAAACGCCGGATGACCCATATTACCTTGAACTCAAAGGTCAAATTCTGCTGGAGGCCGGCCATGCGGACGAGGCGATCCCGCCTTTGCGCCGCGCGGTGGAACTGACCCACAACCAGCCGCTGATCGCCACCACCTTTGGCCACGCACTGATCGCCTCTGACGACAACGCCGCCGATGGCAATGCTGCCCCGGCCAAAGGCGCGCATTTCCAGGAGGCCACCCGCGTGTTGAAGGCCGCCGTGGCGCGCGACCGCGAGAACCCCTTTGCGTGGTACGAACTGGGCATTGTCTATGCCGCCAACGGCGATCTGCCCCGCGCTCAGCTGGCCAGCGCGGAACAGCAGATGATGGAGGGCCGCTTGGGAGAGGCGCTGCGCAGTGCCTCTGCGGCGCAATCCGGACTGCCAGCCGGCTCGCCCGATGCCCTGCGCGCCGGGGATATCGTGATGGAAGCGCGCACCACCCTTGCCCATGCCAAGCACGGGCATTAGGCAAACCAGATGACCATTCATCGTAACTCACTGATCCTTGCCGCAGCCGGCTGCCTTGCCATTGGCGGCGCGGCAGGCTGGACCTTACACGGCGGCGGCAACCGCGCCCAAACCGAGGGCGTGGTGCATGATTACATCCTCGCCCATCCGGAAATCCTGCCGCAAGCGATGGAAAACCTGCGCGCATCGGAAAGCGCGGAGGCCTTGGGCGCGATTCGCGGATCGGTGGAAAAACCTTGGCCAGGCGCGGTGCTGGGAAACCCCAATGGCAAACTGACGCTGGTTGAATTCACCGATTACGCATGTGGATATTGCCGGGCCAGTGTGCCCGATATCGACGCCGCCATCGCCGCCAACCCCGACCTGAAGGTGGTGGTGCGCGAGCTGCCGATCCTGACGCCAGCCAGTGTCGATGCCGCCAAAATGGCACTCGCCGCCGCGGGCCAAGGCCATTACGCTGCCTTCCGCAGCGCCATGTTTGCCGCCGGCCACCCGGATAGCGCCAGTATCGCCGCCGCCGCCAACTCGGCGGGCGTCGATGCCACCAAAGCCCGCGCCGCCATCGCCGACCCCGCCACCGCTGCCGAAATAGCAAACAACCTCGCTCTGGCCCGCCAATTGGGCTTCACCGGAACGCCCGGATGGGTGATCGGCAATCAGGTGCTAACCGGCGCTGTGGGCCGTGATGCGCTGGCGCAGGCGATCGCTGCGGCACGCAGCAAAAGTTAGGCGCTGCGGCACGTGGGAAAAGCTGAAGCCTAAGGGCTTTTGCAGGCAGGCAAATATGCGCTAAGGTAGCTGATGATGGCCGTGCTCCCATTCCGCCCAACGCCGTTCTTTGCCAACAAGAACAAGGCCTTCTGGCGCCTGCAAGTGCTGGGCTGGGGCGGCGCCTTGTTGCTGCGCGCGATGTCCAGCCTGGCCAATGGCAAATCGCTGTCATTTCTGGTGCTGGTTCTGATCGCCACAATCACCGGCTTTTCGATCAGCCTGATCCTCAGCGTGATCTATCGCCAGCTGATCGGGCGCAGACCGTTGCTGACATGGGGTGTGACCTCGGTGGTGCTGGCGCTGGCGGTCAGCTTTTACGCTTTCGTTGATGGCTGGGTGGCGGCGCTGTACCAACCCGATGCCGGGGTGGGGTTTGCGCAATTATTTATCGGGGTATTCTACCTCGATGCGACGCTGCTGGTGTCGTGGTCGGCGCTCTATTACGCGATCAACTTCTTCTTGCAGGTGGAGGAGGCGAATGACGCGCTTCTGCGTTTGGAAAGCCAAGCTACGGCCTCGCAATTGGCGATGCTGCGTTATCAATTGAACCCGCATTTTCTGTTCAACACGCTGAATTCCATATCAACTTTGGTGCTTCTGAAACAGACCGAGCCGGCCAATGCTATGCTGTCGCGCCTGTCTTCCTTTCTGCGCTACACGCTGGTCAACGAGCCCACCGGCCGAGTCACCGTGGCGCAGGAGGTCGAAACTTTGCAGCTGTATCTGGGCATTGAATTGATGCGTTTTGAGGAACGACTGCGGACCACTTTCCTCATCGAGCCGGCCAGTCAGGCGGCTCTGTTGCCGTCTTTGCTGCTACAGCCCCTCGTGGAAAACGCGATCAAATATGCCGTCGCCCCGCAGGAAAGCGGCGCCGAAATCACCATCGCCACGGCCATTATCGGCCCGAATCTGCGCATTACAGTAAGCGACACCGGGCCCGGCCAAGCCAGCGACAGCGCCGACAACCGCCTGTCTGGCACCAGTTTCGACGGCGGCAAGCAGGTATCGACCGGCGTCGGCCTCGCCAATATCCGCGACCGGCTGGCGCAAGCTTACGGCGGGGCGCATCGTTTTGAAACCTACGAGCCTGCCGAGGGCGGTTTTGGCGTCTGTATCGAAATCCCATTTGAGGCGCGCGAACCCGTGGCGCCTGCCGAAAACCCGTCGCTCACCCTGCGTTCAGCCGCGACGGTGTGAAATGACCTGCCTCGCTCGGCCCATACAAGGACTAGCCCGATGACCATCCGCACTATCCTCGTCGACGATGAGAAACTTGCCATTCAGGGGCTGGCGCTGCGGCTGGCCAAATTCCCCGATGTCGAGATCATCGACACCTGCAACAATGGCCGCGAGGCGATCCGCAAGATCAAAACCGAAAAGCCAGATTTGGTGTTTTTGGACATCCAGATGCCGGGCTTCGACGGCTTCAGCGTGGTCAAGGGGGTGATGGAGATCGAACCGCCTCTGTTCGTTTTTGTTACGGCATATCAGGAACATGCGGTCCGCGCCTTTGAGGCCAACGCGGTCAATTACCTGATGAAGCCGGTGGACGAAGACAAGCTGGCCGACACGCTGGAACGCGTGCGTGGCCGCCTCGCAGAAAAGCGCCTGGCCGAGGAGGCCGAGAAACTGAAATCGGTATTGGCCGAGGTAGCCCCCGAAGCGATTGAAGATTTCGAAGAGGAAGCCGCCGACCCTGCCACCGCCGCCAGTGCGCGTTATGAAAAGCTGATCAACATCAAGGATCGCGGGCAGATTTTCCGCGTCGATGTGGACACCATCGAGCATATCGAGGCCGCCGGCGATTATATGGTCATCAACACCGCCGACAACAGCCTGATCCTGCGCGAAACGATGAAGGATCTGGACCGGCGGCTTGATCCGCGGGTGTTCCAACGCGTGCATCGCTCAACCATCGTCAACCTTAACCTGGTGCGCGAGGTGAAGCCGCACACCAATGGCGAATGCTTCTTGGTGCTGGAATCAGGCGCGCAGGTGAAGGTATCGCGCAGCTACCGTGACGTAGTTGCGCGATTCGTGCACTAAAGCTCTTGGCGAAGCGCCGATCGACGGCGGCGCACAGCAGGTGGCAGATTGTCGCTAAGGGCAGGCTTGGCAGGCTGTGCCGTCGCATCGCCATCCTTCGGCGAATACAAGGCGGCGGCATTGCGCGGATCAAAACAGGCCAATGCCCCCAAAAACAGGCCCGTGCCAATACCATACCACATCGAAAAACTGCGGCTGCCGAAGGCCGCCGCCACGGTGTCAAACACAATATAGCCCAAAATAGTCGCCGCGCCCCACGTGCCAAGGAACAATACATCGGATGCGCTGCGCCCCAGCTTGGCTATTTTGGCGACGTATCCAAATGCTCTAAGCGCCTGACTCAATTGCAAAACCAGCAACGGCAATCCGCCGACAATCCCCGCAACGAATAGAATGCTGAGATGCTGATTATGGCCAAAGCCCAGTGAATAGCTTTTGCCGCCGCCCACTTCCTTGGGCAGGTAATAGACGGTACGCGCCGCCATGCCTGCGCCTGTCATAAAGTGGCTGATGCTGCCCGAAAACGATGCCCACATGAACTGCGTTTCGGACGCACGCGTGTAATAGGTGACGTCCTCGCCGGAATTCGTTGTCTGGTTGAAAATGCGGTCGATCCAGCGGCCCACCAATTCCGGCTCAAATGCATAGAAGGCGAAAGCGCCCACCAGCGCCAACATCATCATCACCATCGACTTGGGGCCCAGAAACTGCCTTGCCCGCACCGACAGCGGCAGCACCTGTGCAGCCAGCACCAGAATGTTCGTACGCGTCACCGACAAAGCCACCAAACCAAGGGCGGCGATGATATTGGCCATTTCCACCTGCGTCATCTGGAAAACCAGCACACAGGCCAAATACCCTGTCGCCGCGATCGTGGACGCGCCCAGAATTTGGTATCGAATGGTATGTATATCAATACCTTGGCCGAAGAAATAGACCATTACGAAATTGGAAAACACATAGCATAGCGCAATCAACGCCAGCGTCTTGCGCAGCACCCCTGCATTTTGAGGATTCAGAATTCGCGCGGTGGCATAGGCAGATGTCAGATAGACCAAGATCGTCAAATCATGCCGGAAAACCGAATAATACGGCTGATTGCTCACCAAACCGCTGAAGGTTCCCACCATGATGAACAACACGGTGCAGCCGATCAGCGGCAGCATCCCGGCAATCCGCGGCTTAACCGCCTTGTCCAGCGCCACGAACACCACAAAGAACAACGCATAGGAACCCAGAAAGAACGCCTGCAACGCCAATCCCGCCCCTGCGGATTCGTTGTTCACATCGAACAGCCAAGCCGCAACCATCAGGAAATAGGAAATCATCGCCCCGCGCTGGCCCAGCAATGGGCGCTGGCCATGAGCGCTGGTGGAAGTCCGCCCTCTCTGGCGATTGGCCGCCTGACTATTGGCCGATGATCTGAGGGCAGGCATCTGGTCGGCATCCTTCAACACACATTCCCACCCTTACAGGATGGGCCGGGGCGGGGCAAAGGACAGAGCCATACCCCGTGGCCAGCGATCCTATTGCCACCAGCCAGATGCCGCTATCACAAATCAACCCGGTCCGCCCCTGCGAATGTGGCGCGCGCCGCACAGAATGTGCCAAAAATGGCCACCCCCGAGCAGCGCGCACTCCGTGCCTAGCCGGCCACCTCAACAATTACATAAGAATTGCCGACATATTTGTACCGCACCGATCCATTGGTGCTGGCCGCAAAGGTATAATTTTGCCCCGACAGCGGATCGACCACTTGCAATGTGAATGCCCCCGGCGTGGCGGCCCGGCGTATCACCGTAACCTCCATCCCCACATACATGCCGGCAGAGGGCAGCGTGCAATTGATATTGCTCAGCAAAGTCTGGTTGAACAGCTGGACCTTGCCCGATGTGTTGGTCAGCGTAACACTGGAGGTGCCATTGGTGTCCACCCGGTCGAACAGGCTGGCGGCGGCATTGACGCGTACGGTGGATTTGCTGCCAGTATAGGTCACTTGCTGGTCGGTAACATTTCCAATCATCGCAACCTTGTCAACAAAGGTGATCTCGTCACAATTATAGGCCGTTGCATAACCGACCGTCAGTGATGATCCGATGGTGAGGCTGAGAATCGTGAAGCGCGCACCGTTGGTACCGCGCAGCAGCACCGGGTTGCTGGTGGTGCCAAGGATGCCGGTGATGGTACAGCCGATCCACACAACGTTGCTCTGGCTGGCCGCCCATAACGCGGGGCCAGCGGCAACGGCTCCGAAGTTGTAATTTTCCGACCGGCAATTGACGACGGTCACATTCTGACAGGTGCTGAGCAGCATCAGCGCAACCGGCGCCGTGCCATTCAGCATTTCCAGACTCCGCAGTTCCACACTATCTGCGGCGGCGAGTTGGATCAGCGGTTCGGTGGCAATATTCGCGTCCATCTCGCAATTTTCAATGCAAATGCGCGGCTGGCCGATCTGCGGCGAGGGGCTGATAAACACGCTGGAACCGCTCATCCCGCCCTGAAAGGTGCAGTTCGAAATGTGAATGCCCCAGATCGGCGCGCCCAACGCTGGGTTGTTGGCAATGCCCCGATAGCCGTTGTTGAAGTTACAGCGACGGATGTGGATATTCCAAAAGCCACCGGGCGAGGCATGGCTATCGTTGAAATATATCGCCACCGAGGCGGTATTCGTAGCCGCCTGCGCCGTGGCCCAGCTCAGCGTCAATTCCTCGATCGTCCAACCCCAAGTGTCGTCGTTGTTGAAGGTGAAAATTTGGGTGTTGTTGGCGCTCTGTATAATTGTCGTATTGCCGCGCGACGCCCCCCAAATTCGCCAATTGGCGGAAAAAGGAATAACCAGTGCCGCACTGATTTTATAGGTGCCTGCGGGGAAATAGAGGTGCCCACCGCTCAGCGTCAGGCAAACATTGATCGCCCCCTGAATGGCGGCAGTGTCGTCGGCAACGCCATCGCCAATTGCGCCGAAATCGCGGACGCTGACCAGTTCTTGCAGCTTATTCGCCACTGTGCCGGCGGCGGCGGCCGTGCCCCTGGAATAGGGTGTGTTCGCCGCGTTTACGTTCTGAAGCAACGCGCGGCTGGCCAGACCGCGGGCGATGATGTCAATGCTCATTGCGCGATCCTGTAATTGATGGTGCCGGTGGTGATGGCAATGTTGAGGTAAAGAGTGGCAGCCGGGTCGAACTCTTCCCAAAAAGGTTCGCAAACATTGGCGGAATACTGCCCCCAGCTGGCCCCGGCCGCCGTCAATGGCAGGCGGGTGACGCCGCCGTCTGTGGACCGTGTCACCGATACGGTTCCCGTCCAAATTCCAGAAAGTGTGATAATGGCCGGCCTGTCAAGCGCCGGCACAAACGGGCCAAAGGTCGCGCTGACGGTGGCCGTACCGGCCAGCGGGGGCACCAACGGACGGGCGATACTGGTCACCAACGGGTTGCCGCCCGCGCCAGAAACCGCCAGCGCCGCGCTGCCAGACAATGCCACCGGCAGAGGCATATTGGCGCTCACCAACAACGCGTTGCCGCTGGGGTCGGAATAGGCAACGGCGTGGCAGTCGGTATAGCCGGCTGGCGTCATAATGGGCAGGTTTGGCATGCATCCTCCAGAAGCTAGAATTGATGTAAGATAACCATTTTGGTTATATGTAGGAAAGGTGAATCTTTGTTTTGGCATTTACCGTCGCCGGGCAAATAATTCGGTCCCGGAATTGGGCGATTTCGCCGCGCTGGCGCAGGAAAATTCTGTTGCCCACCGCCCCACCTCACCTGTAAGCGTTTGCCCTGTGGGCGAACCGGATTCCAATGTGGCGCAGAAAAAGCCAGTCTCGGTCGCAATCGTTGCGGCTCAGTTCGCGGCGTATCATATCGATCGTTGCGAGGCGGTGGCGCGGCGTTTTCAAGGCCGGGGCAAAGTTCTGGCAGTCGAAGTGGCCACAACGTCAAAAGTTTACGCTTGGGCGCCATCGGGCGAGGTTGCCGGCGCCACCAAGATTACCCTTTTTCCCGGCCAATCCTACAACGACAATTC
>Ga0316221_1001455_pt1 | contig 24603 bp, 24 predicted proteins | sample TBH18007metaG_FD_206003 | JGI IMG/M metagenome (GOLD analysis project Ga0316221, IMG submission 206003) | Freshwater microbial communities from Trout Bog Lake, Wisconsin, USA - TBH18007 | ecosystem: Environmental > Aquatic > Freshwater > Lake > Hypolimnion/Profundal zone | place: USA: Wisconsin... | reverse complement strand
CGAAGGCCTCGGCGTCGCCACCGGCATCGCCTTCGACCGCGAAGGCAACCTCTACGCCGGCGACCGCAGCGGCACCATCTTCAAGATCGACCCAGACCGCCGCATCTTCGTCTTCGCCACCCTCGAACCCAGCGTCTCCGCCTACCATCTCGCCTTCCACCCAGACGGCACCCTCTTCGTCACCGGCCCTACCACCTCCAGTTGCGATGTCGTCTACGCCATTGACCCCCACGGCGCCATCTCCGTCCACTTCCGCGGACTCGGTCGCCCCCAGGGCCTCGCCGTCGGCCCAGACGGCGCGCTCTACGTCGCCGCCTCCCTCGCCGGCGCGCGCGGCGTAGTCAGAATCGATGAAAACCGCGCCGCCTCGCTCTTCCTCGCCGGCAACGACCTCGTCGGCCTCGCCTTCACCCCCAACGGCCAAGGTGAAATAGACGGCCTCGCCCTCGCCACAAACACCGCCCTCTTCCACGTTACGTTGAATCTTGCAGCCCCTTCGCTCTTTTGAATCCTGTTTTTCTCGATCGTTCGTCCAATCTTTTGCTTTTGCGGCGCGAGGAGCGCCGCCCAATAAAAAAATGATTGCCGAAATCATCGCCGCCGGCTCTGAGATGCTCACCCCGCATCGCTCCGACACCAACTCGCTTCACCTCACCGCCCGCCTCAACGCCCTCGGCGTCTCCGTCGCCTTCAAGACCATCGTCGGCGACAACCTCGAGCACCTCACCAGCGCTATCACCATCGCGCTGGGACGCGCCGACATCCTCCTCATCACCGGCGGCCTCGGCCCCACCGAGGACGACCTCACCCGCGAGGCCGTCGCCGCCGCACTCCACATCGAACTCCACCGCAGCCCCGAGCTGCTCACCGCCATGTACAAGCGCTTCGCCGAGCGCCGCCAGACCATGCCCCCCAACAACGCCAAACAGGCCGACGTACTCTCCGGTGCCGAGGTCCTCCCCAACGCCAACGGCAGCGCCCCCGGCCAGTGGTTGGATACCGTCGTCAGCGGCCACCGCAAGCTCATCCTCCTGCTCCCGGGCCCGCCCCGCGAGATGGAGCCGCTCTTCGCCGCCGAGTGCGAGCCGCGCCTCGCGCGCAATCTTCCCGAGCGCCACCTCGCCCGCCGCCAGCTCCGCATCGCCCTCGTCCCCGAGTCCAAGGTGGACTCCCTCGCCGCGCCCGTCTACAAAAAGTTCAAGGATGTCGAGACCACCATCCTCGCCACCGCCGGAGAGATCCAGCTCCACTTCCTCTGCGCCAAGCCCACCCTCGCCGAGGCCCAGCGCCGCGTGGACGCCCTCGCCTCCAAACTAGAGGACATCCTCGGCGATTCCGTCTTCTCCTCCCGCGGCGAATCCATCGAGGAGGTCATCCTCCTCCGCCTCGAGATGCGCTCACTCACCCTCGCCGTCGCCGAAAGCCTCACTGGAGGCCTCCTCAGCTCCCGCATCACCGCCGTCCCCGGCGCATCCAAAGTCTTCCTCGGCGGCGCCATCGTCTACAACGAATCCCTCAAGCAATCCCTCGCCGCCGTCCCCGCACCGCTCATCGCCCAGCACGGCGCCGTCAGCGAGCAGGTCGCCCGCGCCCTCGCCGAAGGCATCCGCAAACAGACCGGCGCGGACTTCGGCCTCGCCCTCACCGGCGTCGCCGGCCCGGGCCCCCTCACCGACTCCGACGGTAAGGAAAAACCCGCCGGCCTCGTCTACTTCGCCGCCTCCGACGGCCGCGAGACCACCACCCTCAAGAAAACCTTCACCGGCGACCGCGACCGCATCCGCTCCTTCGCCGCCCTCCAGGCACTCGACCTCCTCCGCCGCCTCCTCGACTGACTTGCTACACTCATAACCGAACCAATGAACCCTACCGCTCTCGCCCTCGTCCTCGCCTATCTGCTCGGCTCGCTCCCCACCGGCTATCTGCTCGTGCTCGTCTTCCACCGCACAGACATCCGTGCCGTCGGCAGCGGCAACATCGGCGCCACCAACGTCGCCCGCTCCGGCTCCAAAGCCCTCGGCATCGCCACCCTCCTCATCGACCTCGCCAAGGGCTACGCCGCCGTCGCCATCGCCCGCCTCATCGCCACCCACTCCGGCGCAGACGTCAATCAACTCACCGCCCTCGCCGCACTCGTCGCCATCGCTGGCCATGTCTTCCCCGTCTGGCTCCGCTTCCGCGGCGGCAAGGGAGTCGCCACCGCACTCGGTGTCTTCCTCGCCCTCTCGCCCATCGCCGCGCTCTGCCTCCTCGCAGCCTTCGCCCTCGTCTTCGCCCTCACCCGCATCGTCTCCATCTCCTCCATCCTCGCCTGCGCCGCCTTCTTCTACATCGGCCCGCACTTCATGCATGGAGTCCTCACCGGCACGGCCCGCGCCGCCCTCTACGCCATCCCCATCCTCATCATCCTCAAGCACCACCAGAACATCTCCCGCCTGCTCCGTGGCGTCGAACCCCGCTTCACCACCGCCCGCAAGGAGGACGCATGACCTCGCACAACCGCATCAGCGTCATCGGCGCCGGAGCCTGGGGAACAGCCCTCGCGCTCTCCCTCGCCCAGCGCCATCCCATCACCCTCTGGGTCTTTGAAGAGGAAGGAGCTGCGCGCATGCAGTCCTCCCGCGTCAATCAGGCCTTTCTCCCCGGCTTCGAGCTCCCCGCCAACATCACCGTCACCCACGATCTCGCCGCCGCTGCTGCCAACGCCGATGTCCTCCTCTGCGTCGTCCCCTCCCAGTTCATGCGCTCCACCATGCGCGCGCTCACGCCCCACCTCCGCCCGGACCACGTTCTCGTCAGCGCCACCAAGGGCATCGAAGACGAAACCTGCCTCCGCATGTCCGAGGTCATGGAGCAGGTTGCCGGCCACCAGCTCCCCCTCGCCGTACTCAGCGGCCCATCCTTCGCCAAGGAGGTCGCGCAGCACCTGCCCACCGTCATCACCGTCGCCAGCCGCGATGCAGACCTCGCCCAGCGCATCCAGCGCCTCTTCGCCAGCCCCTCGCTCCGCCTCTACACCAACGACGATGTCATCGGCGTCGAACTCGGCGGCTCCATCAAGAACGTCATCGCCCTCGCCGCCGGAGTCGTCAACGGCATCGGCCTCGGCTCCAACACCTCCGCCGCCCTCATCACCCGCGGCATCTCCGAGATGACGCGCCTCGCCGTCGCCTGCGGCGGCCGTCCCCAAACCCTCGCCGGACTCTCCGGCGTCGGCGACCTCGTCCTCACCTGCACCGGCTCGCTCTCCCGCAACCGCACCGTCGGCACCGAACTCGGCCGCGGCCGCAAGCTCCCCGACATCCTCGCCGACCTTCACGGCCAGGTCGCCGAAGGCGTCCGCTCCACCACCGCCGCCCTCGGCCTCGCCCAGCGCCACAGCGTCGAGATGCCCATCACCGAGCAGATGAACGCCATCCTCCACCACGGCAAGCCCCCTGCCGACGCCATCCGCGAGCTCATGACCCGCCCCGGCAAAGACGAATAGTTGCAAGGGCTCTGTTTGTAGTGAGCTAGAATTGGCGGCAACGGAGATGTTGCATGGCTCAAACGTGAGTAATTGGAATAGGGTGACCCAACACTTCTAGCCGAAAGGGGGCGTTACTGATGATTCCGCGTAGATTCGGAATCGTTCTATTGGTGTTTTCTTTGTGGTGCGTAGCTGCACACGCAGTAGATGTCAGGGTACGAATCGTTTACCTCAAGCATGGCAAGCCTGCCAACGGACAAGAGATTCGACTTACTTTGGGGGACCCCCAACGCGCTTCTCCAACACTGCCAGGGATAACCGATTCGGATGGTATTGCAACATTTCATTTCGCGGAAGGTGTAACTGATTCTCTATGGGTAGATTATGACAATGGTCGCATTGTTGGATGTGCTTGGAGCCCCATAATTCCATTAGAAGACATGATGAAACTGGGTGTTACGATTGGCCGCGACCAAAGGTACGGTGGGCGATGCAAGGGTAGCGACGACACAATCAAACGGTTACAAGCTAAACCCGGCGAAATCGTAATCTTTGTCAGAAAAGTTACTATTTGGGATGACTTACGCTGGTATTAATTGTTGTTCTGGCAACTCACGCCGGGTGGCTTATTCAACGCGCTCTTTGAGTTGAGGGGATATTCGCTCGCTAGCTCGAAACATATCACTGCCCCGCCGTGTCGTCTCACAAGCTTCCGACCACATTAGACTTGCGTTGGTAAACTCAAGACATGGCCTTCTCCCTCTTCGGCAAACGCGACAACAAAGAAGAAGACTCCGCTCCAAAGGATGTACAGGGCGAGCAGCCCAAGAAGTCCCTCTTCGACCGCATGCGCGCCGCTGTCTCGCGCACTCATGCGGCCATCTCCACCCAGCTCGACACCACGCTCGCCTTCACCCGCACCGTCAGCGACGAAGACCTCACCCAGCTCGAATCCATCCTCATCACCTCCGACCTCGGCGCCGCCACCGCCCGCGCCGTCATAGACTCCCTCCGCCGCCGCGCCGCTCAAAAAGGAATCGAAGGCGGCTCGGAACTCCGCGTGCTCCTCAAGGCCGAACTCCGCGCCATGCTGGATGCCGTCGCCACGCCCACGCCCGCCATCGCCGGTACCGAGGTCATCCTCATGGTCGGCGTCAACGGAACCGGCAAGACCACCACCTGCGGCAAGCTCGCCGCGCTGCACTCCGCCAACGGCCGCAAGGTACTCCTCTGCGCCGCAGACACCTTCCGCGCCGCCGCCATCGAGCAGCTCGAGGTCTGGGCCGCGCGCTCCGCTGTCGAGATCATCAAGACCCGTCAGGGCGGCGACCCATCCGCCGCGCTCTTCGACGCCCTCGCCGCCGCCCGCGCACGCTCCATCGACCTCCTCATCGTGGACACCGCCGGCCGCCTCCACACCAAGTCCGGCCTCATGGACGAGCTCGCCAAGATGCGCCGTACCGCGCAGAAGTCCATCCCCGACGCCCCCCACCAGGTTCTGCTCGTCATGGACGCCACCACCGGACAGAACGGCCTCCAGCAGGCGCGCCTCTTCACCGGCTCCGCCGGCGTCACCGGCATCGTCCTCACCAAGCTCGACGGCACCGCCAAAGGGGGCATCGTGGTCGCCATCGCCCGCGAACTCAACCTCCCCGTCCGCTACGTCGGCACCGGCGAAACCATGACCGACCTCCTCCCCTTCGACAGCGAAGCCTTCATCAATTCTCTTTTGGACGAGTAGCAAACCGCACGACCATCATGCCCGCCGCCGCCCAACTCGACACGCAGCACATGGAGCGCGCGTTGCTGCTCGCCCGCACCGCCGTCGGCCTCGCTTCGCCCAATCCCACCGTCGGCTGCGTCATCGCCCACGGCGATAACGTAATCGGCACCGGCGCGCACCACTACAACGCACGCGACCACGCCGAAATCGTCGCTCTCCGCGCCGCCGGCTCCGCAGCCCGTGGCGCAACCGCCTACGTCACCCTCGAGCCCTGCTCCCACACCGGACGCACCGGCCCCTGCGCCCTCGCGCTCATCGCCGCAGGCGTCTCCCGCGTCGTCGTCGCCACACTCGACCCCAACCCCCTCGTGTCGGGCCGCGGCATCGCTCTCCTCCGCGCCGCTGGAATCACGGTCGTCGTTGGAATCTGCGAGGCCGAAGGCCGAGCATTGAACAACGCCTTCGCACGCTTCATCCAATCCGGCCTTCCCTTCGTCACCCTCAAGTCCGCCATCTCCGCAGACGGCTTCCTCGCCCCGCCACCCGCCGCCCGCACCCCCGGCCAAACCGTCTGGCTTACCGGCGAGGACTCCCGCGCACGCGTGCACCTCCTCCGCCACGCCGCAGACGCGCTCCTCACCGGCATCGGCACCGTCCTCGCAGACGACCCCGCGCTCACCGACCGCAGCGGCCTCAAGCGCCGCCGTCCGCTCCTGCGCGTCGTCCTCGACAGCGCCCTCCGCCTGCCGCCCTCCTCGCTGCTCGTCACCATCTCCCGCACCGACCTGCTCATCCTCTGCTCGCCCACTGCCGACCCCGCCCGCCACCAGGCCCTCACCGCCCGCGGCGTAGAGGTCCTCCGCATCCCCACCATCACTAACGGCACACTCGACCTCCGCGCCGTCCTCGCGCTCCTCGCCGCACGCCACATCACCAGCCTCCTCGTCGAGAGCGGCCCCGCCCTCAACACCGCGCTCCTCAACGCCGACCTTGTAGATGGGATGGTCCTCTTCCACTCTCCCGTCACCCTCGGCCCCGGCTCGGTGCCCTTTGCCAACGGCCTCTCACCCGCCGCACTCGAGTCCCGCCTCCTCCACGCCACCCGCGAGCAGATAGAGAACGACCTCTGCGTCACCGGCCTCCTGCGCGACCCCTGGCCTGCTTAGCGCCCCGCACGACCTGCTACCCTTAATCCATGTTCACCGGCCTCGTCGAGAACACCGGAACCGTCCTCTCCGTCGCGCCCACCGCCGGCGCAACGCGCCTCACCATCCACGCCCCCACCGTCGCCCCCCATCTCCATCTCGGAGACAGCGTCGCCGTCTGCGGCGTCTGCCTTACCGCCGTCGCCCTCACGCCAGACACCTTCTCCGCCGACCTTGCCGCCGAGACCCTCTCCCGCACCACCCTCGGCTCGCTCACTCCCGGCCGCACCGTCAACCTCGAACGCCCCACCCCCGCCGGCACCCCCCTCGGCGGCCACATCGTCCAGGGCCACGTGGACGCCGTCGGCACCCTCGCCTCCATCACTCCACTCTCCGCCGACCTCGCCGCCACCGACTGGCGCCTGCGCGTCTCCATTCCGCGCCACCTCATGCGCTACGTCGCCCCGCAGGGCTCCATCGCCGTCGAGGGCATCAGCCTCACCGTCGCCGCCGCCTTGGATGCTCCGCAAGACCCGCTGTTGCAGTTTGGCGAGATAGAGATCGCCATCATCCCCCACACCTACTCCGCCACCAACCTGCACACCCTCCCCCCCGGCTCCCCCGTCAACATCGAGGTGGACATGCTCGCCAAGTACGCCGAAAAACTCCTCGCCGCCCGCGAGCAATCCGCCACGCCCCTCACCGCCGCCTCCCTCATCGCCCGCGGCTACTAAACACATTCGCGCAAAGCAAGAGGCCCCGATCGCTCGGGGCCTCGTCGTTCTTGCTTCAATTCGTCTTACAGCGTGCTCATGTTTTGCAGGAACTCCGCGTTGTTCCGCGTCTTGCCCAGCTTGTCGGTCAGCAGCTCCATGGCCTCCACCGGGCTGAGTGGGTTCAGCACCTTGCGCAGAATCCATATCCGCTGCAGCTCCTCCTTGGCGATGAGCAGCTCCTCCTTGCGCGTGCCGCTGCGCAGGATGTCGATGGCCGGGAACACGCGCTTGTCTACCAGCTTGCGGTCCAGAATCACTTCCATGTTGCCCGTGCCCTTGAACTCCTCGAAGATGACCTCGTCCATGCGCGAGCCCGTGTCCACCAGCGCCGTCGCGCAGATCGTGAGCGATCCGCCCTCTTCGATGTTTCTCGCCGCGCCAAAGAACCGCTTCGGGCGCTGCAACGCGTTGGAGTCCACGCCGCCTGAGAGCACCTTACCGCTCGGCGGAACGATGGTGTTGTAGGCGCGCGCCAGGCGCGTGATCGAGTCCAGCAGAATCACCACGTCGCGCTTGTGCTCCACCAGCCGCTTCGCCTTCTCGATGACCATCTCCGCCACCTGCACGTGCCGCGCCGCCGGCTCGTCAAAGGTCGAGCTGATGACCTCGCCCTTCACCGACCGCTGCATGTCCGTGACCTCTTCCGGCCGCTCGTCAATCAGCAGCACAATCAGCACCACCTCGGGGTGGTTCGTCGTAATCGAGTTCGCGATGGCCTGCAGCAGCATCGTCTTACCGGTGCGCGGCGGAGCCACAATCAGCCCGCGCTGCCCTTTGCCGATGGGCGTCAGCAGGTCCATCACCCGCCCGCTGATAGCCTCGCGCGTCGTCTCCAGCTTGATGCGCTCCTGCGGGTACAGCGGCGTCAGGTTGTCGAACAAAATCTTGTTGCGCGTCTCCTCGGGCGACTCGAAGTTGATCGCCTCGATCTTCACCAGTGCAAAATACTTCTCGCCCTCGTGCGGCGAACGCACATGCCCGCTGATGCTGTCGCCCGTCTTCAGGTCGAACTTGCGTATCTGCGACGGCGACACATAGATATCGTCCGGCCCGGGCAGGTAGTTGTAGTCCGGCGAACGTAGGAAGCCGTATCCGTCCGGCAGAATCTCCAGCACGCCCTCCGCGAAGATGTGCCCCTCCTTCTCGCTCTGTGCCTGCAGAATCTTGAAGATGAGGTCCTGCTTGCGCAAGGTGCTTGTGCCCTGGATGTCGAGCGTGCGCGCAAGCTTGCCGAGTTCCTGGATGTTTTTTTCTTTCAGTTCGGAGATGGTCATGAATTCACCTGTTGCGGGGTATTTGGATTGGAGGGGATTTGTTGCGGAGGGTGGCAGCCGATGTCGGGCCGCTCACTGTGGTTAGGAAGGTGTTGCTGGAGTGTACGTCAGATGGGCTTGCGGATACAACCGCGCTTGGGTTGCCCCTTCGCCGGGCGCTCTGCCAGACATTGCATCCGGTGGCGCCCCGGCGGGGGGTGGAGGGAGAATCGTTAGGCTGCGGCGGTGCGGCGGCCCGTGCTCGCGGCCTGCGCCGGCGCGCTCTGCACGCTCATCGGAATGCTTTCGCGGAAACGGTCCAGCACCTCGTTCGTTGTGTCCTGCAGCCGCGTGTTCGGCCGGTGCAGCTTGCGCGTCGCCTTGCTCGCCAGTTGACACAGCTCATACCGGTTGTTCACGTGGGTCAATGCGCCGAAAATAAGATCGGATCTCATCATTCAATTCCTCCAGTTCTCGTGTGTGTTCTGCTGCCGGCTCTTCACATCGGGCCGGCTTCTGCTGTCCTGCCGCTTCGTGACCGTATGGCCCTCTCGGGTCTTGGCCCCATTCCGCGTCCTATATCCTTAGACGCAGCCTCAAGCCCTTGGCAGGATGCAACTTCCTTGGCCTGCCCCCATCGCCGTCACTTCTGTTTGTGCCTGATTCGGTGGCGGGTCACCTCTGTGACATTCCCCCGCTACATCCATTAACTACCTTACATTTGACCCCTTTTTGAGTCAATACTTTTTTTGGTAAAGAATTGCCACTATATACACATTTTTGTATTTTTCAAATGTGGCCTTACGCATTTTCAATAACTTACGCTTTAGTCATTAACCAATGCGTCACCACGGCGTGTCTTTTTGGACACATTCCAGCCCCTAAGCCCAGTAGCTCCGGTCCAGCGTCCTATATTGGATGGCCTCGGCGATGTGCTTCACCTCCACCGGCCCGGCACCCTCCAGATCCGCAATCGTCCTCGCCACCTTCAAAATCCGGTCATGCGCCCGTGCGCTCAGCCCCTGCTGCTGCATGGCCCGCTCCAGCAGCCGCTCCGCCTCGGCCCCCAGCTCGCAGCACGCCCGTATCTGCCGCGTACTCATCTGCGCGTTGGCAAACACCGTCTTCGCCCCCGTCTTGTCCCCCGCCTTCTCCGCCGCAAACCGCGCATGCTGCCGCTCCCGCGCCTTCAACACCCGCTCCCGTATCTCCGCAGACCCCTCCGCCGCCGCCTTGCCCCGCAGCTCCTTGTACTCCACCGCCGGAACCTCGATGTGGATGTCAATCCGGTCCAGCAGCGGACCGCTCACCTTGCTCACGTAACGCTGGATCATCGGCGGCGTGCACATGCACTCCCGCCGCTTGTCATTAAAACATCCGCACGGACAAGGATTCATCGCCGCCGCCAGCATGAACCGCGCCGGAAAGCTCAGGCTCATCGACGCCCGCGCGATGGTCACCGTCCCGTCCTCCATCGGCTGCCGCATCACCTCCAGCACGTTGCGCGGAAACTCCGGCAGTTCGTCCAGGAACAGCAACCCGTTGTGCGCCAGAGACACCTCGCCCGGCCGCGGAATAATCCCCCCGCCAATCAGCCCTGCGTCCGAGATCGTATGGTGCGGCGACCGGAACGGCCGGTGCGTCACCAGTCCCATCTCCGCGTCCAGCACCCCCGCCACCGAGTGGATCTTCGTCGTCTCCAGCGCCTCCTCAAACGTCAGCGGGCTCAGGATGCTCGGCAGCCGCTTCGCCAGCATCGTCTTCCCCGACCCCGGCGGCCCGATCATCAAAATATTGTGTCCGCCCGCCGCCGCCACCTCCAGCGCCCGCTTCGCCGTGAACTGTCCGCGCACGTCCTTGAAGTCCAGCGGCGTCGTCTGCAGGTCGTTCAGCAGTTCCCGCTGGTTGCTCTTCACCGGCTCCGGCATCGCCGCGCCCATCGCCGCCGCGTTCAGCAACTCGCGCACCTCCAGCAGCGTATCCACGGCGTACACGTTCACGCCCTCCACCACCGCCGCCTCGCGCGCGTTCCCACGCGGTACCACCAGGTTCGGAATCCCCTTCTCCCGCGCCGCTATCGCCATCGGCAGCATCCCCGGCACCGGCCGCAGGCTTCCGTCCAGCCCCAACTCCCCCGCCATCAGGAATCCGCTCACATCCCCCGCATGCAGCGCCCCATACGCCCCCAGCAGCCCCACCGCGATCGGCAGATCGAACCCCGACCCCTCCTTCTTCAGGTCCGCCGGCGCCAGGTTGATGGTGATGTGCGTGGGCGGCAGCTCATACCCAGAGTTCCTTATCGCCGACCGCACCCGCTCGCGGCTCTCGCGCACCGCCGCATCCGGCAGCCCCACCGTATTGAAGATCTCCTGCGGCGTCTTGATGCCGGAGTAGTCCACCTCCACGTCAATGATGTTGGCGTCTATGCCGTACACCGCCGCGCTGCGCGTCTTGAAGAGCATGGGCCGCTTGCCGCCTCTCCTGCTGCCTTATATTTTTCGCCGCCAGTGTAGCATCCGCGCACGCATCCACGCTCATGGACCTCATGCGTCACCGCGTCTCTCTCTCATCGCGCATCGCATCACCACAAAAACTTTTGCGGCCGCATCGCATCGCACGCCTCTCAAATTTTTCCCGCACTCTGCGTTTTCCCTGTCGCGCATCTCCGCAGAACTGTTTTTCTTCCTCTCAAACGCGTCCACAGGGTGGTGGAAAAATTACCTTTGGCCTCATTTTTTTCTTGACATCAATTTCGCGTAATTCTATACATTCGTTAGCTGCAATGTTTTCTGTTGCAGCACGTTGTAATCCAAAAGGGAGAATAGACATGGCAGCCAAGAAAAAGGTAGCGAAGAAGGCCACCAAGAAGGTCGCGAAGAAGAAGGTCGCGAAGAAGAAGAAGTAACTCTTCTCGAACGATGTAAGGCAACACATCCGGGGGACGCGCAAGCGTTCCCCGACGTGTTTAACCCTGTAAATACGCACCCTCCCGCACTCCCCGTCGCACCGCACCCCGCCTTCGCGCTATCCTGAACTGCACATGACGCGCCGCCGTTTCATCGCCGATTCCTCCACCTCAACCCACGCCTCGCTCACCGGCGCGCAGGCCGAACATCTCGCCCGCGTCCTCCGCGCCGCCCCCGGCCAGGTCTTCGACGTCGTCGCCTCCGGACACCTCCATCGCGCTGAAATCGTCTCCGCCAACCCCGCCGAGGTCATTTTTTTGTTGCATGAGGAGATTACCGCAGACCCCGCCCTCCCCCTCCATCTCCTGCTCGCCGTCTTCAAGTTCGACCGCTTCGAGTGGGCGCTGGAGAAATCCGTCGAGCTCGGCGTCGCGCGCATCACGCCCGTTCTCGCCGAGCGCACCGAGAAGCATCTCGCGCAATCCGCCGCCAACCGCTGTGAACGCTGGCGTCGCATCGCGCTCGAAAGCGCCAAGCAATCCCGCCGCACCGACTGTCCCGCCCTCGACAATCCACTCCCCCTCGCCGCCGCGCTCGCCGCTGCAGCCAGCGCCCCGCGCCGCATCCTGCTCGCCGAAACCGAGCAGCACCACACCCTCGCCGCCGCACTCGCCGCGCAGCCCGGTGCGCCCACCGCACTCGCCGTCGGCCCCATCGGCGGCTGGACGCCCGCTGAAATGTCCGCTTTTGCACAGCACCAGTGGCAGTCCGCCACCCTCGGCCCGCGCATCCTCCGCGCAGAGACCGCCGCCATCGCGGCCCTCGCCGTCGCCGCAGCTCTGTTCTAGTTTTTTGTCTTCATCTTCTGTGCCATAAAGTCCAGCAACAGATCGTTCCCCAGTGTCTCCGGCGTCGTGTAGTACGCCTTCCCCCTGCACATCGCGCTCACCTGCTGCACAAACTTCACCAGCGAAAAATCGTTGGCCAGCATGAAGGTGTTGATGGTGATGCCCGCCCGCCGGCACCGCGCCACCTCCTCCATCGTCTCCGCCATCACAATCGGGTCCAGCCCGAACGGATTCGTGTAGATGCGCCCATCCTCCAGCGTCAGTGCGCTGGGCTTGCCGTCCGTGATCATCACAATCTGCTTCATCTCCTGCCGGCTCCGCGCCAAAATGCGCCGCGCCACCCGCAACCCCTCCCGCGTGTTCGTGTACTGCGGCCCCACCTTCACCCGCGGCAGCTTCCGCACCGGAATCTCCTCCGCACCGTCGTGGAACAGCACCACCGACAGCGTATCCCCGGGAAACTGCGTGCGGATCAGATGCGCCAACGCCATCGCCACGCGCTTCGCCGGCGTAAACCGATCCTCCCCGTACAGCACCATCGAGTGCGAGCAGTCCAGCAGCACCACCGTCGCCGCACTCGACTGGTACTCCGATGGATGCACCTGCAGGTCGTCGTACTCCAGCCTCAGCGGCAACCCCAGCCCCTCGCGCTCAATCGCACGCTTCAGCGTTGCCGCCGCGTCCAGGTTCAGCACATCGCCAAACTCGTACGGCTTCGACGCCCCCGCAGCCTCGATCCCGCTCGCCAGATGCACTGTCTCGTGCCGCCCCAGGCTCGACCGTCCCATCGCCCCCAGCAGGTCGCGTAGCGCGCGGTACCCCAGAAAATCCATCCCGCGGTCCGTCACTTCAAAGCTCGCACCCGTCGGCTCCTCTACGCTGCCGCCGTCCGCTTCTTCCGTCAGCCGCGCCTCGCGCTCCTCCGCGTGGATGTAGTTCTCACGCTCCAGCCGCTCCACAATCTCGTCCAGCAGAGCCTCTTGCTGCTCCTCTTCCATCGCAAAAAGTTGCTCGCGCTGCTCGTCCGTCAGCAACTCGCCCGCCTCCAGCGCCTGCCGTATCGCCTCGCGCAGATTCTCCAGCGTCTGCTCGCCGTTCAGCTCCGCAAACTGTGCCAGTGGGTTCTGGAACCCCGAATCCAGCAGAAAATCCCCCAGCGAACCCATCAGGTCCTCAAGCGACAGCTCGTCGGCCAGCGTCCCATCGTACTTTGTGTAACGTATGCGCTTCATGCGCCGCCCTTCAGCCTGCGCCCACGGCGCCGTCTAGTTGAACCCGCGCCGCGTCCGCTCCCGCGCCGTCACTGTCTCCCGCTCGCGCCGCTCCACGCTCTTCTCCGCCGCGCTCTTCGCGTCCTGCTTCATCCGCTCCGCCGCGGAGAATCCGCGCTCCTCGTTGCGGCTCAGCCGCTTGTGCGCGTACATCCCCTCCAGCAGAAACTCCGCCGCGCTCAACCACTCCGCCGCACTCGCGTCCTTCGCAACTCCCAGCGGCTTCAGCTTCTCCTTCAGCCCCTGAATCGCTTCCAGTTCCTTCCACGCCACCGCCGACGCCTGTGCATCGCCCAGCCGCACCGTCCCGCCCAGGTTGAACCACTGCTCCACCTGCTGCGTGTTCACCTCTCCAAACTCCTTGTCGAACACCTTCTTCACCGCCTGCCGCACAATCTCCCGCGCCACTGCGTCCGCGCCCTTCATCTCGCCCTCGTACTCCAGCTCCAGCTTGCCTGTGATGCCCGGCATCGCCGTGTACAGGTCGCCCACCCGCGCCACCGCCACGCTCTCGCCGTGCACCAGCGCCCGCCGCTCCGCGCTCGATATCACCAGCTCCAGCGTCGAGATGGGCAGCCGCTGGCTCACCCCGCTCCGCTTGTCCACGCGCTTGTCCTCGCGCGCCAAAAACGCCACCTGCTCCACCACCTCGCGCACATACGCCGGCACCGCCACGCGCAGCCCGCCCTCGCGCTCCTGCCAGCTCTCCTGCGCCGTAATGCGCATTCCCTCTTCCACCGTCTCCGGATAGTGCGTGCGCACCTCCGACCCGATGCGGTCCTTCAGCGGCGTGATGATCTTCCCCCGCGCCGTGTAGTCCTCCGGGTTCGCGCTGAACACCATCGCCACGTCCAGCGCCAGCCGCACCGGATACCCCTTGATCTGCACATCCCCCTCCTGCAGGATGTTGAACAGCGCCACCTGTATCTTCCCCGCCAGGTCCGGCAACTCGTTGATGGCGAATATCCCGCGGTTCGCCCGCGGCAGCAAGCCGTAGTGCATCGTCAGCTCGCTCGACAAATCGTTGCCCGCCCGCGCCGCCTTGATGGGATCCAGATCGCCCACCAGATCCGCCACCGTCACATCCGGCGTCGCCAGCTTCTCCACATACCGCTCCTCGCGCGTCAGCCACGCAATCGGCGTCTCGTCCCCGTTCTCCGCAATCAAATCGCGAGCGTACTTCGAGATCGGCGCATACGGATTGTCCCGCGTCTCCGCACCCGCCACCGCCGGAGTCCACTCGTCCAGCAGCGTCGTCAGCGAACGCAGTATCCGGCTCTTCGCCTGTCCGCGCAGCCCCAGCAGGATGAAGTTGTGCCGCGACAGGATGGCGTTCACAATCTGCGGCACCACCGTGTCCTGGTAGCCCACAATCCCCGGAAACACCTCGCCCCCGGCGCGCAGGCGCTCCATCAGGTTGGCGCGCATCTCGTCCTTCACGCTGCGCCGCTTCAGCTTGTCTTCGCTGTACGCGCTCCGCTTCAGAGCGCCCAGTGTGGTGGGTAGTGGCATGGGCATCGGGGGAAAAGCTCCAATATCAAGTATATCCGCCGTCCAACACCAACCTATGCCGAACCAATTTCCTCTAATAGCCCTTCCATCTCGCTCGCCGCGTGACGGTTCCCCACCTTCGCCGCAATCGCTATCCCCCGTTTCGCCGCCGCCGTCGCCTCCTCCTTGCGCCCCATCCGCAGCAGCGTCTGCGCCAGCATCTGGTGGCCCGGCACGTACTCCGGATGCTCCTGTATCAGCCGCTCAAACTCCCCCACCGCCTCCTCATATCGCTCCCGCCCCACATACTCCAGCGCCAAGCCGTACCGCGCAAACGCGTCCGCCGGGTTCTCCCGCAGCAGTCCCTCCAGCATCGCTATCCTGTCCATACCCATATTCTGCCAATTACACTGTCATTAGCCAAATGAGCACCATTTCCCAATCCGAACCCCTCGCCCCGCGCACCGTCACAGAAACCCAGTCCGAGCGCTCCGAGTTCATCTTCCCCGGAGACACCAACTCCCTCGGCAACCTCTTCGGCGGACGCCTCATGCAGTACATTGACCTCGTCGGAGCCATGGCCGCCAGCCGCCACGCCCGCGCCGTCGTCGTCACCGCCTCCATGGACCACCTCGACTTCGTCGCCCCCGTCCACATCGGCGACCTGCTCATCCTCAAAGCCAGCGTCAACCGCGCCTTCCGCACCTCCATGGAGGTCGGCGTCAAGGCCATGGTCGAAGATCCCCGCACCGGCGCTGTCCGCCACGTCTCCTCCGCTTATCTCACTTACGTCGCCATGGGGGCCGACGGCCGCGCCACCCCCGTCCCGCAAATCATCCCGGAGACAGAGCACCAGAAGCGCCGCTACGAGGACGCCGGCCGCCGCCGCTCCGCCCGGGCCTACGAGACCACCCACTGGCGCGAGCTCAAGAGCAACCTCGAACCCGGCTGGCACGTCTAGTCATCCAGTAACCGGCGCATCCCGCGCCCCACACCCGCACAGGAGCACACACCTCATGTCCCACGGTCACCCCACGCCTCCCCCGCCGCAGCCTCTTCCCGGCGTCGCCCACGTCGTCGCCATCGGCTCCGGCAAAGGCGGCGTCGGCAAAACCACCGTCTCCGTCAACCTCGCCGTCGCGCTCTCCCGCCTCGGCTTCCGCGTCGGCCTCCTCGACGCCGACGTCTACGGCCCCAACGTCCCCATGATGCTCGGCGCCACCCGCCAGCCCAACATCCTCCCCGGCAACATCATCGAGCCGCTCACCGCCCACGGCGTGCGCTTCATCTCCATCGGCCTCATCTCTCCTGGAGACAAGCCCCTCGTCATGCGCGGCCCCATGCTCCACCAGATCATCCGCCAGTTCCTCCAGCAGGTCGCCTGGGGCGAACTCGACTTCCTCCTCGTGGACCTGCCTCCCGGCACCGGCGACGTCGTCATCTCGCTCGTCCAGACCGTCCCCCTCACCGGCGCAGTCGTCGTCTCCACGCCCTCCGACGTCAGCCTGCAAGACGCCCGCAAGGCCCTCGAGATGTTCGCGCAGGTCCAGGTCCCCATCCTCGGCATCGTCGAAAACATGTCCCACTTCGCCTGCCCCCACTGCCATCAGGACATCGACATCTTCTCCACCGGCGGCGCGCAGCGCACCGCCGAGCAGTACAGCGTGCCCTTCCTCGGCACCCTCGCCCTCGACGGCCAGGTACGCTCCGGCGGAGACACCGGCATGCCCATCGCCCTCGCCGGCCCCGACTCGCCACGCTCCGCCGCCTTCTACACCATCGCCCGCGCACTGGCCGACTCCGCCCAATCCCGCGCCGCCGCCTCCGACATTCTGGAGATAACCTAGTAGCAAAGGAGGATGCCGCCCATGCCGGACGCCGCCACACCCGCGCTCTCCGCACGCCACACCCGCATCCTCATCGCCGCCGTCGAGCAGTACATCGCCACCGGCGAACCCGTCGCCTCGCAGTCCATCGCCCACGCGCTGTCCGCCGCCGAGCCCGTCAGCCCAGCCACCGTGCGCAACGCCATGGTCGAACTCGCCGCCGCCGGTTACCTCGAGCAGCCCCACACCTCCGCCGGTCGCATCCCCACCGCTCGCGCCTTCCGCCTCTACGTCGAGCAGCTCAGCCACTCCACCCCCGCACATCCCGCCGCCATCCACTCCCAGGCCTTCCACTCCCAAGCCTTTCACACGCAGATAGACCGCTCCTTCGTCGGCGTGGACTCCCCGCAGTCCTTCCTCGAACGCACCCCGCACGTCCTCGCCGCGCTCGCCGGCGGTGTCGGCGTCGCACTCACCCCTGCCCCCGCCGCCGCAGACACCCTCGAGCACGTCCACTTCTCCCGCCTCGCCCCCCGCCGCGTCCTCGCCGTCGTCGTCCTCAGCAGTGGCCTCGTACGCGACCGCGCCCTCACCCTCGACACCGACCTCGACGCCCCCGCCCTCGAGTCCGCCGCCAACTTCCTCAACCATCACTATCGCGGCCAATCCATCACCGCCATCCGCGACGACCTCGCCCGCCGCCTCGACGCCGAGCGTTCCGAACTCCAGCGCCTCGTCGCCGCCGCCGGAGACCTCTGGCAACGCTCCATGCCCGCCGCCCCCGCCGCTCCCCGCCAGCTCTACGTCGAAGGCGTCGCCAACCTCATCGGCTCCGAGGCCGACCGCCACAGCCTCCACGCCATGCTCGCCGCTCTCGAGGAGAAGCAGCGCCTCATCAACCTGCTCACCGCCTACGTGGACGCACGCCAGGACTCCGTCCGTGTCGTCTTCGACCTCGACGAGCACGCCCCCGAGATGCGCGACCTCGTCCTCATCGCCGCTCCCGCCACCCTCAGCGGCACAGGCCGCGGAGCCGTCGGCGTCATCGGCCCCAAGCGCATGCAGTACCAGCGCACCATGGACGCCGTCGGCTACATCGCCCATCTCTTCGACCGCGTCCTGCATTCTTGAGCCCCATTGCGGCCGTCAGCACAGCGAAGGACCTGCATGTCTCGACACAGCCGCAACTGTTCCTTGAGCCAATAATTTTGGAACTGTCATTCAGAGCGGGCATGCGACGCCGTTGAACGTCCTTTGTTCAACGGCGAACATACGCTGCCCGCGAAGTTGAGCCGCATTGCGGGCGTCAGAGCCCGCAGGCGAAATCCTGAGCGAGCGTAGCGAGTCGAAGGAACCCAATGAACCTGCTTCTCTACCCATGACTCATATCCCTGCACAACGATGGGATAACGCGCAGCGCGAATCAGCCCCAACAAAGTAAAATGGAATCACCCATGAAAAAGCATCACCACCCCGAAGAAACCGTCCCCGCCGACCTTCCCGTCGCCGACGATGCCTCCGCCGAATCCCCCTCGGAGCTCGACGCCCTCCGCGCCGAGCGCGACCAGCTCGCCATGGACCTCGAACAGCTCCGCGACCGCTTCGCCCGCATCCAGGCCGAGTTCGACAACGCCCGCAAGCGCGAATCCCGCGAGCGCGCCGACTTCCGCGACTTCGCCGTCTCCGGCGCCGTCGAAAAGTTCCTCCCCATCCTCGACAACTTCCATCTCGCCCTCGAACACGCCGCCCCCAACGACCCCCTCCGCAACGGCGTCGAGCTTATCGTCAAGCAGATGGAGGAAGCACTTCGCTCCCTCGGCGTCACCACCGTCGACACCGTCGGCACGCCCTTCGACCCACGCTTCCACGAGGCGCTCGAGTCCGTCCCCTCCCCCGACCTGCCCGACCATCAAATCATCACCGAGGTCCGCCGCGGCTACCGCATCAAGGACCGTCTCCTCCGCCCTGCGCTCGTCCGCGTAGCCTCCAACCCCACCCCGCAGAACTAGAGGCCCCATGAGCACCCGCCGCGATTACTACGAGATTCTTGGCGTCTCCCGCGATGCCACCGACCAGCAGCTCAAGGCTGCCTACCGCAAGATTGCGCTCGAGTTCCACCCCGACCGCAACCCCGACCCAGAGGCCGAGGAGACCTTCAAGCAGGCCAGCGAGGCCTACCAGGTCCTCGGCGACGCCGACAAGCGCGCCGCCTACGACCGCTTCGGCCACGCCGGCGTCGGCGCCGCCTCCCCCGGCGGCAATCCCTTCGCCCAGGGCGTGGACATCTCCGACATCTTCGGCGACCTCTTCGGCGAGATGTTCAACATGGGCGGCGGCACACGCCGCTCCGCTTCCCGCGCCCAGCGCGGACACGACCTCCAGTACGACCTCTCCCTCGACTTCGACCAGTCCGTCTTCGGCCACGAGACCGAGATCAAGATCCGCCGCATGGAGCCCTGCTCCGCCTGCAACGGCAACGGCTCCGCCGGCGGCAAGCAACCCGCGCCCTGCCGCGCCTGCCAGGGCCGCGGACAGGTCCGCTTCAATCAGGGATTCTTCCAGGTCGCACGCACCTGCCCCACCTGCGCCGGCATGGGCACCGTCGTCACAGACCCCTGCCCCAAGTGCAAGGGCGAGGGCCGCCAGCAGCGCGAGCACACCATCAACGTCAAGGTCCCCGCCGGCGTCGAGGAGGGCACACGCATCCGCTACAATGCCGAAGGCGATGCCGGCCGCTTCGGCGGTCCCGCCGGAGACCTCTACATCCTGCTCTCCGTCAAGCCGCACAAGTTCCTGGAGCGCGAGGGCAACAATCTGCACTGCGTCGTCCCCATCAGCTTTCCCCAGGCCACCCTCGGCGCCGAAATCGAAATCGAGACCCTCGAAGGCCCGCACACCCTCAAGATCCCCGAGGGCACACAATCCGGCCGCGTCCTCCGCATCCGCAACAAGGGCGTCCCCAACCTCAACCACAGCGGCAAGGGAGACCTCCTCGTCGAGATTCAGGTCCAGACCCCCACCAAGCTCAACAAGCAGCAGCGCGAGCTTATCCAGCAGCTCTCCAGCTCCCTCGCCATCGAAAACACTCCCGGCCGCCGCTCCCTCCTCGGCAAGATGAAGGACATCTTCTCCTGATGGAGCCGCGAGGAATCTCACTGCGTTGGCACAACCATCCATCCGCTTCACTGCCACCTTGTCTCTCGTGCCGTCTTCCCGATCAGCAGCGACGTAAAATGTAGCTGGGCATAAAGAAGATGAGCGCTGGCAACTGGAGGACAAGGTTGAGTCGGTGGCGGGCATCACTCGTGAGCCGCTGGGCCGGGCTGCGGCAATCCGAGAACAAAATCTTCCTGATTCTGTCAGTCGTGATTGGCGCTCTGACCGGTCTGGTCGTCGTCGCATTCATTCTGGTGACAGAACGCTTCGGGATGAAACTCTATCCCGTGGGCGGCGCACCGTGGCGGCGCCTGATGTTTCCAGTCGTGGGCTCAATCAGCATTGGCTACCTGCTCTATCGCTATTTCCCCAACGCCCGGGGCAGCGGCGTTCCCCAGACGAAGGCCGCGCTGTTTGCGCGGGACGGGCGCATCACCCTGCGCACGGTCGTCGGCAAGTTTCTCTGCACCTCCGCCACGCTGGCCAGTGGCATCCCCCTGGGGCGCGAAGGCCCTTCGGTGCAAGTCGGCGCGGGTATCGGTTCCGTGCTCGGTCGCCGCCTGGGCCTCAGCCCCGAGCAAGTCAAGAAACTCATCCCCGTCGGAGCTGCGGCCGCCATTGCTGCAGCCTTCAACACCCCACTGGCGGCTGTGCTCTTCGCACTCGAAGAGATCATGGGCGACCTCCATGCCCCGGTCATGGGAGCCGTCGTTCTGGCCTCCGCCACCGCTTGGATGGTTCTGCGCGTGCTCCTCGGCAATCATCCGCTCTTCAAGGTTCCCCAGTATCAACTGGTCAGCTCCGCGGAGTTTGCCGTCTACGCAGTCCTCGGCGTGGCGGGCGGCGTGGTTTCAGCAACCTTCACCCGTCTCCTGCTGGGCATGCGCGCATTCTTCCTCCGCCTGCCAAGAAACACGGCCTGGTTTCACCCTGTGGTGGGCGGACTGCTCGTCGGCCTGATGGGATGGTTTGTGCCGCAGGTCATGGGTGTCGGCTATGGCTTTGTGGGCCAGGTGTTGAACGGCAGCATGGCCCTGAAAGTGATGATGCTGCTGGTGGTTCTCAAGTTGATTGCCGTCACCACCAGTTACGCTTCCGGCAATGCCGGCGGCATCTTCGGTCCAGCCCTGTTTCTCGGCGCCATGGTGGGCGGCTCGGTCGGAGCGGTGGCGCATCATCTGTTCCCGCTTTATACCGCGTCCGCCGGAGCCTATGCGCTCGTAGGAATGGGCTGCGTCTTCGCCGGCATCGTGCGCGCTCCCATGACCTCCGTCCTGATGATCTTCGAGATGACACAGGACTACGCCGTCATCGTTCCGCTGATGATTGCCAACATGATCAGCCTCTTCATCGCCTCCCGACTGCAGCACGAACCCATCTATGAGGCGCTGGCCGTGCAGGATGGCATACACCTGCCCGCCGCGGTGCGCCATCAGCAACATGGCAAACGCAGGTTGACAAGCGTGATGCGGCCGGCGAACCGGGTTCTCTCTGCCGCGCTTACCGTTCAGGAGGCATGCGCGCAGCTTCAGTCGAGTGAACTCCGGTCGTGGCTTTTGACCGATGCCCGAGGCGTCGTTGGCGTTGTCAATCGAGAGCTTCTACAGCGCGAGTCGGCACAGAATGCGCATCAGAAGCTTGGCAAGCTGATCAATCCCCTCATCTTTCCCCATGTTCATCCCGACCAGGGGTTTGATTTGGCGCTGGAACGGATGGGAGACAATCAAGTGGATGTCTTGCCGGTTGTGAGCCGCGCGAACGTGCATGAGCTGCTCGGCATTGTGACATCGAAAGACGTTCTGGACGCATACGGCGTGCCTTCTTCTTATTGATGTGCCATGTCCGTATGGTCGGCTATCCGGAAGTTACCCCAATATTTCAGCGCATCACTTGGCGTACTTCCCGTTCAAACTCGCTATAATTGTTCTTAGAGCTCAAAAAACACCAAAGCCCCCGTCCCCGGGGGCCTTTTCATGTCCCTAACTCCTTTGTTCTCTAGTTTTTGACCTTTAACCCTTTTGTTTTGAATATTTTGGCAACTCACCACCCCCTTATAGGCAATAATATACTTGACTGACTATCCGACTGGCGGGGATTAGTGGCCGGGACGTTTATACGACGCGATACCAATAATCAAAAAGCCACCACCAACCATAATCACCGTCCAAGGCCATCCGTGAATCACATGGTGCATCGAAAGCAGCAACACAACCCCATTAAGCAATGGTAGCAACAGTATGAGGGAGCGCCTGTCTTTCCACCACGTTGTAATGCCATCCACTCTCTCTCGCATACTCATAGGAACTGCCCCTCTTTGATTATTTGACAGTTTGAATGTTTAGATTTGCTTGTCGGCTGAACGTAGCAAACCAAGGCCGCTCGCGCTTCTTGAACTCACGCAAGATGCGTGGCTTGAGATTGATGATTGCCGCAACCCATTCGTCGGAGTCGCACTTCTTATTGTGGGCTGTTGCTAATATTGCAATCGAGGTTTTGCGTATTTCTTCCCTATGGAGATTCTTCATCTCGTGGTCGCGGGTTACTAAAAGCCACTGATTCTTATGGCAGAACCTTATCACCTCAGGGTCGGGTACATTTTTCAGCGCAACTCCATTCTCGTCTACAAACCATTCATGGAATCGCTGTACGGTGAATCCCGCTGTACGTAGCCGTACAGCGACCGAGGGTGCGGAGAATCCCTCGTCGAGAAACATCACGCACTCTTCATGCCACTTTCTGACGTACGCCAATGTGAATAAGGGCTTTCTCTACAGTCTCTGTGTCTAGTCCATAATCCCTAGCAATTTCTGGAACCTTCATGCCGGATCGCTTGCTCTCCAAGAGAGCAATAACAGGTATACGAGTACCGCTGACCACCAATCGCCCCGACATAATGTTGGGGTTTATGGATACAGGTCGGCTAGTCCTGTCTGTTGAGGCAAAACGCCATGGAAAAATAAAGCCCTCATTGTCAATGCGCTCAGAAAACATGTCGGCAACTTCTTTGATAACCCGTTGTCCGGGGTGCTGTCCCAGCGACGTTACCGTGCGCGGCTTACCACCGCGAGCGGGCTGTTCATATATGAGGTCTTGCAACCATTCCTTCACTGCATCGACGCGCTGCAAGGGGTGTTGAGAGCGGAACATGGCGCGGGCATTCCGCATTGACACCCTAAGGAACTGCAAGGAAAAGCCGAACCTCTCCCTCAACAGATAGACCCTGTAGGCTTCTTCCAAATCACGGTAGGAAAGCAGATGAATGTCTCCATAGAAGCCCGAAGCCTTCAGGATTGGCTCATGGCCTTCATACCAAGAAAAAAGTGTGCGCTGGTTTATAGCCAGAAAGGCGGCAGCTTCTGGAATCGTATACGTGGGCACCGTCTGTATTAGCTGTCGCGGTTTGCGAGTGGGCTTATTCGTCAGCATTAAATCCTCGCACTCCCAGTAGCGGTTGACATTCGACACGAGAATCATACCCCCTTTCCGCCGTGTGATACCATACGGCTCAGGGAGCAGTGGACTATGGCAAATCACCCCAACCCTTCCGCCAAGAATGAGACGGGTGATTTCGCGCAGTTCACAGATTTTATGAGACGGCTTGTGGCCGTCCCTCATTCAAAAATAAAAGAGAAACTTGCGGCGGAGAAAGCTGCAAAGAGAACTATTTCCGCTTCCCGCGATTCTGCCTCGGCCTAGAAAGTCGCCCCTACCTCCTTCCCGGTCAATTCAGCGTACGTCAAACGCTTACCAGCGACTTGCGAAAGCATCTTGCTAAATCTCCCGCCATCGTTCATCTTGCGACGATTGTTGTAGCGGAATACCTGTTCGTCAAGATAACGGTCGAGATGGAATGGCTCAACCGTGACGTATGTTCCGGCGAGGCTGCGCTTCAACAGCGACCAGAAGTTCTCAATGCCCTGCGTGTGAACCTTGCCGTTCACGTATTCGACCATGTGATTGACGGTTTTGTGGACGTATTCGTTCACGTCTTTCAGGTCGTGGTACGTAGAGAACTGGTCGGAGTAGATGGTGGAACGCTTGCCGATGTGCTTCTGGATTGCACCAAACAAGGCCGGTTTCTTGGCGTTCGGTACGACCAGAGCGCGAACCTCTTTGGTACGGCGGGTGAGCATCCCAAACACCACGGCCTTGTGGTCTTGCTGCTTGGCAGCGTTACGACGCTTGGAGTGCATATTCTTAGGCTTGCCGCCGATGTAGCACTCGTCAATCTCCACCGGATCGTTAGGAGTCCAGCCCATCGGGCGAGTCGGCTCATCTTTCATGGCGGTGCGGATGCGATGCAGCATGAACCATGCGCTTTTCTGTGTCACGCCAATTGCGCGGGCGAGTTCATAGGAGCTAATGCCATTCTTGCAGTTCGATAGCAGCCACGATGCGGGAAGCCACTTCTCTAAACCGATGGGCGAGTCCTCAAACACAGTGCCAACCTTGAGCGAGAACTTCTGCTTGGGGTGATTGCCGTAGCAGCGGTACACCTTCGCCTTGTCCAGATATGTCACCTTGTCTGAGCCGCAGTGTGGGCAGCGCACAATGCCATCAGCCCACCGCACCTGAATCATGAATTGGCGGCAGTTCTCAGCGTCGCTAAAGTATTGAATTGCTTCGAGTAATGTCTTAGGGCTGTTCATAATGAATCTAAGGTAGCACACTGACCAGAGTCAGTCAAGTATATTATTGCCCCCTTATATCCAACAAAAGAAAAGACATTGCCACTGGTA
>Ga0316221_1001450_pt1 | contig 24629 bp, 16 predicted proteins | sample TBH18007metaG_FD_206003 | JGI IMG/M metagenome (GOLD analysis project Ga0316221, IMG submission 206003) | Freshwater microbial communities from Trout Bog Lake, Wisconsin, USA - TBH18007 | ecosystem: Environmental > Aquatic > Freshwater > Lake > Hypolimnion/Profundal zone | place: USA: Wisconsin... | reverse complement strand
TTTATGACCAATCGTGGTGGCGTGGCATTGCGTCCAGGTGACGGTGTCATTCATAGCTGGTTAAACCGCTTGTTGTTGCCTGACACTTGCGGTACGGGTGGCGATAGTCACACTCGTTTCCCTATCGGAATTTCATTTCCTGCCGGCTCTGGTTTGGTTGCATTTGCTGCGGCTACAGGCGTTATGCCATTGGATATGCCTGAATCCGTATTGGTGCGTTTTAAAGGAAAAATGCAGCCTGGTATCACCTTACGTGATTTGGTTAATGCCATTCCACTGTATGCCATCAAAAAGGGCTTATTAACTGTTGAGAAGCAAGGCAAGAAGAATATTTTCTCTGGTCGTATCTTGGAAATCGAAGGTTTGCCTGACCTGAAGGTTGAGCAAGCATTTGAGCTGTCCGATGCTTCTGCAGAACGCTCTGCTGGTGGTTGTGCTGTTCAGCTGAACAAAGAACCCATCATTGAATACATGCGCTCTAACATTACGCTCATGAAATGGATGATCGCCAATGGCTACGAAGATAAGCGTACATTGGGGCGCCGCATCAAAGCCATGGAAGCCTGGATTGCCAAGCCAGAGTTGTTAAAAGCTGATGAAAATGCTGACTATGCTGAAATCATCGAAATCAATATGGATGACATCAAAGAACCTATCTTGGCCTGCCCAAATGACCCGGATGATGTGAAGTTCCTTTCTGAAGTTTCCGGCGAGAAGATCGATGAAGTCTTTATTGGCTCTTGCATGACCAATATTGGTCACTTCCGCGCTGCAGGCAAAGTGCTAGAAGGCAAGTCTGATATGCCAACTCGTTTGTGGATTGCACCTCCCACAAAGATGGACCAAATGGTTCTGACAGAGGAAGGCTACTACGGCGTATTGGGCCGCACTGGAGCGCGCATGGAAACACCGGGATGCTCACTTTGCATGGGTAACCAAGCGCAAATCCGCAAAGGCTCTACCGCTGTATCCACCTCCACCCGGAACTTCCCAAATCGTTTAGGGATCGATACACGCGTTTACCTTGCCTCTGCTGAGCTGGCCTCGGTTGCGGCATTATTGGGTCGCCTACCTACTCCAAAGGAATACTTTGAACAAGTAGAATCCCTCAATGCCAAAGCAAGCGAAGTGTATCAATACATGAACTTTGACAAGATTAAATCGTTCAGCGATGTTGCTGATACCGTGACAATCTAATACTGCATTGCTCCCGCTACTTGGGAAATGAAAAAGGCGATCTGTTGATCGCCTTTTTTCTACCCTGCGCTTGAATTGAACGCACTATAACTCAGCTGCACCTTTAGATAGATAACTTGGTTTCCTGACGCGCATTCTCACGATTCAAGCCTGCTGCCCAAGTGTTGGTAGGCAAGCCTGTTTTTTCCATAATCAACTTTGCCCGTCTTGAAACCTCTTTCCACTCGACATCGAGTGGCGGACCTTTAAAAGCGATTGCCACCACATTGCAATCGTGGGACTCCGGAAACAAGAGCACTCGATTTCCAAAGGCTTCACAAATATTAGTGAGGTTTACATCAAAGCTCTGGTGACGTGAAAATAAATTGACGGTCATCACCCCTGGGCTTTTGAGGATGTCATAACAACCCCGATAAAACTCTAATGAGCTTGCAGCAGGACCATCGCAGATAGCGTCATAAAGATCGACCTGAACTGCATCGTAAACATTGTGGTGTTTGTTGTTTTTAACAAATGCTTGGGCATCAATCTGCAGGGTCTGCAAACGGCGATCATCATCAGGCGTAAAGAACATGCTTCGAGCAGAAACAATGACGGCCGGATTAAGTTCTACTACGGTCGTCTTAACAGCTGGGCAATAACGATGCTGAAATTTCGTAAGCGCCCCCGTCCCAAGACCCAGTTGAGCCACTTGCATTCCGGGCTTAGTCTCCAGAAACAATAGCCAGGCCATCATTTGCTGGTTGTACTCGAGATAAATTTCATCAGGGTCCCGAATTCGCATCGCTCCCTGAATTAATTCACTCCCAAAGTGCAGATATCGAATACCACCACTTTCCGAAAAGGTCACCGGCTCCATGATTGACATTACTTTGCCCAGCGGCGCGCATTGCGGAATAAACGCAACCAAGGGCTCGCGCCATCAGTAGTTTCTAGCCATTGCGGCGGACACCAGCTCATTTGCGCAGCTCTAAAGACGCGCTCAGGATGCGGCATCATGACTGTAAAGCGGCCATCCGCAGTAGTAACCCCTGTCAAACCACCGGGTGATCCGTTGGGATTGAGCGGATAAGTTTCCGTGGGATTGCCTAAGTGATCTACAAAGCGCAAAGTAGCCAATCCCTTAGATTGAATTGCCTCTAGACTACCTTGTTGGCTAAAGTTTGCAAATCCCTCGCCATGGGCAATGGCAATAGGCAATTGACTGCCAGCCATGTCTTGCATAAAGATTGACGGTGAAGGCATCACTTCTGCCATCACTAAGCGTGCCTCATATTGCTCGGATTGATTGCGCGTAAATTTAGGCCAGGCTTGCGCCCCAGGAATAATGCTCGCAAGATTACTCATCATCTGGCAACCATTACAAACACCTAAGGCAAAGCTATCCTGACGCTCAAAAAATTGCGAGAACTGATCACGTAACTGTGAATTAAAAAGGATGGTTTTAGCCCAACCTTCGCCAGCACCCAACACATCGCCATAACTAAAACCACCGCAAGCAATTAAACCCCGAAAATCGGCTAGCTTTGCCTTGCCAGTTAATAGGTCTGACATGTGAACGTCGTAACTTTCAAAACCCGCCCAATCAACTGCATATGCCATCTCAACATGGGAGTTCACGCCCTGCTCACGCAAGATCGCAACCTTTGGTCGCACTCCCGTTTGAATAAATGGTGCTGCAATGTCTTCGTCAAGATCAAATGTTACTGTTGGTGTCATACCCGGATCAGCAAGATTGTCCAACAGCGCAAACTCACTATCAGCACAAGCGGGATTGTCACGCAGACGCGCAATTTGATAACTGGTGTTGGTCCACATTTTCTGGAGCACTTCACGAGGCTCAGCAAAAATTGCTTTTGCATCACGCCAAACCTCAATGCGACCATTTGTATTGGGTTTACCAATCACATGACTAAATGCACTTAAACCCAACTTCCTCAAGACTGCAAAAACTGCATCCCGGTCTTCACGGCGCACTTGAATGACAACACCTAACTCTTCATTAAATAAAGCGCGCATTGTTTGTTCATGACGACGCCCTGAAATTTGCTGGGCCCAATTTTTAGCGTCTCCATGATCAGGCTCTTGCCCAACATCAACTGCAATCATATCGACATTAATGGAAACGCCGCAATGCGAGGCAAATGCCATCTCCGCTACGCAAGCCAATAAGCCACCATCAGAGCGATCGTGATAGGCGAGTAAATATCCTTCTTTGCGCAAAGCAATGATGGCTGCCGCTAAGGCCTTTAGATCTTCAGGGTGATCAACATTTGGGGCCGATTTACCAGATTGGTTTAAAACTTGCGCCAAGATACTGCCGGCCATACGATTTTGGCCGCGACCCAAATCGATCAGAATGAGCTCTGTATCAAGGGTATTGCCGGCCTGATCTTGCAATTGCAATAATGGGGTATTCGTCTTTCTGACATCATGAACTGGCGCGAAGGCCGAAATGATTAACGACACTGGAGAGGTCACTTTTTTAGCCTCCCCAGCATCCCGCCATTCGGTGGCCATTGACAGGGAGTCCTTACCCACTGGAATCGAAATCCCTAGGACTGGACATAATTCCATCCCTACAGCCCGAACAGAATCATAGAGCTTGGCATCCTCACCTGGAGCGCCACAGGCCGCCATCCAATTGGCAGATAGCTTGACATCTTCTAGTCGGGCAATATCAGCAGCCAATAAATTGGTCAGCGCCTCACCAACTGCCATCCGAGCCGCTGCTGGCGCATCAATCACCGCCAAAGGAGTGCGCTCACCCATGGTCATCACCTCACCACGATAACCCTGGTAATCCATTAAGGTTACAGCGCAATCTGCAACAGGAACTTGCCACGGCCCAACAAAGGGATCGCGAGCATTTAAACCGCCAACGGTACGATCACCAATGGTAATCAAAAATGATTTACTGGCTACCGTAGGTTGCTGCAAAACCCAAGCAATACATTGGGCCAAATCGGCATCGGTGACGTCTAACTCAATAAATTGTTCCTCAACGCGAGCAACATTACGATGCATACGTGGCGGCTTACCCAACAACACTTCCATCGGCATATCGATAGGCAATGCTGCATCGCTTGCTGATTCCTGCTTGCTATCACTTAACTGCAGTTGCCGCTCGGCTGTTGCTTCGCCTACCACCGCAAACGGACAGCGCTCGCGTTCGCACAGTGCTTGGAATAATGCTAAATCGCTTGCTTCGATCGCAATAACATAGCGCTCCTGGGATTCATTGCACCAAATTTCCGCAGGACTCATGCCGCTCTCTTCAAGCGGAATATTGCGCAATTTAAATTTAGCCCCCAATCCGGCTCCGTCTGCCAACTCTGGGAAAGCATTTGATAAACCACCTGCACCAACATCGTGAATAGACACAATGGGATTATCTGCACCCATTGCGCGGCAGGCATTGATCACTTCTTGCGCACGACGCTCCATCTCGGGATTGCCCCGCTGAACCGAATCAAAATCCAAGTCTGCGGTATTGGTGCCGGTTGCAACAGAGCTACCAGTAGCACCACCCATGCCAATGCGCATGCCTGGTCCACCGAGCTGAATAAGCAAGTGGCCAGGTTTAATCTCTCGCTTCTCAGTATGAATGGTATCAATGCTGCCAATACCGCCAGCAATCATGATGGGCTTGTGATAACCCCGACGCACACCATTAATAGTTTGTTCAAATACGCGAAAGTAACCACCCAAAATAGGGCGGCCGAATTCATTATTAAATGCAGCGCCACCCAATGGACCATCAATCATGATCTGCAACGGAGTAGCAATGCGCTCAGGCTTACCGTAGCGCTCAGCCTCCCATGGCAAATCTACGCCGGGAATATTCAGATTGGATACGGAAAAACCAGTTAAGCCTGCCTTTGGGCGACCGCCAATACCGGTAGCACCTTCATCTCGAATCTCGCCACCGGCACCGGTTGAAGCGCCTGGGAAAGGAGCGATTGCAGTTGGGTGGTTATGTGTCTCAACCTTCATCAAGGTATGCACTAAACGCAACTCTTTTTCATAATGATGATCGGCACCCTGTGGAACCCATGTTTCAGATTCACAACCCACCATTACGGCGCAATTATCCGAATACGCCACAATCGTGCCTTCTGGCTGCAGCTGATGAGTATTGCGGATCATCGCAAACAATGAACGCTCTTGATCGTCACCGTCAATAGTCCAGCTCGCGTTAAAAATCTTATGTCGACAATGCTCACTATTGGCCTGCGCAAACATCATGAGCTCAACGTCACTTGGGTTACGCTGCAGTCGCGTGAAATTTTCCAGCAGATATGCAACTTCATCGTCGGATAATGCCAAGCCTAATTCTTGATTAGCCTTGTCTAGCGCAGCTCTACCCTCTGTCAACACTGGGATACGCAATAAAGGACGATCCTCTAATGTTTGATACAACTCTTTTGCTTGATCAAGCTCTTGCACAATGGTTTCAGTCATGCGATCGTGAATAAGCTCCAACACGATTGCATTTTGCTCCGCACTCAATGCTTTTTTAGACTGCCAACTATATTGAATGCCTCGCTCGACGCGTAAGACATGCAAACCACACTGACGGGCAATATCCGTAGCCTTGCTGGCCCACGGCGAAACTGTTCCAAAACGAGGAATCACAACTGCTTGCTGCTTTGCGTCTGAATGCCCCCCAAACCAAGAGGAAGGTGTCGACTTTGGAGCAAAGGGCTCGCCATAGGTTAGCAAGCTAACAAATACCGTGCGATTTTGAGCGGAGAGCTCCGCCTCAGTCCAGATAAAGTGGAGGTATTGAGCCTTCATAGACTCAAGTTCAATCCCTTGGGCTGCGAGCGCTGTTAAAAGTCGCTGTTGGCGAAAGGCTGAAAGGGCATCAGCCCCGGGCAAGCAACAGAAAAATGACATGCCTAGATTATAAGGTTTCGATCAAGCCAAGCACCCACCACCAAAACCTTTTAGCCAGATTTCGTCTAGCTACCAGCGCCGCCTGAATTCATGGGCTTTAGCGGGTTGATAATCTTCACCCCAGCAGCATCACGCCAGTAAGCCATAAACGCAGCAAAATCAGATTGCGCAGCCAAAGACTGCATTTGCTGAGCTTGAGCTTGATGCACCCTAGAGTCAGCCTCTTTGGGTTGGCGAACCTGATCTACACGGTAGATCGTGGTACCAACCCCAGGATTTGCTACGGCAATTACCGCTGGTAACTTGGCAGAGTCTATGGACATGACATCATCCAATGCCTTACCCACCAAATTACCGGGTTTAATCCGTGAAACCCAGAATGGGCTAGAAAATCCGGTCGAATCCTTGGAATCCTTCTGCAAGGCTGCATAACGTGAAGTAGCAGCTGCAACCGCAAGTTTTTCAGCGGCTTGCTGACTTACCTGACGCTTAATTTCAGTGGCCACGTCTTTATAAGGCAATGTTTGCGCGGGATGAAATGCCACCACCCGAGCAGAAACAAATACACCCGGGGAGATCTGCACTGCTTCGATATTGCGCTTATTTTTAAGGGAATCGTCGCCATATAAAGCCTGCAGCACCTTAGGATTTGCCAAAGGACTATCTTTCGCTTGCCCTGCCATACCAGCACGCGTCACACCCTTAGCAGTCTGAATAGTGAGTTTTAATTTATCGGCGGCTGGCTTGAGGCTATCAGCCTGATCGTACGTAATATTCGTGAACTGATCAGCCTTGTCATTAAAAGCTTTGGCATCCTCTTTAGGGTCCGCTTTTAGTACGAGGAATTCTATATCGATTGATTCTGGGCTTACAAAGAGCGTGGAATTAGCATCATAGAATGCCTGCAACTCCGCTGGAGTCGGATCCACCTTTGAGAGATAATCCTGCGCAGTAAAAGAGAGAGCTTGAACCTCACGCTCGGTTTCATACAAAGATGAAATGGTGTCAAATAATTTTGGGCTAGCTAGCTCGGTACGCGTTACGGAGCTCACTAATTGCTGAATCTTTAAATCAAAGCCCTGGCTAGCATAAAACTGCTGCTCATTCATGCCATTGTTAGCTAATAGCTGCTTAAATCGAGCATCATCGAAACTACCATCTGGACGATACAGGGCCCGAATTTGAGGAATGCTTTGCAGGCTTTTAACCAGCGCCTCTTTTGGCACTTGAAGCCTTAAATCACCTACAGCAAAACCTAAGATACGCTGCTGAAGCAATTCATTAAGAATTGCCTGGCGAAATGGCAGGCTTTGCGCTATCTGGGCATTTCCACCGACCCGCTCTGCTTGTCGCTTTGCCGCACCATCTACCTCTTGGGCGGTAATTGCTTTGCCATTGACCTTTACTAAATCCGTCTCTTTATCCATAAAGCCGGAGTAACTGGAGATGCCAAAGAATGCAAATGAAGGAACAATAAACAACATTAAAACTAGCTGCAATAGCTTTTGGTGCTTACGAACGGTATCAAACATGTGTAAAGTCGCTTGGAAAGAAAATCAATACTGCGAGTGTACTAGGCATGAGGTCTAGGTGAGCTAGAAAGCCTAAAAAGAGGATGGGGAACTGGTGGGCGCTGACGGGATCGAACCGCCGACATTCTGCGTGTAAGGCAGACGCTCTACCATCTGAGCTAAGCGCCCCAAAATAGTACAGACGAGATTGTAACCTAGTACAGAAATAAAGAAAGAATTCTGAGAGGGGCGCCCCAAACAAGCTAGCGCCTTCATCTCCGAACCCTTCTACTTTCAGTGCTTTAAGACTTCCGCACCGGCCACCTTCTCATTGACCTTACTGGCTTCGGCCGCCTTTTTCGCCAATTCCTCTGGAGTAGGCTCTGGCAAGGCTTCGGGTTTGCGCTCCAAAGCCAGCTCTAAAACCCGATCAATCCAGCGAACCGGCACAATTTCGATAGCATTCTTGACGTTATCGGGAATATCAATCAAATCTTTGACATTTTCCTCTGGAATTAACGCCAACTTAATACCCCCTCGGTGAGCTGCCAGCAATTTTTCCTTAAGACCGCCAATCGGCAAGACCTCACCGCGCAATGTGATTTCCCCAGTCATGGCAACATCGGACCGCACCGGGATACCGGTTAAAACCGACACCAACGCCGTTGTAATGGCAATCCCGGCAGAGGGGCCATCCTTTGGCGTAGCCCCTTCTGGAAAGTGAATATGAATATCCTTTTTTTCAAAGGATTCATCTGCAATACCTAAGCGCCTAGCTCGAGAACGAACCACTGTACGAGCAGCCTCGACCGACTCCTTCATCACATCACCAATCGAGCCAGTGCGGGTAATCACACCCTTACCAGGCATAACCGCTGCCTCAATGGTTAATAAATCACCACCAACCTCCGTCCAGGCTAAACCGGTCACTTGACCGATTTGATTTTCCTTTGCAGCCAAACCAAAATCGTAGATGCGTACCGACAAAAATTTATCCAAGTTATCGGCATTCACAACAATTGGTGCCGCCTCTTTTTTGAGCAATAAGAGCTTCACCACCTTACGACAGATTTTGCTCACCTCACGCTCTAAAGATCGCACCCCGGCTTCACGAGTGTAGTAACGAATCATGTTACGCACAGCGCTCTCTTCTATCTTGAGCTCATCCTTTTTCAGACCATTATTTTTAATCTGCTTCGGAATTAAATAATTCACTGCAATGCTAGTTTTCTCATCCTCGGTGTAGCCCGCCAAGCGAATAATCTCAAGGCGATCTAACAGGGGTCCTGGAATATTCAAGGAATTGGCTGTTGCAACAAACATCACATCGGAAAGATCAAAGTCAACCTCAACATAATGATCTTGGAAGGTGTGGTTTTGCTCTGGATCCAAGACCTCCAGCAAGGCGCTCGCTGGATCGCCTCGGAAGTCCATGCCCATCTTATCGACTTCATCAAGAAGGAATAATGGATTGCGCACACCCACCTTAGTCAGACTAGTCAAAATTTTGCCAGGCATCGACCCGATATAAGTGCGGCGGTGCCCGCGAATCTCAGACTCATCCCGCACGCCACCCAAAGCCATCCGTACAAACTTACGGTTGGTAGCGCGCGCAATAGATTGACCCAAAGACGTTTTACCAACTCCAGGAGGTCCAACCAAGCACAGAATAGGTGCTTTTACACGATCAACGCGTTGCTGAACCGCGAGGTACTCCAAAATCCGTTCTTTTACCTTATCCAGACCATAGTGGTCTTCATCCAATACTTTCTCGGCATTGGTCAAATCGTTATTAATCTTGCTCTTTTTCTTCCAAGGCAGATTAACCAAGGTATCTATAAAATTACGGATCACCGTTGCCTCAGCAGACATCGGTGACATCAGCTTGAGCTTCTTCAACTCCGATTCGGCTTTTTTAAGAGCCTCTTTGGGCATGCGAGCGGCTTTGATGCGCTTCTCCAGCTCCTCTAAATCGGCGCCCTCCTCACCCTCACCCAACTCTTTTTGAATCGCCTTTACTTGCTCGTTTAAATAGTATTCGCGTTGACTTTTTTCCATCTGACGCTTTACCCGACCACGAATGCGTTTCTCCACCTGAAGAATGTCAATTTCACTCTCCAAATCAGCCAACAAACTCTCTAAACGCTGAACAACTTCAGTCATTTCTAGAAGGCGTTGCTTTTGTTCCAGCTTGACAGGCAAATGCGCGCAAATGGTATCAGCTAAACGACTGGGATCATCAATTCCACCCAGGGAAGCCAAAATCTCTTGAGGAACCTTTTTATTGAGCTTCACATATTGATCAAACTGAGCCATGATGGCGCGACGCAAGGCCTCTGTTTCATGAGCATCAATAGCAACCGTAGCAGTAGGCGTTGCCTCGCAATTAAAGTAGCCCAAGCTATCCTCAACTTGACTGACCTCAGCACGCTGTACACCCTCAACCAGTACTTTCACAGTGCCGTCAGGAAGTTTGAGCATTTGCAAAATATTGGCGATGCAACCTACCTCATAGAGATCCTCTACTGCAGGCTCATCTTTAGCTGCAGTCTTTTGAGCGACGAGCAGCACATTTTTGCCGGTTTCCATGGCCGCTTCTAATGCTTTAATCGATTTAGGGCGACCCACAAACAATGGGATTACCATGTGAGGAAACACAACTACATCCCGCAATGGGAGTAAGGGTAGCTGAATCGGTTCAGAGGGTAGTAATAAGTGGCCAGGCATGGGGCAAATCCTCCAAAGTAGTCAATCCTCAATAAGCGCCAAAAGTGGATAAACCACTAAATACACTCACTGCTTGTGAATAGGATACTACCTATATGGGTTTGGCCTTGAGAAAAACAAGGGGTAAAAACGCAAAAAAGTGGCAAAAACTGGGGTAATTACCCCAAAATAGTGAAAAATTACGCTTTTTTGCTTAAATCGGCCTGTTCAGCATCTGCTTTATAGACCAACAGCGGTTTTCCACCCTCCTGGATGCTACTTTCATCAATCACCACCTTCTCAACATTCTTGAGGGATGGCAAGTCATACATAACATCCATTAATGAGCCTTCCAAAATCGAACGCAAACCTCGTGCGCCCGTTTTACGAGCAATCGCCTTTTTTGCAATCGCCGATAACGCGGCCTGGCGAACTTCGAGTTCGGCACCCTCCATGGTCAAGAGTGCTTGATACTGCTTTACTAGAGCATTTTTGGGCTCCGTAAGAATTTGAATCAAGGCTGCCTCATCCAATTGGGCCAAAGTAGCGACTACAGGTAAGCGACCAATTAATTCCGGAATAAGGCCAAATTTAATCAAATCCTCTGGCTCAACTTCAAGCAGCAAATCGGAGACGCCGCGGTCATCCTTCCCGGGTACGGTGGCATTAAACCCGATACCAGTTTTTGCAGAGCGCTGCTGGATGACCTTCTCAAGACCATCAAACGCACCACCACAGATAAATAGGATATTAGTGGTATCAACCTGCAAGAAGTCCTGATTGGGGTGCTTGCGCCCTCCTTGCGGCGGAATCGAAGCCATTGTGCCTTCAACCAACTTCAGAAGCGCCTGCTGCACTCCTTCGCCCGAAACATCTCGAGTGATCGAAGGATTGTCAGATTTACGAGAAATCTTATCAATCTCGTCGATATACACAATTCCGCGCTGCGCTTTTTCAATGTTGTAATCGCAAGCTTGGAGCAATTTTTGAATAATGTTTTCAACATCTTCGCCAACATAGCCGGCCTCCGTTAAGGTGGTGGCATCAGCCATCACAAACGGAACGTCAAGCATACGCGCCAAGGTTTGGGCCAATAAGGTTTTTCCAGAGCCCGTGGGTCCAATTAACAAAATATTACTCTTGGCTAGCTCCACGCCATCAACGATGGCCTTTGCTGGCAATGTTGACTTTGCGCTAAGGTCCTTATCCTCAGCTTCAATTGCCTTGCCGTCTTTATCAAGCTTTGCTTTTTTTGGCTTTGGTAAATACTGCAGACGCTTGTAATGGTTGTATACAGCTACCGCTAAGGTCTTTTTAGCGTGATCTTGACCGATCACGTATTGATCAAGATTCTCACGAATTTGGTGTGGGGTTGGGAGTGAGGCATCACCCTCCTCTTTTGGCAACTTACCAATTTCTTCCTGAATAATATCCGTACATAAGTCAATGCACTCATCGCAGATAAATACGGATGGTCCGGCAATGAGTTTTTTAACCTCGTGCTGACTTTTGCCACAAAAAGAGCAATACAGTATTTTGTCTGAACTGCTGGTAGTTGGAGTGTCACTCAAGATAAGAACCTAATATGCTGTCAAAGATTAAGGGCGCTTTTCGATAACTTTATCGATTAAACCGTACTCACGCGCCTGTTCTGCAGACATGAAATTATCGCGATCTGTATCTTTAGCAATGGTTTCAATTGATTGGCCAGTACGCTCCGCCAAAATGCTATTAAGACGCTCACGCAAATATAAAATCTCACGCGCTTGAATCTCAATATCTGATGCTTGGCCACGGGCACCGCCCAAAGGTTGATGGATCATGACACGCGAATTCGGTAGCGCATAACGCTTTCCTTTTTCACCAGCGCACAATAAGAAGGCACCCATACTGGCAGCCATCCCCATGCACAAGGTGCTGACATGAGGCTTAATGAATTGCATCGTGTCATAAATAGCAAGTCCAGCAGAAACCGATCCACCAGGTGAATTGATATACAAAGAAATTTCTTTATCTGGATTTTCGCTTTCTAAAAACAACAATTGGGCTATCACCAAGTTTGCCGTTTGATCATTCACTTCACCAACCAAAAACACCACGCGCTCTCGTAATAAGCGAGAATAAATATCATAGGCTCGCTCCCCCCGACCGGAAGTCTCGATCACCATCGGAACTAAGCCCAATCCCTGGGGCTCTAAATGCTCAGATTGAAAATGATTCTGAATCATGCGGGAGTGCCTTTATATAAGAGGAAAGTAGAATGGACTTAGTTTAATTTGCTGAGCTCTTCAAACGTCACAGCCTTGTCAGTCACCTTGGCCAGCGCAGTGAAATGCTTAATAACGTTATCTTCCAAGACCATATTCTCAATATCTTTTAAGCGGCTTGGGTTGCTGTAGAACCAACGCACCACCTCTTTTGGATCTTCGTAGGTAGCGGCTTGCTCATCAATCTCTGCCTTAATTTGATCTGCAGTTGCCGTTAAATTTTCCTTCTTAACGAGCTCACCCAAGATTAAACCTAAGCGCACACGTTTAGCAGCTTGTTCAGCAAACATCTCTGCAGGAATAGGAGCATCTTTAGCATTAGGAATGCCCCGCTGCATGAGATCTTGGCGTGCAGATTGCACTAAACGCTCTTGCTCAGAAGCTATCAAGGACTTTGGAACATCCAACTCGCATAATGCATTGAGTTTTTCCATGACTTCATTTTTCAACAATGAGGTAATGCGACGCTTTACTTCGCGATCTAAATTTTCTTTTACTTCAGCACGCATTTTTGCAACGCCACCTTCAGTCACACCCATGGACAACGCAAAGGCGTCATCAACTGCCGGGAGATGTGGCCACTGCACTGCTTTAACGGTAATAGTGAAATCAGCAGTTTTGCCAGCAACATCTTTGCCGTGGTAATCAGCAGGGAAAGACAGCGGAAATGTTTTGCTCTCACCCGCTTTTAAACCCAAAGTTGCTGCTTCAAATTCTGGCAACATGCGACCTTCACCCAAGACATACTCAAAATTCTCTGCTTTACCACCCGCGAACTCGACGCCGTCAATCTTGCCTACAAAGTCGATCACTACTTTATCGCCAGATTGTGCTGCCGCATTGCTACCGCCATCGCCATGAGGGCCGGCCTCACCACGTGGGTGATAATGCACTTGCTGTTTACGCAAGACATCAATAGCACGATCAATCTCCGCATCAGCGATTTCGGTTGTATATTTTGTAACCTCTGCTTTACTGAAGTCGCCAATCTTCACTTCAGGCAAGACTTCAAAGTACGCATCAAACACAATCTTGTCTGCCTCTAGCTCGCTTTTTGGCTCTAAACGTGGCTGACCAGCTAAAGCAATTTTTTCCTGCTGAGCGATTTCATAAAAGAGCTCGGAGGCCTTGTCGAACTGCAGCTCAAAGTCCACTTGCATACCGTACTGCTTTTCAACTAAATTTTTAGGGACCTTACCTGGACGAAAGCCAGCCATTTTCATGGTCTTGCCAACTTTTGCTAAACGGGCATCGCGCGCTTTGGCCAAATCGGCACGAGCGAATTCCAAGGTCACTTTGCGGTCTAACTGACCTAAATTTTCTATCTGCACAGCCATTCTCGTCTCTTAATTGAAAAACAGGGTATGTGAAGTCCAAGCCAAGTAGCAATCTTGTGGTGCGAGGAGGGGGACTCGAACCCCCACACCATTTCTGGCGTCAGGACCTAAACCTGGTGCGTCTACCAATTTCGCCATCCTCGCGCAAATTTCCGCAAACGCTACCGAGCTTAAACTTCACTCTAAAGACCGTCATTCTACAATGCCCAGCCTAATAACAAGTGGTTAAGCTTTATAAATCAGTGCGACAGCATGTACAGCAATACCCTCACCTCGCCCCAAATGGCCTAAAGACTCGTTTGTTTTGGCCTTGAGATTCACATGACTTGGGGTTACCGACAAGTCGGCGGCAATATTACGGACCATTTCAGGCAAAAAATCAGCTAATTTAGGCTTTTGGCAAATAATGGTGGCATCCACATTACCAATCTGAAAGCCTGCAGCCTGGACCTTTTGCAAGGCCGCCCGTAGCAAAATTCGGCTATCCATGTCCTTAAATGCCGGATCAGTATCGGGAAAAAGTTGGCCAATGTCGTTTAAGCCAGCTGCCCCCAATAAGGCATCGGTAATGGCATGCAATAAGGCATCGGCATCAGAGTGGCCCAATAAACCACGATTGAACGGAACATGTACCCCACCCAAAATCAGCTTTCGATCCGACACCAGGGCGTGTACGTCATAACCCTGGCCAATACGAAATTGTGGGAAAGGGACTGTATTTTGACTCATAAACTTCGCTTAGTAGATTGGTTGCTAGCCGCAAGGAACAAGGTTTCCATCAGATCCCAGTCGGCAGGATGGGTGACCTTCATGTTTTGAATAGCCCCCTCAATCAATAAGGGGGAGAATCCCGCGAGCTCCATAGCACTGGCCTCATCAGTCACATCGGCACCTGACAAGATGGCACTATCAAGAGCGTTGTATAAGGCCCTTAATTCAAACATTTGGGGGGTTTGGGCCTGCCACAAATGATCGCGTGAGATGGTTTTATCTACTCGAGTGGGATTTCCGGCGATTGCCGAATTCCAGTCAGCATGCTTTAGGGTGTCGGCCAAGGGAATCGCCAATAAGCCCCCGGAATCAGAATCTGCGACCGCATGAATCAATTTAGCGATTAAGGCTGGTGTAATGCCTGGACGAGCAGCGTCATGAACCAAAACCCAGTCGCGCTCAGAGATGCCCGACTCAAGCATAGCCTTCAAGGTATTGCGGACAGTTTCTTGACGGGTTGGCCCACCGCTTGGCAAAAAATGTATCGGCTTTGGGGGATGGATGCTTTTTTCAAGATGCCCCAGCACCGGATTACCAACAAAGCCATGGCTGATACCGACCCAAATCGATTCAATTGCCGGACTCCCTATAAAAGCATCCAGGGCATAAGCCAACATCGGGCGACCTGCCAGTTCCTGAAACTGCTTGGGTAATTCCCCGCCGAGGCGCGAACCTACCCCAGCCGTCGGTAGCAAGGCATGACATTTAGGCAATCGGGGAGCAAATGAGTCCATGCCTGATTCTATAATGAGCTCAGATGTCTGATGCATTAAAACCAGTACCCCCCATACCCGCTCCGCGGGCTGGGCAGCGCTTTACCTTTTCAGGGCTGGTTGGATCAGCAGATGCAGCGTTAATTGCGCAGTCTGCCTTACGCTATCGCCAAGAATTTGCCGTCATGGTGGTTTTTTGTGCCCAAGCGCAAGACGCACAAAGACTCATCGAAGAAATTCCTGCATTTGCCCCACAACTCAAAACCCGTCTTTTACCCGACTGGGAAATCCTCCCATATGACCATTTTTCGCCACATCAAGATTTAGTCTCTGAGCGTTTAGCCACCCTCTACGAACTTCTCAATGGCAGCTGCGACATTGTTTTAGTCCCTGTTACGACCGCCCTACAGCGCTTAGGGCCACCAAACTTCCTATCAGGTCACACCTTCTTTTTTCGACAAGGCGACAAACTCAACGAGGCCGCTTTAAAGTTACAACTTCAGCAAGCTGGCTACGATCCAGTGAGCGCGGTAATGCGCCCGGGAGAATACAGTATTCGAGGGGGATTGATTGACTTATTCCCAATGGGTTCAAGCCTACCCTATCGCTTGGATTTATTCGGTGATGAAATTGAGCAAATTCGCTCATTTGATCCAGATACGCAACGCAGCCTATACCCAGTCAAAGAAGTACGCCTTCTTCCCGGCCATGAATTTCCATTCGACGATCAGTCCCGAACGGCATTCAGGAGTAAATGGCGCGAAGTCTTTGAGGGCGATCCCACGCGTTGTTCAATTTATAAAGATGTTAATTTAGGCATTCCGAGCGCCGGGATTGAGTCCTATCTTCCACTTTTTTTTGAAGAATCCTCCACTCTATTTGATTACTTCCCACGCTCAGGCGATCCAGTTTGGCTAGTAAGTATTGGCAATGTCGAGGACGCCATCCGTCACTTTTGGAAAGATACGCTGCAGCGTTATGAGTTTTTAAAACACGATCTAGATCGTCCGGTGCTGCCACCGAAAGAATTGTTTTTAGATGTCGATGAATTTTTCTCAAATTCCAAACCCAATGCACGCCTGATCTTTGACGCAGTACCTGCAGAAAATAGCCACCCACACTTCTTACCCGTCCCCGATATCGCAGTCCATCGGCGTGATGCAGACCCTATAGCGCGTTTGCGAAACGAGGTAGCAAAGGAACGGCAACGTATCCTGATATGTAGCGATAGTGCCGGGCGGAAAGAATCAATTCGTCAACTCCTTGAAGAGAGCAATTCCGCAACAGGCTTACATGGAGAACCCCTCTACCCATTACGCCCCGAGGGATTTGACACGGTTGCTGACTTTCTAAAGAGCAATGCCGTTTTTGGCCTAGTAAGCGCCCCGCTTTTTAATGGCTTTTCTTGGCCAGCTGAAAATCTTCTTGTTATCACAGAAGCAGAACTCTTTACTTCTACAGCACGCCAGCGCCGCAAAGGAAAAGCTTCTGAGAACGCCGATCCTGACATGCTGTTCAAGGACTTGTCTGAGCTCAAGATCGGCGATCCCGTGGTACATGCTGAACATGGCATTGGCCGTTATCAGGGCTTGGTTTTACTCAATTTAGCAACCCCAAAAGAAGCTCCCCTCTTCGAGGAATTTCTCCACCTAGAGTATGCCAATCAGGGCACTTTGTATGTTCCTGTTCAGCAATTGCACATGGTGACGCGCTATGCCGGATCGGATCCAGATTCAGCGCCCCTGCATCAACTTGGATCGGGTCAATGGGATAAGGCCAAACGCAAGGCTGCCCAACAAATACGAGATACTGCTGCCGAATTATTAGGTCTATATGCGGCACGCGCCATTCGCAAAGGTCACGCCTTTGAATTCTCGGCACATGATTACGCTGCCTTTGCCGAAAGCTTTGGGTTTGAAGAAACCCCCGATCAAGCCAATGCGATTGCAGCAGTGATTGGAGATATGACCAGCGGCACGCCGATGGATCGACTTGTCTGCGGTGACGTTGGGTTCGGCAAAACCGAAGTGGCTTTACGTGCGAGCTTTGTGGCGGTGATGGGTGGCAAGCAAGTTGCTATTCTGGCTCCGACGACGCTTTTAGCTGAACAACATGTGACAACATGGAAAGATCGATTTGCCGATTGGCCTGTGCGGATTGTTGAATTATCCCGCTTTAAAACAAGCAAAGAAATTAATGCCGCTTTAGAGGCAATTGCCAAAGGTGATGCCGACATCATCATTGGCACCCATAAGCTACTCTCAAAAGAAACCCAATTTGCCAATTTAGGATTGGTGATCGTGGATGAAGAACATCGCTTTGGAGTGCGTCAAAAAGATGCTTTGAAGGCTTTACGAGCTGAAGTAGACATCCTAACGCTCACCGCCACCCCCATCCCGAGAACTCTAGGCATGGCTATGGAAGGCCTGCGAGAATTCTCAATCATTGCTACTGCCCCACAGAAACGCTTAGCAATTAAAACATTTGTACGACGTGAAGGTGATGGGGTTATTCGTGAGGCCGTATTGCGAGAAATTAAACGGGGCGGGCAAGTCTATTTTTTACATAACGAAGTGGAAACCATCGAGAATCGACGACATGCACTACAGGAGCTCATCCCCGAAGCTCGCATTAGCGTAGCGCATGGGCAAATGCATGAGCGTGAGCTGGAATCAGTGATGCGTGAGTTCGTCACGCAACGTACCAACATTTTGTTATGTACCACTATTATTGAAACCGGTATCGACGTTCCTACTGCCAACACCATCATCATGCATCGCGCTGATAAGTTTGGCTTGGCACAACTACACCAATTGCGTGGTCGCGTCGGACGCTCCCACCATCAAGCATATGCATATCTCTTAGTGCCAGATCCTGAGGCACTGAGTAAACAAGCGCAACTTCGACTCAACGCCATTCAGGCAATGGAAGAATTGGGTTCTGGATTTTATTTGGCGATGCACGATTTAGAGATTCGCGGTGCCGGGGAAGTATTGGGCGACAAACAGTCTGGGGAAATTCATGAAATTGGTTTCCAGCTCTATACCGAGATGCTCAACCGAGCCGTGAAGGCATTGCGCAGCGGTAAGGAGCCAGACTTGCTATCTCCGCTTCAGGCAACTACAGACGTGAACCTTGGCATTCCCGCCCTCCTACCAAATGATTACTGCCCCGATGTCCATGAGCGCCTATCTCTCTACAAACGCTTTGCAGGGACGCACGATTTCTCAGAATTAATGAGCTTACGAGAGGAGTTGGTAGATCGGTTTGGTGATTTGCCGGATCAAGCCAAATCTTTTTATGAAACGCATCGCCTGCGTTTGGAGATGACTGGCTTTGGAATTAAGAAAATTGACGCCAGCCCAGCGGCTATTCAAATTCAATTCATCCCCAATCCACCGCTAGATCCGATGAAAATTATTCGCCTAATTCAATCGTCAAAACACATTCAATTAAACGGTCAAGATAAACTTAAAATTCTTCCGCAAAAAGACCATGAATTTCAAAAACTAGAGCAACGCTTAGAGCATATTCGCCGCATCTTAAGAAGCTTAAACGAATCGGCAATGCTGACTACTGCACAAGCCCATTAACTGACCCGCCACCTACCTCATATGACTCGCCATCAAACCTTAGTTGCGCTATCAACCACTCCTATTTCAGCCGATTTGGGTGGCGCCTTAGCAGCACACGCCGCCATTTTGGGCATTCAGTTAACAGCAGAGCTCCCCTCCGGAATACAGTCGCCCTATTTTTCTACGCGCTGGATAACATCTCATGCCTTCAACCCAGAAGCACGCGTAGTACTGCGCGATATTGCCAATGATCATCATGCTGACCTGGCATTTTTATCCCCCAGCTTTCACCCCAATGAGATCAAAGTGCTGGCCATGGATATGGACTCCACTTTAATCAATATTGAGTGCATTGACGAGATTGCTGATTTCACGGGAAAAAAGGCGGCCGTTTCAGAAATCACCGAAGCAACCATGCGCGGTGAAATTAAAGACTTTAAAGAAAGTTTGCGCCGACGCGTAAAGCTTCTAAGTGGTGTATCGGCCAGCGTTCTAGAATCCATTTACCGCGAGCGCCTACAACCCAATCCCGGCGCAGCTGAGCTCTTATCAAGTGCACATGAGCGCGGCATCTACACATTACTTGTCTCCGGTGGTTTCAGCTTCTTTACTGAGAAACTGCGCCTGCAATTTGGACTCAAACAAACTCAAGCCAATACCCTGGAAATTATTGATGGCAAACTCACCGGCAATGTTCTTGGAGAGATTGTCGATGGGGCTGCGAAATCAGCCTATTTGGAGCAAGCTTGCAAACATCTTGGTGTTAGCAAGGCCCAGGCAATCACCATGGGCGATGGATCTAATGATTTACCCATGATGCATGGCTCGGGCTTAAGCATTGCCTATAAAGCTAAACCGCTAGTAAAAGAAAAAGCCGACGCGGCTTTTGACCGAGTCGGCTTGGATGCTGCCCTACTATTGCTGAGGTAATGCCGTTAGAGTCTTTCGAAAATTGTCGCAATCCCTTGGCCGCCACCAATACACATAGTTACTAGCGCATATTTCCCTTGAACACGATGCAGCTCATGAATTGCTTTAGTAGCAATGGCAGCACCGGAGCAGCCAATTGGGTGACCCAATGCAATCGCACCACCATTCACATTTGTTTTGGCAGGATCTAGGCCGAGACCTTTTGTTACTGCTAATGCTTGTGCTGCAAAGGCCTCATTAGACTCAATCACATCGATTTGATCAAGCTTTAGTCCAGCGCGTTCTAGCGCTAATTTCGTTGCAGGAATCGGGCCTTCACCCATGATGTGGTTTGGCACACCAGCAACCGCGTACGATACTAAGCGGGCAATTGGCTTATGACCTGCCTGCTTAGCGGTTTCTGCATCAGCCAAGACAAAGAATGCTGCACCATCATTAATACCTGATGCATTACCGGCTGTAACACTGCCGCCTTCTTTTTTAAATACAGCCTTCATCTTTCCCAGCGTTTCCATCGTGGTATCAGGCTTGCAATGCTCGTCCGTATCAAATACCACTTCACCTTTTTTCGTCTTAATGGTAATTGGAACAATTTGGGACTTAAAGCGACCTTCTTTAATGGCCACGGCGGCACGACGATGCGACTCCACCGCTAATGCATCCTGCTCTTCACGAGTTAACTTCCATTTTTCAACCAAGTTTTCTGCTGTCACGCCCATATGACCAACGCCAAATGGATCCGTTAGAACAGCAACCATCAAATCGAGCATCTTAGTGTCGCCCATACGTGCACCGCTACGCATAGCAGGCGAGCCATACATGCCACGGGACATAACTTCCACACCACCGCCAATACCGTAATCACAATCACCCAACATAATTTGCTGAGCCGTAGTCACAATGGCTTGCAAACCAGAACTACACAAGCGATTCAATGCCATCGCCACTGATTCCATTGGGAGACCAGCCTGAATTGAGGCAACCCGTGCAACGTAGGCATAGCGACTATCTGTTGGAATAGTGTTACCAACTGTCACGTAATTAATGAGCGCTGGATTAACACCAGAGCGAGCTACCGCCTCCTTCATCACAATGCCACCAAGCTCGGAGGGCTCAAAACTACTCAAAGAACCATTAAAGGTGCCAATAGCGGAACGAACAGCACTTAAGACAACGACATCACGACTCATATCAATCCCCTTAGCAAAGCCCCTGATGAGGCTAAATTAGTAATGCAATTTGAAGTTTTATCCAATAGTCAAGTTTCGGCTATTAGGTCATGCCCTTGGGAGCTAATGACATTTACCCGCACAATGTCACCGACTCGGTAACGCTTTGAGGGTTTATGCGGAGGCAAAACCCGTACCAAACCATCAATTTCAGGGGCATCACCGACTGTGCGGGCAATACCACCGGAGTCATCAACTCGATCAATCAATACTGGCAGACGCTTGCCAATCTTTTTAGCCAAACGTTTGATGGAGATCTCTTCCGCTTTAGCCATAAAACGCGCCCGCCGCTCTTCTCGTATCTCATCTGGCACGGGATTATCTAAAGCATTTGCTAAAGCTCCCTCAACCGGGGAATAGGCAAAACACCCTGCGCGATCTATCTGCGCTTCTTCGAGGAAGTTCAACAAATATGCAAACTCCTCTTCGGTCTCCCCGGGAAAGCCAGCTATGAATGTGCTGCGAATTACTAAATCAGGACAAATTTCGCGCCAAGCCAAAATGCGCTCCAAATTCCTTTCCCCGCTCGCCGGACGCTTCATGCGTTTAAGTACATCTGGGTGAGCATGCTGCAAAGGAATATCCAAATACGGCAGGACGCCATATCCATACTCGGAAAATTCTGCCATCAAAGGCAAAATTGCATCGACATGTGGATAGGGGTACACATAATGCAGGCGCACCCAAGCCTGATGTTCCCGCGCAATCTGATTGAGCGCATTCACGAGATCCAACATTCGCGTTTTCACTGGCTTACCGTCCCAAAAGCCAGTGCGGTATTGGACATCCACGCCGTAAGCGCTGGTATCCTGAGAAACTACCAGCAACTCTTTTACGCCAGACTCAAACAGTCGCTTTGCCTCCAGCAATACCTCGCCAATTGGCCTAGACACCAAATCACCCCGTAAATTAGGGATGATGCAAAAAGTACAACGGTGATTGCAGCCTTCAGAAATCTTGAGGTAAGCGTAGTGCTTGGGCGTTAACTTCACCCCAATAGGCGGCAGTAAATCAATAAATGGGTCGTGTGGCTTAGGCAAGTGCTGGTGAATTGCCAACATAACTTCATCGGTGGCGTGAGGCCCAGTAACCGCCAATACCTTAGGGTGAACACTCTGAATCAGATCACTACCGTCGGCATTTTTTCGAGCACCCAAGCAACCGGTCACGATGACCTTGCCATTCTCGGTCAGCGCCTCACCGATGGCGGATAGGCTTTCTTGTACAGCTGAATCAATGAAGCCACAGGTATTGACCACCACCAGATCGGCTCCAGCGTAATCCTTTGAAGTCTCATACCCTTCTGCACTCAATTGCGTCAGAATGAGCTCAGAATCCACTAGCGCCTTGGGACAACCCAAGGAAACAAAACCTACTTTCCCCGCCACAATTATTCTTTATTCGCTTTATCGGCTTTAGCAGCCTGCTGCGCAAAAGGAAAGCCAGTAAACATATTTTGCGATCCCTGCATCTGCTCCTGCATTTTCACAAAGAGATCCTTGCTTTGCTCCATATAACTTCCCATAAGCCCCTGCATCAATGGATTATTCAGGCTCAACATTTGCGCCCAGGCTTCGGGGCTACTGCCAGCACCCAAGCCCTTGGATTGATCGCCCAATTTATTGTGAATATCGACAAAAGATTGCATGGTCTTTTCCAGATAATTACCCATCAGGCCTTGCATGGAGTTGCCGTAAAAGCGAATGATTTGGGAGAGCATTTGACTCGAGAAAACCGGGGCGCCACCGGCCTCCTCCTCCAAAATAATCTGCAGAAGAATATTGCGCGTTAAGTCGTCCTCTGTTTTTGCATCAACCACCTTAAACGCGTCACCTGTCATCACCAAATTCTTAATATCCGCCAAGGTGACATAAGCGCTAGTTTGGGTATCGTAAAGTCGTCGATTTGGGTACTTCTTAATCAAGCGCTCATCGCTAGTATTTTTTGAACGGGTAGCCATCTGTGTTTTCCTAAACCTTTCTTACTGCAACGCAACATCGGCATAGTTTATCCCTAGTTTGAACTTTAGGTAAATATGCCGATGCTGGGTACAACACGTCAATCAGAAATACGGCTTAACCGGTATGCAAACCACCATTTAAGGAGAAATCAGCTCCTGTGGCATAACCACCATCTTCTGATGCAATCCAACAGCAGATTGAGGCAATCTCCTCCGGAGTACCTAAACGCTTAACTGGAATACCGGCCACAATCTTTTCTAAAACATCTTCTCGAATTGCCTTAACCATATCAGTGCCAATATAGCCTGGAGAAACCGTGTTGACCGTCACCCCCTTGGATGCCAATTCTTGAGATAGAGCCATGGTAAAGCCATGAAGTCCAGCCTTGGCTGTGGAGTAATTGGATTGCCCAAATTGCCCTTTTTGACCATTAACCGAGGAAATATTGATAATTCGACCCCAGCCGTTATCAGCCATCCCGTCCACCACTTGTTTGGTGACATTGAACAAGGAATTTAAGTTGGTATCAATGACTGCTTTCCAAGCATCTGGAGTCATTTTACGAAAGACGCTATCGCGGGTGATGCCGGCGTTATTGACCAAGACGTCAACTCGACCGACCTCTGCTTTTACCTTATCAAATGCGGCGACCGTGCTATCCCAATCGGACACGTTGCCCTCAGATGCAATGAAGTCATAACCCAAGGCTTTTTGCTCCCCAAGCCAACGGTCCTTGCGCGGCGAATTTGGGCCGCAACCCGCAATCACTTTAAAACCGTCCTTTGCCAAGCGCTGACAAATGGCGGTACCAATGCCACCCATACCACCCGTTACATATGCGACTTTTTGAGACATGGCTTTCCCCTTGTTGTAATAGAGTTTTATAAATTAAACCGCTGGACCTATTTTTTCTTTCACGTACTGACCCGGTGCAGCTTCTAGTTTTTTATACTTTGCGTTACCAAATGTCTTTTTGGCAGGAACCCGTTCCCCACCAAACTGCTCTAACCATTTTGTATAGTTTGGCCACCAACTTCCTTTGATCTCTTTAGCGCCAGCCAACCATTCGTCAGCGGTTTTTTCAATCTTGTTGTTTTCAAAGTAATAGCGCTTATTTTTGGCGGGTGGGTTTATCACCCCAGCAATATGTCCGGATGCCCCCAAGACAAAACGATTTTTACCCCTCAAAATATGAGTTGATTTATAGGCTGATTGCCAAGGCACAATGTGATCTTCTTGTGAGGCATAAATATAAGCAGGGCAATCAATTTTTCCTAAATCGATTTTTTCGCCGCATAAAGTCACTGTATTGGCTTTCACTAAATCATTCTGCAGATAGGTGTGGCGCAAATACCAGCAGAACATTGCGCCAGGCAAATTGGTGCCATCGCCATTCCAATACAAAAGATCAAATGGCGGAGGTGAATTGCCTTTCAGGTAATTCTCAACAACATAGTTCCAAACCAAATCATTGGGTCGCAAGAATGAGAATGTATTGCCCAAATCTATCCCGGACATCATGCCAAAATT
>Ga0316221_1001448_pt1 | contig 24654 bp, 42 predicted proteins | sample TBH18007metaG_FD_206003 | JGI IMG/M metagenome (GOLD analysis project Ga0316221, IMG submission 206003) | Freshwater microbial communities from Trout Bog Lake, Wisconsin, USA - TBH18007 | ecosystem: Environmental > Aquatic > Freshwater > Lake > Hypolimnion/Profundal zone | place: USA: Wisconsin... | reverse complement strand
CTAAGCAGTGAGTTTAGCCGTAAGGTCAATTATAGTGGTGTTGAGATTAATAAAGCAGAAGAACCTGTTTGGATAGTTTATCCCTGGGAGCTAGATTGAAATTTTTCTTAGATCGTAGCAAAATCATAGGCTGGGGTGCTAACATAGTAACCATCGTTGGTGTGACATTGACCAGCTTCGACGTATATCCATTAAATATTGTTGTACTGAGTTTTGCCTGTTTGTTCTGGGTCATAACTGGTATGCTTTGGAAGAAACCAGAGTTATGGACATTGAATGCCATAATATTTTGTATATACGTTTATGGATTGATTAGATAATCCCTTACAATATGTCGATTCCTTTTCAAGTTGACTTTATAGCCAATTGGTGTAATCATTGGCCTTATGTTCGCATCGTGTTCAATGACACAGTGTTAGTTGATCGAGAATTAGCCGCTGAAACATCTATCATAGTAGATCTGGAACTAGAAGAACAAAATACACTGAAAATACAACACTATGGTAAACGCCAAGGTGAGAATCATATCTACGATACTGTGGTAGATCAACAAGGTAATATCACCCAAGACTGTAACTTCCGTATCACCAAACTAGGTTTTGATCGTATTTGGTTTAATCAGTTGGCCGCAGGTAGAGTGTTGTTCCAAAATACCAAAGGTTTTGACAATGTCAACATTGATAGTATCGTAGGTATCGATGGTGAATTCGTGTTAGAAATCCCTAGAGACTATCTCAGCTGGTTGACACTGTTAAAGTTCAAACAAGAAATAGCACCAATGGAAGAATACAGTAATTATACTTTGCTGTTCCACTATGAAAAAGAATTAGAAATAATACAAGAAATTAAAGATCTGATCAAATGAAAACCCTAGTATTATGTCCACCAGTTATCAGCGCAGAGCGTCCACCCAGTGGGGCGGCTATCGTTTGTGCTATCTGTAAAAGCCTTGGACATGATGTAACTGCCAATGATCTTAATATTAAGTTTGTGCGGTGGTGCAGAGCTACAGGCAAAGACTATGATCATTTTGATCGTATATTCCGTAAGATAGTCACACCCAGTGAAGTAGATACTATGATCATCGAGCAATGGTTACAACCTTATCTCGATGCTATCAAACAAGCTGAATATGATTATATAATGATCAGTGTGTTTACCTATGACAGTAGATTCTTTACTGAACTGTTGTGTAAAAAACTCAAAGAATTCTTCAAAGGCAAGATAGTAGTAGGTGGAATGGGTCTAGACAGTTTAAGTATCTTTGACAACAATGAAGTCAAGTTTGGTACACAGCTAAAGAAACAAGGACTAGTTGATACTATCATCACAGGCGAAGCTGAACGTTCTCTTACAGAATACTTACGTGGGCAGTCTGCTCCAGGTGTAGATGATTACGATTACGAACAGCTAGATAATCTAGACAACATGCCATTCCCAGACTACAGTTATTTTGATACTGATGACTATGATCATGTCAACGGAAAGAAAAGTTTCTTTATCACAGGCAGCCGTGGCTGTGTGCGTAAATGTACGTTCTGTGATGTAGAACGCTTTTGGCCCAAGTTCCGTTATAGATCAGGTGAAAATATCGCAAGAGAAATTATCGATAACTATGAACGTTTTGGTGTGACTAATTTTTACTTTACAGACAGTCTGGTGAATGGTAATCAAAAGAACTTCTTACAGATGTGTGAAATGTTGGCCAAATACCCATTCGCTGAAAAACTACATTGGGGTGGACAGTTTATATTCTTACCTAAGAAAGCCCTAAAAGATGAACACTTTGAAATGATCAGTAAAGCCGGGGGTTCAGACTTTTATGTGGGATTAGAAACAGGCAGTGATCGTGTGCGCAAGGAAATGGGTAAAAACTTTACCAATGAAGACACTGACTATCAATTGGAAATGTTTGAAAAGTATAATCTGCACGTCATGTTCTTGATGTTCACTGGTTATCTCAGCGAAACTATAGAAGATCATCAAGACACTGTTGACATGTTCAAACGTTGGCAACGTTATGTAGCTTCAGGCACTATCATCGGTGTCGATCTTGGCCTGCTATTGATCATATATCCAAACACACCTTTGAGTAGACTGATAGATCAACATGAGATGATGTTTGCTGAAGTACCAAACTATACTGGGCAATTGACTGGACTGTTTTGGAAATCAGACCTAAATAAGAATCTGGATATACGTGAACGCATACGTCGTAGGATCGAAATCAATGAAACTGCTATCAAATACAATTGGCCAGTTTGGCGTGGTCCAGGTAGGCTGACTGATATCAAAAACATGATAACCGAAACCAACTTACAATCCGGCTCATTAAGTTATAAGAAAATTATCGATATTAAACCCACAAAATCATCATCGGAGACCTTGACACTTGAGTGAATCTCGTGTACAATATAGTTATGATTGCCAATAAAACACAAGAAGCATTGATCATCTTACAGGAAGAATGTGCTGAAGTAATCCAAGCAGCCAGTAAGATCTATCGTTTCGGTATAGATAACGAACACAAATCCGGAAATACACAACGTGCTAATTTAGAAATGGAAATCGGTGACATGTTGGCCCTTGTAGATATTTTAGTAGACAACGGTGTTGTTGATCTAAATAACATTAATGCTGCCAATGCAGCTAAAAAAGAAAAACTAAAGAAATGGTCGGGATTATATGAAACTGAAAGTAAGTGAAATATTCTATTCAGCACAAGGTGAAGGACGCTTTGTAGGTGTTCCTAGTGTATTTTTAAGAACATTTGGCTGTAACTTTACCTGTGGTGGATTTGGCATGCCTAGAGGCACTTGTTCAACAGAACGTGATGCTGTCAAAGTTGAATTGTATAACAAATATGAAGACTTACCATTGGTTACGACAGGCTGTGACAGTTATGCGTCATGGGATCCCCGCTTTAAACATCTAAGTCCTACGCTTGAAACTAAAGAAGTAGTCGCTAAGATGTTGGCGCTAGTTCCTAGCAACAGCTGGACCATGCCTAATGGTAATGATACTCATTTAGTAATCACAGGTGGTGAGCCATTGCTAGGATGGCAACGTGCTTACAGTGAACTATTAAGTCACTCAGACATGTATAACCTAAAGAACATTACATTTGAAACTAATGGTACCCAAGAGTTACATGAAGACTTTGCCAAGTATTTGAAACTATGGAATCGTGCTGGTAGAGAAATTACATTTAGTGTAAGTGCTAAATTAAGTGCATCAGGTGAAGCATGGGCAGATGCTATCAAACCTGAGATCGTCAAAAGCTATGAAAAGATTGGTACAACATATCTTAAATTTGTAGTTGAGAAACCTAGTGATTTTGACGAAGTCGATCGAGCTGTGGCAGAATACCGCAAAGCCAAATTCAAAGGTGTTGTTTACATCATGCCAGTAGGTGGTGTAGTCAGTGTTTATGATGGCAATAAATTTAACGTAGCTGATGAAGCCATGGTGCGTGGCTATTATTACAGTCCAAGATTACATGTTGATCTATGGGGTAATAGTTGGGGTAAGTAGTGAATAGACTATTCACGTTTGGTTGTAGTTTTACCAGTTACAAGTGGCCGACCTGGGCTGATATAATCAGTAAAGAATTCGACAGTTTTGAAAACTGGGCACAACAAGGTTGTGGTAATCAGTTTATATTCAATTCTCTAATAGAATGTCTAGTTAAAAACGATCTAGGTCCGATGGACACAGTCGTTATCATGTGGACTAATATAGCACGTGAAGATAGATATGTCAAAGGTCATTGGTTAGGTGCAGGCAGTATCTATGCGCAGGATCGTTATAGCCAAGAGTTTGTGCGTGAATTCGCAGATGAACGTGGTTACTTAATACGCGATCTAGCAGTCATACATGCCGCTAAGAAACTGTTAGAGCACTATGGTGTTAAACATGATTTCTTAAGCCTAGTACCTATAACTAAAGTAGATGAAATAGAAGATATGGTCATCGATCGTGCGGATGAAATCATCACTGCCTACAAAGATACTTTAGAGTATATCAAGCCTAGCATATATGATCTAGTGTTTAACGGAGATTTTACCAGTAGACCGTTTCTTCCTAGAAAAGACTACGAGGCTGTACAGGAAAAGTATGAACAAGTAGCTGGCGAACATTGGCCATCGTTCGATGATTTTTTACTGAATGATTTTAGTGCTGTGCCTGATCAAGTGCGTGGAGAAATCATCGATGAAAATAAATGGGGCTGGCGTAAACTGTTAAGTAAATATAATCGCATAGACAATCATGCTACTCCAGGTGAGCATTTAGAATATGTAGACATAGTGTTACCCAAATTTAAGATCACCGCTGAAACTAGAGCCTGGATCGACGATATTGATCGAGATCTTAGACAAGGTAAAAATATAACATGGCAAACTAATAAACCCAATAGATGGTAAAAGGAAAAAGATGAGTTACTTATTTACAAGTGAAAGTGTTAGCGAAGGGCATCCAGATAAGGTAGCAGATGCTATCAGTGATGCAGTATTAGATCTGATGATGCGTGAAGAAAATCCCGCATATCGTTGTGCCTGTGAAACACTGGTAACCACCAATCAAGTCGTCCTAGCTGGTGAATACAAAGGCATTTACAATCACCTAGAAGTTGAAACGGCTGTGCGTCGTGTCATCCGTGATATTGGCTACGAGCAAGATGGATTCAATTGGTCTACTGTCAAGATCGACAACTACATGCATGGACAATCAGCAGACATCGCCCTAGGCACTGATACGTTTGGTGCGGGTGACCAAGGTCTGATGTTTGGTTACGCTATCAATGAAACACCGGATTTGATGCCAAGTGCTATCTACTACAGTCATAAGATTGTTAAAGAACTAACACTGCGCCGCAAGAATGGTGCTACTTGGTTAGGTCCTGATGCTAAGAGTCAAGTTACGATGGAATATAATGACGATGGCACAGTTAGTCGTATTGCCAAGATAGTCTGTTCAACACAACACTCAGCTGATATGGACATCAGTGAAGTTCGATTAGCTGTTGAAGCTTATATTAAAGATTTATTACCTGAGGAGTTAATCGATGATGCTACTGAGTTCCTTATTAATCCTACTGGTCGGTTTGTTATTGGTGGGCCTGATGGTGACACTGGTCTTACTGGGCGTAAGATTATTGTTGACACTTATGGTGGCTATAGTCCTCATGGCGGTGGTGCTTTTAGCGGCAAAGATCCTACTAAAGTTGATCGTAGTGCTGCTTATATGGCTAGGTATCTAGCTAAGAATATCGTAGCCAGTCGAGGTGCACATAAAGCCACTGTACAAATCAGTTATGCTATCGGTGTTAAAGAACCTACCAGTTTGTTTGTCAAGACTGATAAGGGTATTGAGTTTGATAATGCCATCACTGCATGGATACGAGAAAATGTTGACCTAACACCACAGGGCATCATAAATAGATTTGAGCTGTTCCGTCCGATATACAGCCAAACAACTAACTATGGACACTTTGGTAAGGCTGACTTACCATGGGAAAAGTTAGATTTATTTAAGGACTAATTATGTTAGATAAATTCAAAAAAATATTAAAACAAGAAAAACCAAAGGCTAAAGCTAAACCAAAGGTCAACGATAAGAAAAAACCCACAGTCGCTAAAACACCTAAAGCATCAGCTAAACCAAAACTTGATCCTAAAAATCCAAAGGATGCGGCTACACTGAAAAATGAGCCTTGGGTAACTGTATTAAGCATGGAGATCGATACAGCTAATCCCAGCCAAGGTGCTTTTGAATTAGATTGGAACGATATATTTGTTGCTCGTCTTATCAAAGCTGGTTATCAAGGCCGTACAGATCAAGACATAGTTGATAATTGGTTCCGTGCTGTGTGTTCAAATGTAGTCATGGAAAACTATGAACAAGAACAAGCAGATCCAAGTAATCGTGTAACACGCCGTGATCTAGGTAACGGCAGAACGGAAATAAGTTGATCCTCTATGTCAATGGTGATAGCCATACAGCGGGTGCTGAAGCTGTCAATCATCATTGTTTTGCGGAAGACGACGAACTATATCGTGGTCTAGGTCGCCAACCTCACCCTGACAATCTATATGTCAGCTATGCTACTCTGCTAGCTAATTCTCAAGGTGTGCTGTTAGACTGTGCTGCAGAAAGTGGGGCTAGCAATGAACGCATCTTACGCACTACCAAAGAATATCTCAGAGAAAAACAAAAACCACTAGGTATACTAATTGGGTGGTCCACTTGGGAACGAGTTGAATATCTCTATGAAGGCACTTACTATCAATTCAGTGCAGGTGGCGTAGGTCGTGATTGGCCACCAGCTGTGCAGGACTACTATAAACAGTGGGTACTAAACACTGATGTCAATAATAAAGCAGTCCATTGGCATAACCAAATATTTGATCTACATCTAGAACTACAGGATCAAAAGATTCCACACTTGTTTTTCAATACTTTTTCCGCTTTTAACCACGACACTATCGATCGTAGAGATTGGGCGAATTCATACATAGATCCATATAACCACGACGGAACATACTATTATTGGTTGAAATCCCAAGGATTTCAAACAGTTAATCCAAATAGCTATCATTTTGGTCCTGATGCTCATAGAGCTTGGGCTGAGTTTTTGGATCCTCACTTGACAAATATACTGAATGAAAGTATAATTGTTAAATGAGATATCTATTAGTAGACACAGCCAACACATTTTTCAGAGCAAGACATTCAGCACATCGTCAAAGCGACACTTGGGATAAGCTGGGTTTTGCTATCCACGTAACCCTAGCTTCAGTGAACAAAGCATTCCGTGATCAAAAGGCTGATCATGTGATATTCTGTTTAGAAGGACGTAGCTGGCGCAAGGACTTTTACGAGCCTTATAAAAAGAATCGCAGTGTTGCCCGTGCCGCATTGACAGAAAGTGAACAAGAAGAAGATCGACTATTCTGGGAAACTTTTGACACTCTAAAGACTTTTATAGCAGAAAAGACCAACTGCACAGTCTTACAACACCCAGAACTAGAAGCAGATGATTTGATAGCTGGCTGGATAGCCAGTCACCCAGATGATCATCATACTGTAGTAAGTAGCGATACTGACTTTTACCAATTACTAGACTACAATGTAGTACAATACAATGGTATCAGCGATGAGCTCCATACCTTACAGGGTATCTTTGACAAGAAAGGTAAACCTGTCATAGATAAAAAGACCAAAGAACCTAAGAAGATTCCAGATCCTAAGTTTATACTTTTTGAAAAGTGTATGCGTGGTGATCCTACAGACAATATATTTTCCGCATTTCCAGGCGTGCGCACCAAAGGTAGTAAGAACAAGGTTGGCTTAGAAGAAGCATTCGCTGACCGTATGACCAAAGGCTATAATTGGAACAATCTCATGCTACAGCGTTGGGTTGACCATAATGGCCTAGAACATCGTGTATTAGATGACTATGAACGCAATCGTACCTTAGTTGATCTGACAGCTCAACCAGATGACATAAAGGTTAAGATAGCAGAAACGATTGCCAATGCCCAAGTACCTAAAAACCAACCAATGGTTGGTGCACAGTTCTTAAAGTTTTGTGGTAAGTATGATCTCGTTAAACTCAGTGAAAATGCTAGCACCATGGCTGAATGGCTGACTGCTGGCTACCCAGAAAGGACCTAAAATGACCTACACACCTATGCAGGGAATGTGTACCAAATGTCGTGCCCCATTACAAAATAGATGGTATGGATTATGTAATGTCTGTATGATATCCGAGGCTATGGAAAGACAGAATTAATCAATGATAGCTGACAGTAATTTCCTAGCTCTTGATCTAGAGCTTAACCAACCTAGTGGTAAAATAATACAAGTTGGTGTTGCCATAGGTAACAAGAGCACACGCTTTGAAAACTATATAGTACGCAAATGGTTCATAGATCCACAAGAACCTATCAGCGAATTCATCAATGACCTAACAGGTATAACTGATGCAGACATACGTGCCGAAAGTTATAGCCATGAATATGTTGCCCGTGAGCTCAGTGAACTGATCAAAGAGCATAATACCTTCGTCAATCCAGTGACTTGGGGTGGAGGCGATAGTGTGGAATTATTGTCAGAATTCAGCAAAAACCATGCTGATTTTCCGCATTTTGGCCGTCGTTGGATCGATGTCAAGACCTGGTACACTTACTTGATGCTAACACGTGGTAAGGCACCCAGTGGAGGTTTGGCGTCAGCCATGGGTTATTTCAAACTGCATTTCAAAGGTAAAGCACATAGAGCGGATGTTGATGCGGCCAATACCCTAGCATTGTTTTTCAAACTGCTAGAACGGCAGGCCCAATTAGAAAGTATATTAGACAGTGCAAAAAATATTTGACATTTACCAAAAACCTAAATATAATATAGTATGACTAAAGAATTAGAAAAACTAGCAGAAAAAGCAGGATTACCTGTAACAGATAATCTCGAACATTTCTATCGTCTAGTTGGTGAACGTTGTGCTGACATTTGTGGTAGCCAAGGTGATCAGAAGAATATAAGACGTCATTTTGGTTTAGACTATTACAATGGTCCCACACACTATCAAGACACTCGACATCAAGAAACACAGTATGATTGGAGTAAACATTACATTGAGGAAAAGAAATAAATGGCACATATAATTGATAAAACTTTTGAATTCTGTTATGGACACAGAGTTTGGACACAGAAACTAAATGGTGAATATGCGGCAGACTTGAAGTGTGCTTGCCGTCACCTACATGGTCATGAAGGTAAGATGCAGGTATATCTAAAGAGCCAAGATGGTAATTTAGATGCTACTGGCATGGTAACTGACTTTAGACATCTCGAATGGTTAAAGCAATGGATCAATACTTATATTGATCATCAATTTATTATAGATAGGAATGACCCTTTATATGACAAAATTATTGGTGAACGTGAGCTTGTGCCTGTACTTGTTCCTAACACTGACTATGTTGCTGGTTGGCACCTTGACCTTTCTGGGCTTGATGTTAATACTCCAGAATATGAATACTATGAAGGATTCATGATTGTAGATTTTGTTCCAACTAGTGAAAACTTATCAGCTTGGATGGCTGAACTAGTTGATGTTAAGATGAAGAAACTTAACGTTACCGTGGATCACATTGATTGGTGGGAGACTCCTAAGAGTCGTAGCGTATATTATCGATGAACACAACTGTATTCATCTTACTAGCACTGTTTGGTATCAAGCATTTCATCGCTGATTTCTTGATGCAGTTTGATTATATGCTACGTGACAAAGGCACGTATCTTGCAGAAGGTGGCGTCCATCATGCGGCCACACATGCTTCATGGACATTCTTGATCTTAGTACCTTTTATACACAGTCCCAGCGATTTGATCGCACTTCCGCTGGCGGATTTTGTCTTACACTATCACATTGACTATTTTAAGCAACAACTTAATCGTGGGTTAACCACAGCAGATAGACAGTTTTGGGTTTGGTTAGGTTTAGATCAAGCTCTACACTATCTCACTTACATTGGAATCATATATTATGTCACTGCTAGCTAAAGCTGTCGTTAAAAATAAATGTTGGATAGTTGAACTTGATGGGCTCAAGATTGGTACTATCATGACCAATCCCAAAGGTGTGGTTTACTCTCATGAAAATAAACGTGAGCAGTTTGCCAGCTTGAAGTTATGCAGCGACAAGTATAACATCGTAGTAGACAAAGCACCACCTAAACGTATCATCACAGAAGCCAACAGCGTCTATGGTTTCCCATGTGAACATAAACCCAACAACATCTTATGGGATGTCAAACACAAGTTGCCTATCTATACCAAAGGCAGTAAAAGCAAGAGTTTCTTCTGCGCTGGCTACTACATCGTCAAATTCAACAATGGTTGGGTAAAAAGTTATTGCCCTAAATTAATCACACTTAATCGCTATCCCTATGCTGGTCCATATGACACGCTAGAGGAGATGCAAGAACGCCTAAGGATCGCAAATGGAGCACTATTTGGAACAACAATTAAGCCTGCATCTGAAGAAGTTTAATGATCGCGTCAAGGTAATGAATCAAACTAACTCTCGCGAGTTAAATTTGTCAGCTGCTGAAGCACGCCAACTTCAAGCAGATATATTTGATCTATTACTACAAATAGCTGAATTAACCAAGGTCAAAAAAGACGAGGTCGCAGACACCCAAATAACGGTTGACTTTGACGGTGGAAATTTCTAATTATATATGTAGTTAATGGCATAAATAATATGTAGGAATACATATATTATGTCAAGACCAAAACCAACAGTGCTATTAGAGCACGTCAACAAAACAACGTATAAAAGCGATCAGATTCTGAGCAGTGAGGGTATCTGGGCTGTATTTTACGATAATCAACCCATCAACCTAAAAACTCAGAATATCTTAGTTGCTTATCCTGGACCTAAATATAAAAAAGTATCATTTAGTAATCCCGGGCATGCTATCAATCTAGCCAAAAAGCTAAACACTTTATTTAAAACTGACAAGTTCTCAGTGGTGTTGCTTAAAGCTGGTGATCCGATTTATCCTTAGATCATGGCACGCACTGCTGATAGTTTACAGAACGTCTGGCAGAAAAAGTTCCAAGAGCATAAACTAAATCCATTTACGTCTGATGCTAAACTTGGAATACGCTACCAACGATTTGACAGTCCTGCTAGCTGGTGGTTCAATCCCACTAACCCAGACAGTCTACGTTTAACTAGGCCAGCATTTAATATGTTGTTACAAAATAAAGAAATACAGAACTGGAAATTTACCTGTACAGAAGCTATTCTGCCTCGTACCATGTTGCTGTTAGAAAAATATTTTAAGAGTCCTTATTACATACACAATGTCAAGGTCATACATGTGTTTGATGATCGTGAAGCTATGATGATAGCCTTACATGGCAATAACATTAAACAGTATATGGATAATCAAGCACAATGAGTCTAACATTAAAAGATCAAATAGTCAGACCTAAATTTGGGGTTGGTGCTCCGATCGGTGCGTTTGGCAATCACGTCAGATGGTTTATCTTATTGGATCAACAATTCGATCTAGAATTCCTAGTAGATGAAGAAAGTTATAATAATCTAAAAGGATCTAGCTGGCCTGGCTATGATGATTACTATGTGCAAAAATTTGACTGTGTCGAACAAGCTATCCAAGATGAAATAAAACAAAAATGCAATCTAGCGTTCGACACTTCAGAAAATAAACTAACGGTATTCAAAGAACGAATCTATCCGCCAACCAGGACCTGGCACAATTGGCTGTTATACGAATTCTTTTATAGATTAGCTTTAGATACTCTACTTGATTTTAAACATAACTATGAAGTTATCGTTGGCAAAGAAAAAGTAGTCTTGTGCAGGATCAATCCTGAATTGGCTTGGCGTTCTTATATAAAATTTAACAGTAATTTGAATGTGAAATCTAAAGAAATGTTCATGACCATGATCGCTGAGCTCACTTTACACAATGAAGAATTGTCCAGACAACACCCAGACAATATCATGATGCTAGACACTGACATACTGTTCAATCCCATACTAGATCGTGATTGGTACTCGAAATTGATCACCTGGTTTGGATTAAATGACAATTATGAAACTGCCCAAATCATACATGGTCTTTGGTATGAAGGACATAAACGCTCAGAACGCGAAATGGTGCAAGATTTACAAAAGATCTACGGTTTGTAACAATTTGTAAAAACGCTTGACTTTTGGTTATTTTGAGCGTATAATGCTTATAAATACTTGCATAAAGTATCCATTTAAGGAGTAATAAAATGAAAAAAATATTAGCAGGATTAGCATTAGTAGCATTATCAACTACAGCATTTGCCCATGATCATGGTGGATTCCGCGGTGGATATCGTGGTGGTTATCATGGTGGGTATGGCGGTGGTTGGGTCGCTCCAGCACTAATTGGCGGAGTGATTGGTTATGAACTAGCTCACCCATATTATTATGCTCCACCAGCAGTGACTTATGTTCAACCTCCAGTTACTTATATTCAACAAACTTCACCAGCTTGCCCATATGGACAAAATCCAGTGTATTTTAGCAATGGTGCATTTGCTGGTTGTAGATAATTAACAAAGGACAGCAATGAAAAAGTTATTATTAGCAGGTTTATTATTAGCAGGTGTGGCTCAGGCCCGACCGATTGACTATCGTGAAGAACCAGTTGGTCGCGATGAAGCATTCCAACATGGTGATTATGCTCGGGTCATTAAAATGGAACCTAACTATGTCACCGTACAACAGCAGGTATGCCAAGCAGGCTCAGTGACACAGAGCAATCAAGGTCGTGATACTGCGGTAGGTGCAGGAGTAGGTGCAGTAGCAGGTACTGCTATCGCTGGTCGTCATGACAAGTTACTAGGTGCTGTAGTTGGGGGCGTAGCAGGTGCTGTGATCGGCAGTGAAGTTGGCAAGGATTCGACTACTACGACTCCAACACAAGTATGCCACATAGAACAGCAAACAGTCGTCCAAGGTCAGATCGTGACATTCGAATATCATAATGTTAGATTCACCCATTTGTTTGGCCAATAATGTTTGACTTTTTTGCTCTGGCCCACGCAGATGAAGCTGTACCAGCTGAACAACTGGTTAAACCTCAGGTAGTTGTTGTGAATAAAGACTGGGAACGCAACGAAGCTATCCGCAAGCGTTTAGAAAAGAAGTTCGCTGACATGGATCAACACCCTGATCCCCATGCAGATATGTGGGATCCTAACTGGATTAAAAAGCGTTAAAAACACCAAAAATGCACTGAAAAAGTGCATTTTTTTTGGGCTTTTTTTCATAGATTTTGGTTGACTTTTTAACCAAAATACTGTATAATACTACGTATAGACAATAAGAAAAGGAGCAATAAATGGTTGATTTATTAGACGTTGAAGTGCATGAGCAAGTGTATAGATTCAGAGTAGTACGTTGTATGAACGACGAACTCAGAAACCCAGAAAAAGAATGGGATCTGGTTTTTAGTTCAGATAGTTTGAAGCAGGCCATGAATGCTTTGGCTCAAGAATGTTTTGAGTATGGTTACCCAGGTGGTGCTATGAGTGGTAAGAATAAGTTTGGTGATGAATACAAGATTGTTGATGGAGGTGCAGAATAATGCAATTATTCATTAATCAGTTGGTAGAAGATATCAAGGCGGACTATGCCCGTTGGAGCAAGAACATGACTTCATATCGTCAAGAAATGATTGACGAGTTCAGTGCCCGTGTGCGTGTTACTGAAGGTAAGAAGTATTACAAGGTCATCCAAGGCACCAGCGTATGGGGTTTCATCGTTAAAGAAGATGGTGGTAAGTTCCGCAAGGGTGACATCTTAAAGGCCGCAGGTTGGAATCAACCAGCGACTAATCAAGCCCGTGGTAACATTATTGATGGTGGATATACTGTTCAATGGACAGGCCCACTTTACTTAAGATAAGGATTCGTATGACACCAGAAGATCAAAAGATAGTAGACGCTATTTGGGGCGAAGAAGGCCTAACCAAAGATGACCGACAGATAGTTGAGGGCATCATGGCCATGGCAGAACTAGCCGGACAACGGTTCAAAGCAGGTAAAACTGTTATTGTTCCAGAAACGGACACTTTACACTAATGTATAAAACTCTTAAAGAAACATGGGCTTCAGAAGTCAAGTTCACCCAACACTTGGCCACTGACATTAATAGCCTTAATAAGATTACCAAGCTAGTTGGCTTACCTAAGGTCACACGTGCTGAAAACGAATATCCTATTCCAGGTGGATCAATCGATGTTGTAGGCTTTACAGCCAAGGGCGAAGCCATCGTATTCGAACATCAGGACCAAGGTGGGCGTGCTGATCAGACCCACGTGTCAAAGACCATGACGTATCCACATCAATTGATCATCAAAGGTTTCAAGGTCTTGGGTAGTATTCTACTATGTGAGTCAGTGGATGAGCACTATGTCACGCAGTTTGCTAAAGAGCGTAAAGAATATGCTCGTCGCAAGTATAATGGTCATAAAAACCTACATATCATCAAAAGCCAATGGACTGAACAAGGTGTTTATACTCCAGAACTATTTGACAGCAAAGACATCATACGTGTAGAAGAATCTTGGCCTTTGGACCAGTTCCAAAAGTTTGTTAATATCTATGCCCGTGAATGGCGTATATTAGGTGAAGAAAAGCGTCCAGGTACTACCACGCTTTGGTTCCGTGATGTCAGCCGTGGTCGTCACTATATACACATAACCAAAAAGGCCATCAAGGTTGGTGTACACTTTGACCTTCCAACCAAAGAAGAAAAGCGTTTGGTTGAAGGATATAGTGGTCGCCATAGCCAAAAACGTTCAACAGTTGAGGTAGTACTTGGTATTAAAGATTCAATTGAATTTGATTGGTGGTTGGCTGCTGAACGTATCAAGCAATATATACGTGAACAGGTTTAACTTGACAAAATCTCATTTTGAATGTATAATGACTATGTTATCGTTAATTAAGAAAGGGTTAGACAAATGGCAGTTTCAGAAAATCGCACCGTAACCTCAGAAGAAGCTCGTATAGGACTCCAACAATGTTTTAAAACTAAACGTCCAGTTTTCCTTTGGGGTCCTCCAGGTATCGGTAAGTCAGAATTAGTAGCAAGTATCGCAGAAGAAATGCAAGGACATATGATTGATTTACGTTTAGGTCAGATGGATCCAACTGACATCCGTGGTATTCCTTACTATAACAAAGAAAATAATATGATGGATTGGGCACCTCCAATCGAATTACCTAGTGCAGAACTTGCTAGTCAATACCCACATGTGGTATTGTTCTTAGATGAGATGAACAGTGCCGCACCTAGCGTACAAGCGGCAGCTTATCAACTTATCTTAAATAGACGTATTGGTAAGTACATATTACCTGATAACGTGGTAATGGTAGCGGCTGGTAACAGAGAAGGTGACAAAGGTGTTACTTATAAAATGCCTAGCCCATTAGCTAATCGTTTCGTGCATTTAGAAATGCGTGTTGATTTTGACAGTTGGCAACGTTGGGCTGTCAACAACAACATCCACAAAGACGTTGTTGGTTATGTATCATTTGCCAAACAGGACCTTATGGATTTTGATCCTAAATCAAGTTCACGTGCTTTCGCAACACCACGTAGCTGGACATTCGTATCACAGTTATTAGAAGGTAACTTACCAACTAATATCGAAACTGACTTGGTAGCAGGTACAGTTGGTGACGGTACTGCGGTTAAGTTTATGGCACATCGTAAGGTAGCCGCCCAGATGCCAAATCCAACTGATGTATTAGAAGGCAAAGTTAAAGAGCTTAAAACCAAAGAAATTTCAGCTATGTATTCTTTAACTGTATCAATGTGCTATGAATTGAAAGATCTTAACAACAAAAAAGACAAAGTATCTACTGATAAATGGCACGAAATGGTAGATAACTTCTTTAGTTTCATGATGGCGAACTTTACTACAGAGCTCACAGTTATGGGTGCTAGAGTCGCATTAACCGTCTATAACTTACCGTTTGTGCCAAACAAGCTCAAAACGTTTGACGAATTCCATAAACGTTTTGGTAAGTATATCGTCCAAGCGGTAGCATAATTGGAAGTATTCCGTATCAAGAAAACGGATAAGCGTATGTCAGCTTATCCGTATTTCACCCACTATATAGAAGAAAATACCCGTCGTGGATTCATACATCCTAGCCAAATCGATCTCATGCTGACCAAGAACTTCTTTACCCTTAGGGAATGGTTATGGGAGCAGTTTGGAGCCAGTAAAGAGTGGAGATATTGGGCCAATCATATGGTCATGCAGGACAGTGGTCAACGTAGCCAAAACCCAATTTGGTGCTGGGATTGTGAGTTTGGAAAACAGCGGATTTACGTTAAAGAACAAGCGGTTACAGCATTCCAACTCTACTGGAAATAGCTTGACAAATTGTCATTTTGAGTGTATAATGACTATATATAATTAAGAAAGCCAGACAATGACAACAGCTACTACAAGTTCAGAAAAACAAAAACGTATAGGCATTAAAACAGATCCACAAGTTGATGCCCAGGTACGTGAAAAAATCATCGGTGCTCGTATCGCACTGCTATTAAAAGCACCGTTCTTTGGTAATCTAGCCACAAGACTTAAAATAGAAAATGCTGACGATTGGTGCCCAACTGCGGCTACTGACGGACGTAAACTATACTATAACACTGAATTCCTTAAGAAAATGCCTGCCAAACAATTAGAATTCCTGATTGGTCACGAGGTATTACATTTAGTCTATGACCATATGGGACGTAACGGTGACAGAGATCGACGTTTGTTCAACATAGCCGCGGATTATTGCGTTAATCAAGATCTAATAGATCAACGTATCGGTGAAAAGATTCCAGTTGGATTGTTTGACACAAAATATCGAGGCTGGTCAGCCGAAGAAGTCTATGATGACTTATACAAAAACGCTGAAAAGATTTCAATCGAAGATCTAGAAAAGATGTTACTAGACGAACACTTAGACGGTGAAGGTGATAACGACGGTGAAGGTGAAGGCGAAGAACGTGAAGGCAAAGGTTCAGGCCGTCCTAAACTCACTGAAGAAGAAAAGAAACAGATCCGTGATGAAATCAAAGAAGCTGTAATGACTGCCGCACAAACAGTAGGTGCAGGCAATTTACCTAGTGGTGTTCGTCGTTTAATCAAAGATCTAACAGAACCACAACTCAATTGGCGAGAACTATTACAACAACAGATCATGAGTACTATCCGCAGTGATTATACTTGGTCACGTGTAAGCCGCAAAGGTTGGGATCTGGACGCTGTATTGCCGGGTAATGATGTAGAACGTGAGATTGATATCTGCGTGGCCATCGACGCATCGGGTTCTATGTCAGATGAAATGTTAAAAGATATCTTAAGTGAAGTCAAAGGCATCATGCAGAGCTATAACAGTTTCAAATTGCACCTTTGGTCATTTGATACTGAGGTATATAATGCTAAAGTATTCACCACTGAGAACATCGACGAAATCATGGAATGGGAAGTTGGTGGCGGTGGTGGTACTATGTTTGAATGTAACTGGGAATATATGTTAGAAAATGACATCGCTCCTAAGAAGTTTGTCATGTTCACAGACGGCTATCCAGGTGATGGTTGGGGTGATGAGAACTATGCAGACACCTTGTTTATCATACACGGTTCAACTACTATCACAGCACCGTTTGGATTGACTGCTTATTATGATTTAGATAAAGGAACTAGAAGATAATGGAATTCATAACTACACAAGATAGACTAGTTGTTGAATTAGTCAAAGAAGAACTCAAAAGCCGTGGTGGCATTTTCTTACTTGAAAAAGAAGTCGAGCAACCGTTAGTGGGTAGAATACTAGCAGTTGGTCCAGGCAGAGTAACCAAAAAGAAAGCACTAGTACCAGTCAAGTTGGCTGTTGGTGATATCATTTGGTTTAACAAAAAAGAAAGTGAACAGATGCAGATGGAAGGTAAGAAATACTTTATCGTTAAAGAACGCAACGTATTATTATTAGAAGATCAAGTTGCTTAAACACGGTGAAGTCAATCCTTTAAATGTGCATGGGCTAAGGCAGTTAACACACTGTCCGCCACACTTTGAGCGTGTTCAATTCATATCCTATATGTCTGATAAAGACATAGCCGATTGGATATTCGAAAATCTCCAAGGTCGATTTTACATAGGTACAGTTGACATTTTACAAGAACGTTATGTTATCGCAGCGTTTGAACTGGCTTCAGAAGCCAGCTACTTTAGTTTATTACTCCCACAAATAAATCAATCATAATCAACTCCACTAAATAGTAGTATATTATAATATTAGGAGTTGTTTATGCCAACTATGGAAGAATTTGCAAACTACGAGCATGGTCGTTTGCTTGAATCATTGATCTATTTAAATCGTCCCAAAGTTATTTTAGAAATAGGCGTGGCAGAAGCTCATGCTACCCAATGGCTTTGTTCGGGAGCCAAGGCTGTCGGTGGTAAAGTTTTTGGATACGACAGCTGGACTGTCCATGGATTGATGAAACAGTTTAACAGTGCTGGTAACCAACAGAGTTGTACTGCATGGTTAAACAGCAAAGGCTATGACGATTCTGTATTTGAATTGACCACTATCGATTCTCAAAGCAGTGAATTCGCAGGATTGATCAAAACCAAACATCCAGTCATCGACTTCGCATTTATCGATGGTTGCCATAGTTATATAGGTGCCAAAACTGACTTTGATAATGTATATCCATTACTAAGTCCTGGTGGTATTATCGTATTCCATGATACGCTACGCATTGACGGTTGCAGAGAATTAATGATCGATCTCCGCACGACATTAAATGATGGTACATATGATATCATCGACTTTCCATGGGGTAATGCTGATCGCAGAGTTGGTGTAAGCATGCTAGTCAAAAGAACATATCCTGTGCTAGGTCTTGGTATAGACGAACAATGTAACCTCGATAATCACTACGATGATATCTATAAGAAAGAACAAGACTGGTATCAAAGCGAACTTAAAAGATATAGCAAGTAAGAAATTTTTCCATCGGCTTTGTAGCTGTTAAATAAAATTGTCCCCTAAGGAGAATTTACTAAATGGCTACAAAGAAAACTAAAAAAGCAGTTGAAGCTGAAGCATCAGAAGTTCAACAACAACCACAACAACCTGGACCAAGTCTTACACTACAAGATCTAGTTCTTGTTGCACAAATTATCCAACTTGCTACACAACGCGGTGCTATCCGTGCTGAAGAAATGGAACAAGTTGGTGGATTGTACACTAAATTAATTGCATTTTTACAAAGTACTGGCGCTTTAACACCAGCACCTGCAGCACCAACTGAGGAAACAAACTAAAATGATTAAACACGTAGGCAAACACAATCAACGTAGAGTTGCTATTGTATATAGAAAAGTTCCAGGTGAAGATCACATGGCACTAGTAGTATATCCTGATACATTACCAGCTATGCTACATGACGAAACAATGAAGACATTAGAAAGCGCAGTAGGTCAGACAGCTAAGGAATTAGCAGATGCACTATTCCGTACAACCATGGCCGACGGTGAAAACTGTCTAGGTACATTACATAGAAAAGGTTACTTGAAAAAAGTTCCAACTAATCAAGTTATCGTTACAGCTAGCCAAAAAAGCACATGCCGATTAGATCAATTGAATGAACTAGTTGACAAGATCGATGCAGGCGGTGAAGCAGCAGAAGAATTAGCTAACATTGATAAGAACCGTGGTATTAAAGGTGCTAATCCTAATGTTAAAGAAGGTCGTGAAGTTGGTACACCAAAATCACAATCTTTAAAAACTACTTCAGCTGACATGACAGGTGACATTCCAGCTACTCCAGCATTAACAGATTCTGATTTAGCTAACATGCACTTGACACAAGCAGAGCAAATGGAAGCACAGGCTAAGACATTATTAGCAGAAGCTGCACGTTTAAAAGAAGAAGCTAAATCATTAACTCCAGCTAAACCAGCAAAGGCTAAGAATGTCGCAAAACCCAAAGCTACCAAAAAAGCCGCAGCGTAATAGTAAAAAAATCACGCTGAATCATGCAAAGCGTTGGAAAGACATCGTAGAAGGTGTAGATAAGAAAGAGGTACCTATCACTATACTACAACAGATTGATGTTAAGTTAGTTGATGGTACCAACATCTCAATCGATGTTAAGAAACTATTACATGAGGGCATGAACCCTGATGAGATAGAAGAAATGCTTGATTTAAAGTTCAATGAATTGGATGCTTATATCGACAATGTTGATTTCCTAATTGACATTGGCAAAGTAGTAGATACCATCCAACCAGAAACAGATAAGGTACTTAAGAATCTATGATTTGTTCTATATTAGCTTCAACTAATATGGGTGGCATAGGTAATAGAGGTACCTTACCTTGGCCTAAACACAAGCAAGACATGTCATGGTTCCGTGAACATACATTGAACAATGTAGTAGTAATGGGACGCAAGACTTGGGATGATCCATTAATGCCCAAACCGCTTCCAGAACGTATCAATTGCGTGTTTAGTAATCATATATTAGACTCCTATGATGCACGTAGACTGTCAGGTGATACTGTTGAGGAAATCCAAATACTCCAAAGCCAATTTCCCTCACGCAAGGTATTCATCATCGGCGGTAAAGAATTATATGAAGCCACTGAACCTATCGTTGAACGTGTATACCTTACACGTATGAAAGGTGCTTGGTTCACAGATACACGCATCGACTTAGAAAAATATCTAGCTTGTTTCCGTATCAAAACAGTTCGTCCTGGTAATAACTGTACTTACGAGATATGGGACCGCGTACTGTTCTAATCGCAGGTGACAGTTGGGCCGCAGGTGAATGGGGTTTTGAAAATCCCGGTTCATATGTTGTGCTACATCGAGGCCTTGAACAATATCTCCGTGATTCTGGTTACACTGTCATAAACAAATCAGTTCCTGGTGGTAGTAATAGACTGGCCGTTGAACTGATCAAACCAACACATTCTGAAATTTCTGTAATTTGGTTCCAAACTGACCCTATCAGAGATCTTCGTCCATATAAAGGTTTTAAATCCAAATATACCACGTATGAAGATATACTGCTTGCTCAAAAACAATTACTGTTACAAACCTATAGCGAGCTAAATGAATTAGATTTAAAAATAATCTGTATAGGTGGCTGTAGCCGTCTCGATTTTTCTTTAATAAAAGATTGCTCAAATTTAATACCATTTATTCCCAGTGCGATCGAATTTTTATTGCCACAATATACACACCCAGAAATTTGGTTTAGTGATTGGTATGATCTAATAGATAAACAATTTGATATTGACAGCGTCAACAAATTCCTGTATAATAAACAATTACAAGATGGATTGAGAGATCAAAAAGATTTGTTTTGGCCCGACGGCATCCATCCAAATCGCCATGGGCATCGATTAATTTTTGAACATTTGATGGACAATGAAGACCTACTTAGACAGCCTTAAATTTGTTTTAGACAACGGATCTGTACGCGAAGATCGTACTGGTACAGGTACTATTGGTGTTTTTGGTATGCAACAACGCTATGACCTAACCCTAGGCTTTCCAGCAGTTACAACCAAAAAGCTAGCATTCCGTGCCTGCCTAAGTGAACTGTTATGGTTCCTCGAAGGGTCTGGTGACGAACGTAGACTATGTGAAATCCTACATGGTACCAGAGATGCTGATAAAAGAACTATCTGGACTGACAATGCCCAAAGTGATTATTGGCGACCAAAAGCAAAATTTGAAGGTGACCTAGGTCGAGTATATGGAGTACAATGGAGAGATTTTGGTGGTGTTGATCAAGTTGTAGAACTCATCAACAATATTAAAAAAGATCCGTATGGTCGTAGACATATATTAACTGCTTGGAATCCAGCAGAATTAGGTGAAATGGCCTTGCCACCCTGTCACTGTTTTGCGCAGTTCTATGTCAGCGCAGACAGGAAGTTAAGTTGTCAGATGTACCAGCGTTCCTGCGATATGTTCTTGGGAGTGCCCTTTAACATAGCATCCTATTCCTTGCTCACACATATGATCTCGCAGGTATGTGGGCTTGAGGCAGGAGAGTTTGTTCACGTACTTGGCGACGCACACATATATCTGAACCACGTGGAGCAGGTAAAAGAGCAATTGGCACGTGAACCCTTACCGCTCCCCACATTGTGGATCAATCCTAATGTTACGGATATATTTAAATTTACCATGGAGGACTTTAGATTAGATGGCTATGAATCATACGCAAGCATTAAAGCACCAATGGCAGTCTAGAACCGAAGGTACTCATAGAGTGCGTTTCTTCTTTGAAGCACTACACTACGATGATGTCTACATGAAGCATCCAAAAGAAATATTTTGGATGGTGGCTGACAAGTTTAAAACGACAGCACAGGCTCAGTGGGTAGAAGAAAACGATATAGAATTACAATGGATGGAAGATGATAATTTTGCCAGCTGGCACAAAGTGGGTATCATCTATGGTGATTTAACAGAAGCGCAGTATGTAGATTATAGTTTGAGGTTTTTTGACCATCATAAAGAGGATTGGAAATGAGTGAAACTGCAAGAAATGATATAACAGGTGATGAAATTAAAAGCAAGGCTAATTCTAATAGAAAGAATTTTGATAATAACTTTGATCAAATTGATTGGTCGGTTAAACTAGAACCAGAAAAGGAAAAGAAAGATGAAAATTTACCTAAGTAAATATAGAGATCATTGGCTAAGCCCTTACAAGATCTGTGAAAAGATCTGTTGGTGGCGTGAGATTGACTACGATGAACCTTGGGTTCAACGTGTTAATGCTGTATTAGAACCTATCATGGGGCTATGGCATGACTTCTTAGACTTGGTGCATCCGCCTATTAACTACATTAAGATTGATAATTATGATACATGGAACATGGATTCAACACTGAGCCCTATCATCTTGCCCATGCTTAAACAATTACAGGCAAACAAGCACGGTGCTCCTTTTGTTGATGACGAAGATGTTCCAGCTAACCTACGCAGTACTACTAAAAGTGCGCAAAAGGCTAAAAAGAATTCATGGGATACAGATGGCAATCATTTCAAGCGTTGGGATTGGGCCATGGATGAAATGATCTGGGCATTTGAACAATTAACCACAGATTGGGAAGATCAATTCCACTCAGGCGTTCATGATCACTTATGGATACCCAGCAAAGAACTTGATGCCAAAGGCAAACCCCTAACCTACGAAATGAAAAAGGGTCCTAAGGACACACACAAGTTTGATAAGAAAGGTTGGACTAAACACAGTGATCGTATTGACAACGGTCTAAGATTGTTTGGCAAATACTACAGAGCACTCTGGGATTGATAACTGTAGTCCATAAGATCGCCATGGGTGATGTGGAAGATCCTGAACTGTATGCTGCGGAACCTATCATAAAGTTTGAACGCACAGAAAAGGGTCAATGGTTACATGAACACAGTTATAAAGAAATGGTATTTAACATCAGGCCTAATCCAGAAACATATGGTTGGGTGATCGTTATATCAGCGTGGTTGAAAGAGCAAGATTTAACTTTTTATCGTTTAAAATGGGGAGAATAAAATGGCCTACGATATACTAAAAGCCGCATTAGAAAAAAAGAAACAACAGAATGCACCTACAAAGAAAGGCAGTAAAGTAGACGCTAAAGGTCCAGGTGTACATTCACAGGTAACTTCAAACAAGCCTGCTAAGAAGTCAGCTGGTCGTGGTAGATAGAGTCAAAATACTCTTTTAACCAATCCCAATCATAGCTCCGCATTAGCTCCGTATAATCACCATCAACTGATTGGTAATAAGCTAGTGCGTCGCGTGCACCTTTAAGACTCCAACAGCCATTGAACCCATTGGCACGATTCAACCAAATATCTAAACGATATATGCTTTCTACATCAGAAGTTTTTACTACATGATCTTTAAGTTTAATCACTTCACGGAAAGCAGTGCGCCAAGTCATCAGAGCATCATCATTGAATTGGGCGACACCAGATATTATTGGTATTACTGTGTGAGCTTGGCTTAAAGCAAAGTCCAATGCTGAACTGTCAGTATCTAGTACCAACTGACGATTATAAGCTATCATGGCCATGTGACCATAACATAAATCATTCAATGGATTCCTAGCATGGAATATATAGTGTTTGGGTTCTTGTAAGTAGTCTGGTTGCCATGACCAATCAAAATCCTCAGCAACTCCCAGCTTAGCTGGAACCAAAAAGAACCAAGCTGTTGAACTTAGTTTGGCTGCCGCTTGATAGGCTGCCACACGTCCTTTAACACCATCTACTCTTTTAACACGATCACCTGCTATATCAATCAAATGTTTATAGTTTGCTTCTGCTACAGATTCGCCGTTGCTGACATAGATAATATCCAGCATTTTTTCGCCTGAAAACAGCGATTTTTGCTTGATTATATGAGGATAATCATAGATTTGTTTGCTTAAATAGGTCTGAATTTCACGTGGGGCTATACTGATATTACCTGAACTGTTAAATGTATAAAAAGCACGTTTGGACCATAGAGGAGGATCAAACTCTAGGGATTGATTGATCCAAACATAAGGTGCATCAAACCTATAATCTTTTAATTGTTCTGTGATGTTTTCTGATCTAGTAGTCAGTATGGGCCAATCCAGTCTTGGCACACCCTGTTCATGCCAATTGATATCCTTGTACCATTCTAATAATGCAATATCCCATTGCTTTTTAAATTCGACTACAGGAATCAAAAAGGTATCACCAAATTTTTCCTTACCACTAGCCCAGCAGTGTATCTGATAACTTTCCCAGGGTACAGAATGATAATCAAAATCAAACGCAGTGTAGTCACAACAACTACTAATAACCCATGCATAAGGTGTTCTACAACGTGCTATACAGCGTTTTAACGTATCTAGATGATTGTCGTAATATCTTACCACCCTAGCATGTGGAAATCTTGTTTGGAGACCATGGACGTTGGCGTCATGACCGCCCATATCTATTATGAATAGATCATACATCACTCGATCTCATCATGGCATCAATATA
>Ga0316221_1001431_pt1 | contig 24827 bp, 24 predicted proteins | sample TBH18007metaG_FD_206003 | JGI IMG/M metagenome (GOLD analysis project Ga0316221, IMG submission 206003) | Freshwater microbial communities from Trout Bog Lake, Wisconsin, USA - TBH18007 | ecosystem: Environmental > Aquatic > Freshwater > Lake > Hypolimnion/Profundal zone | place: USA: Wisconsin... | reverse complement strand
CTTGTTGTGCACTTGAATCCGGATCAGCAGATCGCTGGAAAAGACGAAAAAAAGGGAGGGGATTTAGAGCTCAAAATGGCAGCATAATCGCAAGCAGTCAGGCGACAACTAGGTTGACAATTTCCGCTGATGGCTATCTCTTCAGGCTGAGGGGATAGCCTGCAACGTGAGGAGATAGCCTGCAACGTGAGGAGATAGCCAGCAACGTGAGGAGATAGCCTGCAACATGAGTGGCACAGCAGCAAAGCAAGTCTTTCGTATCGCAAAGCGATAGACCCGTAAAGAAGTGGAAAGTGGAAAGTGGAAAGTGGAAAGTGGGCGGATTTTCAATTATCCTTTGCACTCTCAACCTCGTAATGACGCCGGATCGCCACGGCCTGCGGCTTCACAATGATACTGGATCGCCACGCTATGCTCGCAATGACGCGGCTGCCCCACTCGTCTAAAGACAGTCTTGGCATGGCTTACATTGATTGCTATCCTTGTTCTTCAATCAACGATCAACAGCTAATCTGCGGTGATTTTTTGTATTTAACTGATGTTATGCAGTAGCATCAGTTACCAGGTGAGTATCTCATTTTCGTGGGAAATGAAGCTGCCGGATTGCTCAATAGATAGGTTTTTTACGACATCTAACATTTGCTGCGCAGCCGCTTTTGGCGATTGCCCCATACTTTCTCCTCCGTAGGGCTTTGAAAGAGATGAGTTAACCATCCCAGGATGCATTGCAATGAGCGCGACATTAGGCTTAGTTCTTCTAAGTTCTATCGCAGCGGTTTTGATGATCATGTTGAGTGCGGCTTTTGACGCCCGATAACTGTACCAGCCGCCAAGTTGATTATCCTCAATGCTGCCCGCTCTGGCTGATAGCGTTACCATCATGGCATATTTAGGATCTAAAAGCCTGGAAAATGACTTTATCGTGAGTGCCGGCCCTATTGTGTTAATGTTAAATTGCTCTGTTAATTGATCAAAATTGAGGCTTTCTAACCTTTTTTCCGGCATCCATTTTTCAGAATGTAATACGCCTATGGTATTGATTATGAGTTGAAACGTGCCGTGCCCGGCTAAGGCAACAGCTGCTTGTGCAATTGAATCCGGATTTTGATAGTCGATTGAGATCGTTGAATGACGATGAATCCCGATTACTTCCGTACAATTTGGCGTGTTTTGAAGAACGTCTACAAAAGCTGAGCCGATAGCGCCAGAAGAGCCGATAATTAATGCTTTAAAAGGTTGTGTAATGAGAGACATGATTTTTCTACTCGAATGCATTTTATTGGATTAATGTTAAATTAACTTAAATATGAAAAAAATGCAAAAACTGACACTATTTTATGATGGGAAATGCCCGTTATGTGAAGCTGAGATCGTCTTTTTGGCTCGTAGAAATCAGGCAGGGTTGCTTGATTTTATTGATATTAATTCGTATGAGTTTGAAAAAAGCGGTGTCAATTGTGCCCTGGCACTGGCCTCTATGTACGGACAATATGAGGATGGCAGCCTGATTCAAGGAGTTGAGGTTTTCGCTCAAAGTTATTTAAGAGCGAATCTTCACGTGTTGGCTTGGATCTATATGCGAACATCTCTCAAGCCAATTTTAAATATTTGCTATAAAATATTTGCTGAGAACCGCCATGCTATTTCTAAAGCCATCGGACCTGTCATTCGAAAACTTGTCGGTTAAGCTTTTATCGCAGGGGCGTAACATCAGTTACAATCAGCTTATGAATGAATTCCACGCTTTAGTACCCGCAGCAGGTTTCGGCGCACGCATGGGGCATGAGTTGCCCAAACAGTATCTGCCGCTGGCGGGCAAACCGATGATTTTTCATGCTTTGCATACCCTTTGTGCCAGTCCCTGGCTTAGTACCGTGTTTGTGGTGTTATCCCCGGCAGATAGCCTGTTTCACACTTATGACTGGTCAGCGCTGGGCGATAAATTGCAGCCTTTATTTTGCGGCGGCGCAACGCGTGCCGATACAGTATTGAATGGTTTGCTGGCAGCGGAACTGGAACCGGATGACTGGGTGCTGGTGCACGATGCCGCACGTCCGTGCCTGACTGAGGCACATCTGGAAAAATTGATTGATGAATTGCAAGAGGATGCCGTGGGCGGAATACTGGCAATTCCTGTGGCGGATACCTTGAAGCGCAGCGATGCTCTGGGGCGCATACAGCAAACGGAAGACAGGGAGCAGTTATGGCAGGCGCAGACACCGCAAATGTTTCGCGCGGGATTGCTGGCGCTCGCCCTGCAACAATGCAAAGCGGTGACCGATGAGGCGTCAGCCGTTGAGGCGCTGGGCCTGAGTCCCAAACTGGTGGCGGGGGATAGTCGTAATTTCAAGGTGACTTATCCGCAGGATTTGCTGATGGCTGAGTTGCTGTTAAGGGAGGCAAGATGAGAATTGGACAAGGTTTTGATGTGCATCAGCTGGTGGAAGGGCGCCCGCTGATTATCGGCGGCGTGAATATTCCGCATGAAAAAGGCTTGCTCGGCCACTCTGATGCGGATGTTTTGCTGCATGCGCTTTGCGATGCGCTGCTGGGCGCTGTGGCACTGGGTGACATAGGGCGACATTTTTCCGATACCGATGCCAGCTTCAAAAATATCGACAGCCGGATTTTGCTGCGTGAAGTATTGCATATGGTACGGGCTAAAGGCTACCAGGTAGGAAATGTGGATGCGACCATCATTGCCGAGGCGCCGAAAATGGCACCGCATATTTCAAAGATGGTTGAACATATCGCCGCCGACTTGCGCATTGAGCATAGTGCGGTCAACGTGAAGGCGACTACCACCGAGAAGCTGGGCTATACCGGGCGCGGTGAAGGAATTGCCGCACAGGCTATCGTGTTGTTGATTGCCAATCAAGGCTAAATAGCGACTGTCCACAAAATGCACGAAACGGGTTAGGCCGGCAATCTGCATCGCGGATGTTCGCTGAATCATTTCGTGTCTTGCGTGGATGAAAAGGGTTTTAAGATGAAAATACTTGCTTTGGATACCTCTACTGAATACTGCTCGGTAGCCTTATGGCAGGACGGTGTTGTCATTGAACGCTGTGAACTGGTCGGGCAGAAACACTCTGAAATGCTGATTGCCATGCTCGATGGCGTGCTCCAGGATGCAGGCGTCGGTATTCAGGAACTTGACGGGATCGCTTTCGGTTCAGGGCCCGGTTCCTTCACCGGCGTGCGCATTGCATGCGGCGTGACTCAGGGCCTGGCGCTAGGCGGCGGATTGCCGGTTGCCGGTATTTGTACCTTGCTGGCAATAGCGCAAGCCACCGGTCAGTCCAAAGTGATTGCAGCGCTGGATGCGCGTATGGGCGAGATATATTGCGCTGCCTATGAAAAACAGGCGACTGGCTGGATCACTGTTTGTGAACCCTGCCTTTGTAAACCGGAAGAGGCACCGCAAGTTGAAGGTGAGGGCTGGTTTGCTGCAGGTAGTGGTTTTGCCGCTTTCGCTGACGCATTGCAACAACGCTATGCGGGGCAGTTGAGTGGTGTGGACGGAACTGTCATACCGCAAGCTGCGGCAATCGCCGTGCTGGGCGCTGCGCAATTTGCCCTTGGGCTGGGGGCGGATGTGGCAGAGGCTCAACCGTTTTATTTGCGGGACAAGGTCGCACTCAAAACCGTTGAACGCGAACAACTGGCGGCGGAAAAGTTAAAAAAATGAGATTGATGACAGCAGCTGACGTTGATGAAGTACTGAGCATTGAAATTTCAGTGCAGTCCTACCCCTGGACACGCGGTAATTTCTGCGATGCGCTAGCTAGCGACTACTTGTGTTATGTGGATGAAACTGAAGGTAAAATCAGCGCATACGCGGTGTTACTGCCAGGCATAGATGAGGCCGAACTGCTCTCAATCGGCGTTGCCGCAGTTCAACAGCGCAAAGGGCTGGGCCGGATGATGCTGCAAAAAATGCTGGCTATCGCAGGCGAGCGTCAATTGACACCTGTTTTTCTTGAAGTGTGTGCTGTTAACCTTGCCGCGCTTGCCTTGTATCGCTCAACGGGATTTCTTGAGGTGGGGCGGCGACGCGGTTATTACCGTAATCTGGAAGGTAACGAGGATGCCGTGGTGATGGCATGCGACGTGACGGGTATGCAAAATGGATAGGCGCGAGGCAATGCTGCGTGAATTGAATCTGTATCCGCTATGGGTACGGCGCGAGATACCCGCCGATGTGCCCGCACAGCAGAATATATTGATGCAGCCTGATGTACCGGTGCAGTCGAATATGCCGGTGCTGGCTGATGTAGCGGTACAGATTGATCTGCCGGAACATTCGGATATGTTGGTGCAGCCAGCTGTGCCCGTCGATATACCGTCTGCTATGCCCGTGCAGTCCGTTATGCAGTCTGAGCAGGAAATTGCTGCGCAGCAGGCAGGCGATGAAACTGAGCCATTATCCCTTTTTGATTTGCCTTCGGCAGCAGAACCTGACGTTATCGGGCACGGCGAGTTTCAGGTTAACGACAGCTTGCGTGAGTTTCAGCAGGAAAACAAGGGAGGGATGCTGGGTAGTGTTGACTGGCCGGAACTTCAGCAAAAAGTGGCCGGCTGCGAGCTTTGCAAGTTGCGCGCAGGCTGTACGCATACGGTGCTTGGTGTTGGGAATGAGCATGCCGACTGGATGTTTATCGGTGAAGCGCCGGGCGTTGATGAAGATGCAACTGGCAAGCCATTCGCGGGGCTGTCAGGCCATCTGCTGGATAATATGCTGCTGGCGATCAGGCTTAAACGCAGCGAAGTTTATATCGCTAACGTGATTAAATGTCGTCCCCCTGAAGACCGGCATCCTCATGTCGGTGAAATTGCCGCCTGCCTGCCCTACCTGAAACGGCAGATTGATCTGGTAAAACCAAAACTGATTGTGGCGCTGGGCAGGACGGCCGCTGCAGCCCTGTTGCAGAAGGATGCGACCATTGCCTCCATGCGCGGTACGCTACATGATTATCAGGGCATTCCGCTGATAGTCACTTTTCATCCCGCTTATTTGCTGCGCAGTCCCATGGAAAAAGCCAAAGTATGGCAGGACTTGTGTCTGGCAGTAAAAACGATGGACGAGCTGAGCACTTAGGCCGCACTGGTTAAGCGGTCGGCGCAAGGTGAGTTCAGGCGTGGCAGGTTAAGCAGGATAGACCGCCATGCCGCATAACATGGCTCCTTCAATGCTTCCATCAAAATGCGCCATGCCCGGTAACATGAACTCGTCAGGATCATATCTGTTCGAGCTATATTTGTAGATAGCAAACTCCCGATTATCAAATGTCCCGGTATATTTCAGGCAGCATATCTCAGAAGTCTGGCTGCCAAAATCTACACGATCCAGGTATAAAAACACACCTTTGAAGCGAGCTGTGAAACTTGATTGGCCACTGAGTTTTTGCTAGTTGAAATGTTTAATAATTTCATTCGCTTGCTGCTGAATATCGGTTGGAATTTTTTTTGTCATTGTAAATGCAAGTGTGTCAGATTTTCCCGGAATCCTGATCGTGGCCGTGGCGCTTGTATAAGCCCGTCATGGTGAGTGCGAGCAATAAACCAAATACCGTAATAATAATATAGATATTCAGATCTAACTTTTCCATCGTCGCGTAGAGTGCCAGCATGACAAAGATGCTCAGATTCTCATTGAAATTTTGTACCGCGATAGAGCTGCCCGCACCCATCAATAAATGGCCGCGATGTTGCAGCAGCGCATTCATCGGCACCACGAAATAACCGCCCATTGCGCCGATCGTGATCAACAAGAGCGTTGCACACAGGCTGTTAGTGATTGGAATCATAATCAGCACGACAAGGCCCATGGCGATGCCGATGGGCAGTACCTTGACCGAATGTTCCAGTTTGACAAATTTTGCGGCCAGTGCCGCGCCTATCGCAATACCCACGGCGACCCAGGCGGTCAGTTTGGCAGCGCTGGCAAAATCATAGTGCAAAGCGATGGCAGCCCAGCTTAGTACCAGCAGACGCAGTGTTGCACCCGTTCCCCAGAACAGCGTGGTGACGGCCAGCGAGACACGGCCTAACGGATCTTGCCAGAGCAGTTTGAAGTTGTGCCAGAATTCACCGAGCAGAAATACCGGGTTTTTGCTCAGTGGTTTATGATCAAGCGCGACGCGTGGAATATAAAGATTGATGATGGCGGCGAAGATATACAACCCGACGATGATGGTAATGGCCAGTTCCGGCGGGGTGTTTATGCCGGTGTTGATCAAGGGTACGTCCCACCATAGCAACATCGGTCCTGCAATGGCGGGGCTGGTCAACACGCCGCCGATGACAGCGCCCAATACGATTGCTAACACGGTCAGTCCTTCCATCCAGCTGTTCGCCAGCACCAGTTTTTCAGGTGGCAGGTATTCGGTGAGGATGCCGTATTTTGCCGGCGAATAAGCCGCTGCGCCAAGGCCGACAATGCCGTAAGCGATCAGCGGGCTGACGCCGAACAGCATGGCGATGCAGCCGGCAATTTTAATGTTATTGCTGACGAACATCACGCGCCCCTTGGGTAGCGAGTCGGCGAACGCACCGACGAAGGGCGCCAGTACGATGTAGGAGAAAATAAAGGCTTCCTGCAGCACCGGTGTATGCCAGGCGGGCGCGTGCATCTCTTTCAACAAGGCGATGGCGGCAAACAATAAGGCATTGTCGGCGAGCGCGGACAAGAACTGCGCTGTAAGTATGATGTAGAAGCCGATATTCATTAAACTGTTTTATCTTTTTGATTTATTTTTATCGGAACGATTTATATCATGAAAGTATTGCCCCTGCTATCATTACGTCATCGAAATTTATAAATACTGTGTCATGCCGCGTCCCATACAAGCTTTCATTGATCAAAATGCGCTGCAAAATAATTTGCATGCCGCTCGGCGCAGCACATCGGCACGCATTATGGCTGTCATTAAGGCGAATGGTTACGGGCATGGCCTGTTGCGTGTCGCCGAGGCACTCGCCGCTGCGGATGGCTTTGCATTGCTGGACATTCAGGATGCCATTGCTTTGCGTGAGGCCGGATACCGCCAGACCATCTTGTTGCTCGAAGGGTTTTTTACTGAGACTGATCTGGAACGGATTGCTGAATATGATCTCAGCTGCGTTATTCACAGTCACTGGCAAATATCGCTGCTCGATGCCTATCCCGGACGGGGTACGCTTGATGTCTGGTTCAAGCTAAACAGCGGTATGCAACGACTGGGCTTTACGCCGGAAGAGAGTGCGCTGGCAATGGAGGCGGTACGCCGCCACAAGGCTGTGCGTGAAATTACACTGATGAGTCATTTTCCCAATGCGGATGAAGCGGCGGGTGTGTCAGCTCAATTGGCGGTACTGAACGATATTGCCGGAAAATATCGCATGGCTCGCAGTTGGGCCAACTCTGCGGCCTTGCTGCGCTATCCGGCAACCCATGGTGACTGGGTGCGCCCCGGTATTATGCTGTATGGCGCGTCGCCGTTTGCCGAGATCACAGCGCAGCAACTCGGTTTGAAACCGGTGATGACATTGCGAAGCCGTATTATCGCAGTGCAAAGTCTGGCGGCCGGAGATGAAGTCGGTTACGGTGCCAAATTTCGCGCAGATCGACCTATGCGCATCGGGATTGTGGCGTGCGGCTATGCGGACGGCTATCCGCGTCATGCGATTAATGGCACGCCCGTGCTGGTGGAGGGGCGAAGAACGCAGCTGCTGGGGCGGGTATCCATGGATATGCTCAGCGTGGATTTAACTGCACTGCCGGGGGCAGGCGCAGGATCACAGGTGGTACTCTGGGGCGAAGGATTGCCGATTGATGAGATCGCGGCGGCGGCAGGTACTATCAGCTATGAATTGCTGTGTGCATTGACCGGACGAGTTCCCTGCCTGACTTGAGGAGAATGGGCGCTGCGTGATATTTAACGCGCGTAGCGGTTCTCTTCAATCTTCTCTGCCTTGCGGGCAAGGAGGTAAACAAATTGTTTCGCAAAAGGAAAATTTATATGCTGGGTATTATTGGCGGTAGCGGTGTTTACCATATCGAAGGGCTGGCGAATTCACGCTGGGTACAAGCTGAGTCTGTTTTCGGCGAACCGTCGGATGAAATATTGCTTAGTGAGTTGGCGGGGCAACCGATCGCTTTTTTACCGCGTCACGGCAGAGGGCATCGTATTTCACCTTCGGATATCAACTTTCGCGCCAATATTGATGCGATGAAGCGTCTGGGGGTCACGGATATCATTTCCGTCAGCGCGGTAGGTTCCTTGCGTGAAGATCTGCCGCCCGGCACATTTGTCATTGTCGACCAGTTCATCGACCGCACCTTTGCCAGGGAGAAGAGCTTTTTCGGCACCGGACTGGTAGCCCACGTGTCGATGGCGCATCCGGTGTGTCATCGCTTAGGAGATCATCTGTTTGCCGCAGCCGGACAACTTGGTATTCCGGTCGTGCGCGGCGGCACCTATCTGGTGATGGAAGGGATGCAGTTTTCCAGTCTGGCGGAATCCATGCTTTATCGCAGTTGGGGATGCGATGTGATCGGCATGACTAATATGCCTGAAGCCAAGCTCGCGCGTGAAGCGGAAATTTGTTATGCCACGGTGGCGATGGTGACGGATTTTGATTGCTGGCATCCTGATCATGACAATGTCACGGTCGATGCGATTGTCAAGGTGCTGCATGCCAATGCCGATATGGCACGCGCGCTGGTCAAGGCATCGGCAGCGCCTATTCATTACGATGCAAATGCATCTGCTTGCACCTGTCGCAGCGCCTTACAGTATGCAATTCTCACCGCACCTGAAGCGCGCGATGTCGCGATGCTGGCAAAACTCTCTGCTGTCGCCGGACGTCTGCTGAATCCTGAATCCTGAATCCTGAATCCTGAATCCTGAATCCTGAATTAATTATGATCAAATCCCTTATCCGCACCGTTCCGCATTACCCGCATCAGGGCATCATGTTTCGCGACATCACTACCTTGCTCAAGGATCCGGCAGGTTTGCGCCTTACCATAGACAATATCGTTCAACGTTACCGGGATGTCAAAATCGACAAGGTAGCCGGTATTGAGTCGCGCGGCTTTATCGTCGGCACACCGGTTGCTTATCAGTTGAATCTGGGCTTTGTGCCCATTCGTAAACGCGGCAAATTGCCGGCAGAGACGGCAGGACGCGATTATCAGCTGGAATATGGCAGTGATCGCATCGAAATTCACTTGGATGCGATACAAAAAGGCGATCGCGTGCTGCTGGTAGATGATCTGATTGCCACCGGCGGCACGGCTGAAGCTGCTGTGAAGCTAATCGAAGAAATGGGCGGGATCGTGGTCGAATGCTGTTTTGTGATTGATTTGCCGGATATCGGTGGCCGGGCGCGCCTAGAGGCGATGGGACAGCAGGTTTTTGCGCTTTGTGAATTCGAAGGAGGTTGATCCTTTCACTCAATTTCGAGGACTTTGCGTGACGAGGTAAGCACCCAGCAAACTTTCGATCAAATAGATGATGCTGGACAGACCATGCCGTATTTTGAATTGTCCGGCGATTGCGCTGTGCATGACATTAAGGGGGAGTGCCTGTAACTTGAGCCCATTCATGGCCGTTTTGAATACCAAACTGCAGGAGCAGGGAAATGAGCAGCATGACAGCTACAATCAGGCGTTGGGACGTGTTTTTGGCTGTGTGAAGTGGTCGAGCCGCAGATATATGCCGCAAGCAAGGCCGAGATATCCTGTGTAGCTAAACATGATTTCGGCAAGCATACCTGCCAGTTGCCTGTCTGGTTGTACGTAGAAAAGCACCGGTACGGCGAGATAAGCTATGGCCCAGAGGCTGCCGACTCAGAGGCACCGTGCTGACAATTGACAGGTGATATTTTTCATGAAAACAAGGTAGCACTTCGCTTCCTGCGCGTCCACCAGTCTGCCCGCTTTGAAGTACCGGCAGGCTGGTGGTACTTAATGCCTACGAATGGTATGTCTGAAGCAAGATAGTAAGCCTTGTATTAACGCAGTAAGCTGAGATTCAGGCTGTTCCCATTCAAAAGCGTCCACACTTTCTTCATCCTGCAAATGTAGTGTTGATAAATTTTCCGGTGCGACCGAATAGAGCAGTCCAGGCGAAAATTGTTGTCCCATCACGTTCTCCTTTCAAGTCTTAATTGTCAAGCGACAATTTAAGAGTATATACAGTAATATCATTAATGCAAGCGATATTTACGATTTTTTAAAAATAAAACTCATAAGGATCAACTGACTACAGGCTAGGGTAATTCTTGCTCAAATGAGTCCTGCTCAGGCTGATTTAACGGCTAAGCGTGTTGTGAAATATAATAAATTCAGCATTTTATACGCCGTACTGATGCTGTTGTAAACCGTGCGGTTATCAAACTAAATTGTCTTGCTGCGGGTCTTTCACCCTTCAGTCGTATTGACTCAAAACGATGATTCGTGCAGGCAAAAACGATTGCAGGAAGACAGCCAAAGACAGTCAGTTGCGACGACGTGAAATTCACCAAACGGGATAAGCAGACACGGGTGATTTTGCGAGTTATCGCGTAGCGGGCGTTAGCCCCGCGGGAATCATTTGCCGGACAAGTGCCGCTTTTAAGTTGCGGCTTTGGCAGCGTATCTTGCTGTTCTGACAGGTTGATGCCGATGTTAAGCCACATGCCGAATCCTGCTTTTGAGGAAATAATCGCCTCTATGAGCTTTTGCTTGGTTTCGGACAATTCTTTTTCGTGTCAACATCAAGTTTATCCCGTGTATCTTGAGGCGGTTTAAGCGGTGCCGGCCTGGAATGGATGACGCGGGTTGGTTCCGGCGTTGGCGCATGACTTGCCTGCAAAAGGGATAAGGTCATTAACAAATACATAAGTTGGGTTTCTTGCACGCCGCCCCCCGTTTTTTTCAATTTTTATCGTGCCGTTACAAGCGTGCAGTTTCCCCGTTTCAGAGGGGTTAAACAATAGGCCAAAATACCTAGGCCAAATGGCCTAGTCGGATGCGGGTATATGCGTCCAGTAGCGGCGATGCGTGTTACGGTAGCGCTCAATTTTCAAGCCTTGTGCATTCATCTGCGCCAGAATCGCACCATCGAAATCGGAACGCAACGTCACAGCACCGCTGTCCAGATAACGTTGCAAAACGATTGCTTTGGGGTGACCGAAGCGATTCCGGTAACCTGAAGTAAACACGGTGTAATCGGGTAGCACGGCGGCGATAAAATTGACATCCGAGGAACTTGAACTGCCGTGGTGCGGTGCAACCAGTAAGGTGGCGGCAAGTTGTGCGGTGTGTAACTTCAGCAAGCGTTGTTCGGCACGTTTTTCAATGTCACCTGTCAGCAGAATATGTTGATCTGCTATGCTGATGCGTAACACGCAACTCAAATCATTATTGTGCAGCTTGCCGCGCATTACAAAGCTCTCCTTACCCGGATGCAATATCTCGAAAGTCACGCCATCCCAGTTCCAGCCGATTCCGTCGCGACAATAGCGTAACTTGCCGGTATAAGTTTTTACGGTGCTCAGTGCTTGAGACGAGGATAGCCAGGCGACGGGCATCTCCTGCAACACAGAGTCTGTGCCGCCGGTATGATCAATATCGTCATGGCTGAGCATCAGGCCGTCCAGTGATTTAACGCCCATGGCATGCAACGTTGGCACCAGAATGCGATTGCCGCTGTCTGATTCAGCTGAAAAATCAGGTCCGGTATCATAGAGCAGGACATGTTGGTGTGTTTGTATGACCACTGACAAGCCTTGACCGACATCGAAGATAGTCATATTCAGTGTGCCGTAGGGTATTTGTTCAGGTTTGTTTAAAAACATCGGCAGCATCAGGAGCCCGCCTAAATAGCGTACCGGAAACCCGCGCGGGCTCAGCAGCCACAGCACACCGAGCATGCCTGCCGCGATACTCCAGGGCGGCGGAGCATGCTGTATCCATACTGCATATGGCAAATTATTTAAATAATGCAGCGGTATCATGGTCAGCTCAAGCACGATATGCGCAAGCCATAGTGGGACTTCAGTCGGTAATGCCACGCCAAGCAGGCACAGCGGCACGACCAGCAGGCTGACCAGTGGAATTGCAATCGCATTGGAGAGCGGTGAGATCAGCGGCAATTGCCAGAACAATGTCAGCAGCAAAGGCATCAGCCCTAGGCTCATCGTCCACTGCACCGTGCCATATTCGCGCAGCCTGCGCATTAGTTGCCGCAAGCGATTTTGCGCGTCTGGCAGAGCTGATTCCGTCTGCCTTTGACTGATTCTGTGGGAAGTGGTGTACAGAATCAGTGCTACGGCACCGAACGATAAACAAAAACCGGGCGAGAGTACCGACCATGGGTCCGGGATGAGTACACACAGCACGGCGAACGAGAGTATTTGTGCCAGCGAGAAGTTTCTTCTGAACCACAAGGCCGCAGCGACAGCCGAGACCATATATACAGTGCGCTGTGCAGGCACACCGTAGCCTGCCAGTAGCGTATAAGTATAGGCTGTCAGTAGTGCGCTAAGCGCGGCGGCTTTCTTTGCCGGTAGCCACAGGGTAAGCCGGTAGCTGCGTCGCCATAACCAGTAAACAAGCGCATACGCCATGCCTGCCTGCATGGTGATATGCAAACCTGAAATGCTCATTAAATGAATGACGCCGGTGCGTCTGAATAACTGCCACTGGGCCTGAGAGATGCTGTCCTGATCACCTATGGTCAGCGCCGTGATGATCCCGCTGTAAGGGGCGCTGCCCAGTGTGTTGCTGATTTTATTGCGTAGGGCTTCGCGCCAGGACTCGACTTTGTAAGCATAGCCACCGGCAAGCCGGTTAAGGCGGATATTGCTTCCCTTGTTGTTGATATAGCCTACTGCACGTATATTATTTTCCAGCGCCCATCGTTCGAAATCGTAAGCATGGGGATTGCTGGTGCCATGCGGCTGTTTTAAGCGCACGGTGAGTTGCCAGCGCTCGCCGGCATGCAGCACCGGCAACGGATTATGCAAATCAACATAGCTTGAGAGAGAAATGTGTTGAGGGACACTGACTCCGGGTGTGAGTGTTTTTTCGACGGTGAAATTAAAACGCTGACCGTGTTCACTGAGATGAGGTAATTCGGCTACCACACCTGTGACAGCCATATCGAGCCCTTGCCAGTGAGCCGGCAGACTGACCGCTAAACGTTGCTCAGCCAGTTCTGCCGCGTAATAAAAACCGCTGCCGCAGGCAAAACAGGCCAGTAACAGGAGGCGGCCGGTACATGCGCTGCGCGGGATCATTGCCAGCATTAACGGAAGTACGGCCAGCAACCAGACCGGCGTAAAATCCGGCAGCGTGGTTTGCTGTTGCAGCAGCCACACGCCGAGCGTGAAAAATGTCGTGAAGAGCACCATGCGGCATAGCGTAGCGCGCCTTATGAAGGCCGTCATGCGAAAAGTTTTACATCAGATTTTCCCGTATTGCGACCGGATAACAGCCGGCGGGCTTTTTAAAGCGCGAATGCGCCCTGCACGCAAGTGAGCAATCTTGTCTGCCGCAAGGCCGGTATGACGGATTAACCGTTCAGTCTTCTGTTCTATCGCCACAAACGAAAAAAGGGAGGAAGATGCAATCAGACCGCAGCGTGATTAACCGGCAAGCAGGTAGGCTGTCATTCAGCGTCAGTACAAGATTGCAATGCCATGATGATTTGGCAAAATTAATGTCTGTTTTGCCGGTCAGTGCAGTTTGCAGGAAAGGCAGCAAAGAATTCGCACCAGGCTCCGCGGCCTCAGGGAAGCATGACGCAAGACGCGGGAAGTGCGCCGCAAGACGCGGGAAGCATGACGCAAGACGCGGGAAGTGCGCCGCAGGACGCGGGAAGCATGACGCAAGAGGCAAGAAGTGCGCCGCAAGACAGGGGAAGCATGACGCAAGACGCGGGAAGTGCTCCTCAGGACGCGGGAAGTGCTCCGCAAGACAGGGGAAGCATGACGCAAGAGGCAAGAAGTGCGCCGCAAGGCGGGGGAAGCATGACGCAAGAGGCGGGAAGTGCGCCGCAGTATAGGGAAAGTGCAACAATTGATTTCTACGGCCAAGCTGTTACTGGCGTGTAGAATGTCTGACCGAGTGCAAACGGTTAACAGCCGATAATCAAAGGTATCCACTCATTAGGCGAATGAGTAACGCTATGTCCAATCTTTTAAACCGCTTTGCTGCGAGAGAAAAATGTTCCTGTTTAATGGCATAACGAAGGGCGTTTTGCGGCAATTTACAATTGCTGCCTTGTCCTGCATCGCGTTTGCATGCGTGTTGCCAATCGGGCTTGCCTCGGCGGAAGTTGCCCCTTCGCCTGCTCTCATGATCGCACCGATGAGCGTGCCCGTACCAGTTGAAATCCCCGTGCCCGTTCCGGCTACCATTGTTGCGCCATCTCAACATGGCAGACAGGCGGAGCTTCTGTATCAGCCTGATCAGCCTGATTTATCCTGCCTGTCTATTGAGGATCATGAAGCCGCCGCCGGAGTGGATGTATCTCCTGAAGCCGGTATTGAGCGGCGCTCGAATGGTGGATGCAAGTAGCGAATGTCCGGCAAAATGATGCATTGGCGCGGCGCTTATATGCCATTCGATGACAAAAATCGTTATTGCGCGACAAAACCAGTCCGAATCGCTCCCGGCTTAAGGACAAAAGTCCGGGCGTGTGGCATAAACGAGCGGAACCGGATGAGCTGGCGCTGGAAACCATCGAAAATCGGCAGGCGGGCTTGAACCGCTTCAGTGAAATTGCAACCGCATTGTGAAAAATTCTGCACCAATCGACTGTCTGTTCTTAAAGCTTCTCTTCAAACACTTTCAAAAACTCGTCCCCGTAACGCGCAAGCTTGCCTTGTCCTACGCCACTGATGCGGGCAAGTTCAGCCAGACTGCCGGGGTGTCTGTCCATCATTTCCAGCAAGGTACTGTCGTGGAAAATCACGTAGGGCGGCACACCTTGTTCGCGTGCCAGTTCCATACGTTTGGCTTTGAGTGCCAGCCATAAACGATCTTCGTTGGCGGCGGCGAAGGCTTCCTGTTTACGCGTACCGCGCGCAGCACTGCCGGTTTTGCGTTTGCTCGGTGCTGCATCGCGCCGCATCCACACTTCCTGTTGTCCTTTTAGCACCGGACGCGAGGATTCATTGAGTTTTAATCCACCATAGGCTTCCATGTCGACGGTCAGCATGCCGGCCGCGATAAGCTGACGATAAACGCTGCTCCATTGCTGCTGTACCAACTCCTGCCCGATACCGAAAGTGCTCAGTTGCTGGTGGTTGAATTGTTCAATTTTGGCTGTCGTCTTGCCCAGCAGCACATCAATCAAATGACCGACGCCGAAGCGCTGGCCGGTGCGATAGACACAAGACAGCGCCATCTGCGCTGCCTGTGTCGCATTCCAGCGATCAACAGGTTCCAGGCAATTGTCACATTGCGCACAGTTGCCGGGATGATCTTCACCGAAGTAGCGCAGTACGGTTTGGTGGCGGCACTCAGTCGCTTCGCAGTAACCCAGTAGTGCATCAAGTTTTTGCAATTCAACCCGGCGGCGAGCCTCCGGTGCTTCGCCTGACATCAGCATCTGTCGCATTGACACCACATCGCCCAGACCGTAAGCCATCCAGGCATTGGCGGGCAGGCCGTCACGTCCGGCACGGCCTGTTTCCTGATAGTAGGCTTCAAGACTCTTGGGTAAATCCAGATGAGCGACGAAGCGCACGTTAGACTTGTCTATGCCCATACCAAACGCGACGGTGGCAACCATGATGACGCCTTCTTCCTGAATAAAGCGGCTCTGGTGTTTGCTGCGCAGGGCGGCATCCAGGCCTGCGTGATAGGGCAGAGCATCCCATCCCTGTTCTTTCAGCCAGGCGGCTGTATCATCAACTTTTTTGCGGGACAGGCAATAGACGATACCCGCATCGTCGGCATGCTCGGTTTCGAGGAAAGACAGTAGCTGCTGGCGCGCATTGTCTTTCAAGGTGACGCGATAGCGAATATTGGGGCGGTCAAAGCTGGAGACAAATTGTTGTGCCTGTTCCAGGGCAAGCCGCTCGACAATTTCACGCCGCGTCGGTGCATCGGCAGTCGCGGTGAGTGCAATACGCGGCACGGCAGGAAATCGTTCGTGTAACACGGTCAACGCGCGGTATTCAGGACGGAAATCATGGCCCCATTGTGAGACACAATGCGCTTCGTCTATGGCAAACAGGGAGATCCCGTTAGTCTGCTGCAAGCGCTCCAGCAGATTAAGAAAACTTTCAGTCATCAGCCGCTCGGGCGCAACATACAGCAGTTTTAACTCACCGCGCTGCACTTGACGTGACACCTCGCGTGCGGCGTCGATATCCAGACTGGAGTTCATGAATGCAGCCGCAACACCCAGTTGTTTCAAGGCATCGACCTGATCCTGCATAAGCGCTATCAATGGTGAAATGACGATGCCAAGTCCGCTGCGACAAAGTGCCGGGATCTGGTAGCAAAGTGATTTTCCACCGCCTGTCGGCATCAGCACCAGGGCATCGCCGCCGTTTGTTACATGCTCAATGACATTCTGCTGATTGCCCCGGAATTCCGGATAACCGAAAATGTCACGAAGTATCCTGTCCGGGGTGTTATCGGGGGTGTCGTCAGGAGCGGTATGCTTGTCAGGATCGTTAGACATCCTTTGGGGGGCTTCCTGCCCTATAGCGGGGCGATGTTTGAGGGCGAGTGGCAGGGATGCAAAATGGATAACTGCTTGACCTATTATCCCTTATGCGCCGCGCAGCGTGCAATTTATATTCGCGAAGTGCAGGATCGCTATCGGGGATGCAACAAAATCACGGGCTGAAAACAGCAGGCATGGCAAAGCCGGCTTTTGTTCATCAGTGCTGCGTTGTCCGTATGCCGTACAAGTTTGAGGGTTATGCGACTGCTTTTTGCCGGCTAATAATGTACCATGATGCACGGATGTCCGGTAGCCGGTCCTGATCTACCTGCTTACTGGCGGTGATGCGCTGCATACATAATATTTGCTGTATCGCCGCTAAGAAAAGCCGGGCCACGCTTCTGATAACAACCATTTCCTGATGCGTAAAATATGCCTGATTGAACTATCTCGTGAGCGTACCCTTGTTTAGTCACTGGATGACACTGCATCTCCTGAGCGTGATGACAGGGCTGGCGATCTATGTTGCTACTTCGCATGCCCTGCACCTGCGCCGGCACCCCTCTGCTGCTATCGCCTGGGTTGTTTTACTTATCTTGTTGCCTTATGTCGTTCTGCCGCTTTACCTGATATTCGGTAGTCGCAAGTTAGGCAACCAGCGTGCGAAGCCCTGTGAATTGCCGCTGCCGGGAGCTGATTCCGACATGCTTATCTCCCGAATGCAGCAACTCGCAGCCGTGATGGCGATGCCGCCGGTGGTTTCTTATCAACAGCTCAGGATACACGAACAAGGCGACGGTGCATTGCAGGTGTTGCGCAGTATGATCGACGCGGCAACCCGTACGATTGATTTTTGCACTTTTATCTTCGCACAAGACAAGCCGGGTGAAGAAATTGCAATGCTGTTAACGCGCAGGGCGCAGGCAGGCATCAAGGTGAGGTTGCTAATTGATGGCGTGGGCGCGTATCTTGGTGCCCGTACCGACTTTACCAGGCTTAAGCGGGCGGGTGTCGAAGTGGTCTTTTTTATACCGCCCGTGCGTTCGACTTTGCGCGGACGTAGCAACTTGCGCAATCACCGCAAGATGGTCATCACCGATTGCGAATGGTTGTGGAGCGGGGGGAGGAACCTGGCGGCAGATTATTTTGAAGGCAATGCGGGTTTGCCCTGGGTGGATCTTAGCTTTGATCTGCGTGGCAAGCTTGTGCAGCAGGCGCAGCAGCAGTTTGATCAGGACTGGATATTTGCAACAGAAGGCAAATACAGCACGCAACGCTTACCCGACAGTCAGGAGGGAAAGCCGGAATCCGCTGCCGCTCAGTTGATCGTCAGCGGCCCTGATCAGATCGACGATACGCTGTATACGCTGCTGGTCTCAAGCTTCTTCAATGCCCGAAAATCCATTCTGGCTGTCAGCCCTTATTTTGTACCCGATGCCACGTTGTTAATGTCGCTTACGCTCGCCGCTCGCAGAGGCATTGCGGTAGATCTGCTGTTACCCGGGAAATCCAATCACAGTCTGGCGGATTTTGCCCGGCACCGTGCCTTGCGTGAATTAACCCTGGCAGGCGCCCGCGTATGGTTTTTGCCTGACATGATTCATGCCAAGGCTGTGGTCATCGACGATGAAGTCGCCCTGGTGGGTACCGCTAATCTGGATCAGCGCAGTTTGTTTCTGAATTATGAAATGATGATTGCCTTCTATGAGAAAAACGATGTCCAACGTTTTTCGCTATGGATAGAACGTCGAATAAAGTCCGCCGTGCTTTATCATGTACAACCGATAACAATCTGGCAGGAAATTGCTGAAGGCTTGCTGTTGTGGCTGGCTTTTCAGCTGTAAGGCCTTTGCATTCCGCCGGCCTTCATTACGGATGCTTCCTGCTCTCTGCGTGGTGGTATTACGGCCACTACTTTTTTGGCGCATTGATGCCGTTTTAGGACGTGGGCGTCCATCCCATCACTTAATAATGGCTTTTAAATTTCGAATTGCCAGGTGTGTGCAGGCTGGCTGACGCAGATGGCGTGTAGCGGTTATACTGCGGGTCTTCGCATAAGCGGTAAGGTGGAATTGTCAGGATGGGTGATCGGGAAGTTGATCAGCAGTTGGTGGAACGCGTACAGCGCGGGGATAAGCACGCCTTCGATCTGCTGGTTGCAAAGTATCAGCGTAAATTAGGCAGGCTCATTTCACGTTTCGTGCGAGACACGGGCGAAGCTGAGGATGTGACGCAGGAAGCGTTTATCAAAGCTTATCGGGCCTTGCCGGGATTTCGCGGAGATAGTGCGTTTTATACCTGGCTTTATCGCATCGGCATCAATACGGCCAAAAATTATCTGCTGGCGAACAAACGTCGAGCCCCCACCAGTACGCCTTTTGATGCAGAAGAATCCGAGTCTTTTGAGGACGCCGGACTTTTACAGGAAATTAGTACGCCGGAAAATGAACTCATGAGCAAGCAGGTTGTCAGTGTTGTGCAAGTTGCTTTGCAGCAGTTGCCGGAGGATTTGCGCAGTGCCTTGACCCTGCGTGAAATTGAAGGGCTGAGTTATGAAGAGATCGCCAGTGTGATGAACTGCCCGGTGGGTACGGTACGTTCAAGAATTTTCAGGGCGCGTGAAGCGATTGCAGAGCAATTGCGCCCGTTGTTGGAAACCAGTCAGAATAACAGGTGGTAATGATGAAACATGAAATTTCGGCTTTGATGGATGGCGAGTTGTTTGAAGATGAAGCGGAAGTTCTGTTTGATCAGTTAAAACGTGATACTGAGGCGCCTGATGACTGGGCAATCTACCATTTGATAGGAGATGTGCTGCGTCAACCTGACTCGATTCATCGCGATGTCAGTGATTTTGTGCGTGAGCGCTTGAAGAATGAACCGACAGTGCTGGCGCCGCGCAGGTTGAAGCAAAAGGCAAGGGCGTATGCGCTGTCAGCTGCGGCCACGTTGCTGGCATTCGGTGTCGTGGCTTGGATGTCCTTGCAGATCAGTCCGGAATCCTCGCCGCAATTGGCGATGCAGAGTTCGAATATTCGCGCCATGCAGATTCAGGATAAATCAAACGATTACCTGATGGCGCATCAGGAGATTTCACCTCAAACTGATATGAATGGCGGGGCTTCCTATTTTCACACAGCCTCCTATCGCCCGGAGGAAAAATGAGGGTAAGTTTGGGATTGTGCTGCCTGTTATTGGCAGCAAATGTCTGCGCGGCTGATGGCGGATCCGGACAGGATTGGTTAAAAACAGCCAATATCGCTGACCATAAAACCAATTACAGCGGTGTGTTCGTATTTCAATACGGCAATCATGTTGAAACGTCGAGTATAGCGCACGTTGTTGAACCAGATGGCGAATATGAAAAGCTGGAAAGTCTGGATGGCCCGAAGCGTGAGGTAATTCGCCATCACGGACAAGCCTGGTGCTATTGGAATAATAAAGTATTTCCGGTTGGCAATCTGTATGGTGATAGGCGGTTTCCATTGCTGTTGCCTGACCCGTTGGCATCACTGCGTCAGAACTATCAGGTTAAAGAGCTCGGTATGGATCGAGTCGCCGGCTATAATACACGGGTTGTTTTATATCAGTCTCGCGATAATTTGCGCTACAGTTACAAAATATGGGTAGATGTGATATCCGGTCTGTTGCTTAAATCTGCGGTACTTAACGAAAAAAATCAAATCGCTGAGCAATATGCCTTTACGGAATTGAAATTAGGTAATGATGCGGATCATTCCTGGCTGGCAGACAGTACGCCAGACAGCACCAAGCAGGTTGAGATTCCGCCTGCTCCTGCAATAAAGAGCGGGTGGGTTGTGGATGGACTCCCGCGCGGATTCATTAAAGCCATGGAAATATTGCGCCCGATGCATGGTAAACATTCACCTGTGATCCAACTGGTTTTTTCCGATGGACTAAGTGCAATCTCCGTGTTTATTGAAACGGCAGATGCGGATGAAGATGATAATGAAGCCTTGACCAGTCGTGGTGCAGTTAATCTTTATCGCAAGGTTGTTGATAATCATCTGTATAACGTCGTGGGCGAAGTACCACCGAAAGCGGTGATGCAGGTTCTCGATTCGATTCGTTTTAATGGTAAAAAATAATGCTGGAAACACGTGCCATTGTAGTGCAGAAGGATAGCCAATTTACCCTGGTTGAGGTGAGCGGCGCTGGCGGGTGCTCCGTTTGTGAGGGGAAGGGGTGTGGCTCAAGCAAGGTGGGGCAGTTGTTTTGCAGCAAGCCGCGCCAATTCAAAGTGGAGAATCACGTCAATGCCGAAGTCGGTGATGAAGTGATTGTCTCGATAGTTGAAGGAACTGTGTTACGGGGTATCAGTCTGGTTTATCTGCTGCCCCTTGCGTTGATGTTTGCCGGTGCGGTGCTGGGCGGTGGCTGGATTGCCGGCGAACAGCGGGACGGCTATGCAACACTGGGTGCGTTATCAGGATTGTTGATTGGATTTTTATTGGCCAAACGGATTTTTTCGAACAAGTCAAATCATCAACCATTTATTGCGCGGCTGATTCGAGAATAGCTAACTACGATCTGGATTTACCTAGAATGTTCGTCGCTTGCAATTCAGCTATCTCATTACAGTACTGCGTATATTACCTAAATCGGCTAGAATTGGTCCTTTGTAAAATACCTGCCTTTTCACCCCGGGTGTAAGGGGTATGGTTTCTATTGGAATTTCATGCAGCTAATCCGTAATTTTTCTATTATCGCCCATATCGATCATGGCAAGTCCACGCTGGCTGATCGCATCATCCATCTCTGTGGTGGCTTGTCCGATCGCGAAATGGATGCGCAAGTTCTCGACTCCATGGACATCGAGCGCGAGCGCGGCATCACCATCAAAGCACAGACAGCTGCCTTGAGCTACAAAGCTCGCGACGGCCAGATTTATAATCTGAATTTGATTGACACGCCGGGTCATGTGGACTTCTCCTATGAGGTTTCCCGCTCGCTGTCCGCCTGCGAGGGGGCGTTGCTGGTGGTGGATGCTTCTCAGGGCGTGGAGGCGCAGACCGTGGCAAATTGCTACACGGCACTGGATCTGGGTGTGGAAGTGGTGCCGGTATTAAACAAGATCGACTTGCCTTCAGCGGATCCTGATAATGCCATCGAAGAAATTGAAGAAGTGATCGGCATTGACGCGCATGATGCAGTGCGCTGCTCGGCCAAAACCGGTGTGGGTATTGAGGATGTGCTGGAAGCGTTGATCGTGCAGGTCCCCGCCCCGAAGGGCGATGTAACTGCACCGCTGCAGGCGCTGATCGTTGATTCCTGGTTCGATAACTATGTCGGCGTAATCATGCTGGTGCGGGTGATGAACGGAACCTTGAAGCCTAAGGAAAAAATTCTCTTCATGGCGACTGGCGCGCAGCATCTGACCGAACACGTCGGTGTGTTCACACCTAAATCCCAACCGCGTGACTCCTTGAGTGCCGGGCAGGTGGGATTCGTCATCGCAGGTATTAAGGAATTAAAGTCCGCACGGGTGGGGGACACTATCACCCATCAGGCCAAACCGGCTAAGGAGGCTTTGCCGGGTTTCAAGGAAGTTCAGTCTCAGGTTTTTTCCGGCTTGTTTCCGGTAGAATCGAATCAATACGAGGCGCTGCGCGACTCGCTGGAAAAGCTTAAACTGAACGATGCCGCGTTGCAGTACGAGCCGGAAGTGTCTCAGGCGTTGGGCTTCGGTTTTCGTTGCGGATTCCTGGGGTTACTGCACATGGAAATCGTGCAGGAGCGCCTAGAACGCGAGTTCGATATGGACCTGATTACCACTGCGCCGACCGTTATTTACGAGGTTGTGCTGCGCGACGGTACGGTTTTGACCGTGGATAATCCCTCCAAGATGCCGGATCCGTCCAAAATCGAGCAAATACGCGAACCGGTCGTTACGGTGAATCTGTACATGCCGAACGAATACGTCGGTTCTGTGATTACCCTTTGTACGCATAAGCGCGGGCAACAGATCAATATCAGTTACCATGGCAAACAAGTGAAACTGATTTATGAGATGCCGATGGCTGAAATTGTGATGGATTTCTTTGACAAGCTCAAATCTGTCTCGCGTGGCTATGCCTCTATGGACTATGAATTCAAGGAATATCGTCCTGCGGATGTGGTCAAGGTGGATATGATGATCAACGGCGAGAAGGTTGATGCGCTGGCAATTATCGTGCATCGTGCCAACAGCCAGTATCGCGGTCGCGAAGTGGCCGCCAAAATGCGCGAATTGATTCCGCGTCAGATGTATGACGTGGCAATACAGGCAACCATCGGTTCGAATATTATCGCGCGTGAGAACGTCAAGGCGATGCGCAAAAACGTGCTTGCCAAATGTTATGGCGGTGATATTTCGCGCAAGAAGAAACTACTGGAAAAGCAAAAAGCCGGTAAGAAGCGGATGAAACAGGTGGGTAATGTGGAAATTCCACAGGAAGCTTTCCTGGCGATTTTACGTGTGGATGACTAAAATTTTTTCCCCCGAAATTGATTTGTGGTTGGTATTTTTTTGTAGCAATTAAGGAAATGAAATGGATTTTGCATTAATTATGTTTGTACTGCTGGTGTTGTCGGGCAGTATCTGGTTGCTGGATCGTTTTGCGCTGGCCGAAAAGCGTGAAACTGGTGTCGCCGAGCCATGGTGGGTTGAATATGCCAAAAGTTTTTTCCCGGTAATACTGATTGTCTTCTGTATCCGTTCTTTCCTGTTTGAGCCATTCAAAATACCCTCAGGCTCAATGATTCCGACGCTACAGGTGGGAGATTTTATTCTGGTGAATAAATTCACCTATGGTCTTCGTCTGCCTATTATCAATCAGAAAATTATTCAGCTTAATAATCCGCAACACGGTGATGTTATGGTGTTCCATTATCCTGAAGATCCCTCGGTAGACTACATCAAGCGCGTGGTGGGCTTGCCCGGGGACGTTATTGAATACCGCAACAAGCATCTGACAATCAATGGCATAGATCAGGTTCAGACTTCAGAAGGGGATTATAACTATGTTGAAAGCGGCTTAAACTTTGTGCATACCGAGCAATTCAGTGAGATGCTTGGCAAACGTCGCCACGATCTGCTCATTAATCCCAACATGCCGAACGTGCATTTGAATTCGGTCGCTGAATTCCCCGGGCATGAAAATTGCACTTATACTGAAGAGTTAGTGCGTTGTAAAGTGCCTGCAGGAAGTTATTTTATGATGGGTGATAATCGCGATAATAGTCGCGACAGTCGCTATTGGGGTTTCGTGCCGGATAATCAGATTGTCGGTCATGCGTTTTATATCTGGATGAACTTTTCTGATTTAAAACGTATCGGGATTTGGATTTAAAGGGGGCATCATGTACAGGCATCAACGCGGTTTGAGTTTGTCAGGTTTATTGTTTGGCGCGGTTATTCTGGTATTGGTCAGTTTGTTTTTCATGAAACTGATCCCGCCCTATCTTCAGAATTCAGAAATCAACAAGCTGCTGACAACAATCGCTAATGATCCGGATCTGCAAAAAGCCTCGCTGAATAACATTCGCAGTTCCTTTAGCCGGCGGGCATCGATCGATAATATCACTGTAATCAGGGCAGAGGATATTGAGATCGATACCAGTACTGACAAGCCGGTTTTAACGGTCAGTTATTTCGTTAAAATTCCACTGATTGCCAACGTTAGTCTGTATCTTGACTTTAATAGTGCGAGCAAATAGCACAGAGCTATGCAGGCAGTTGGGGCATGTATTTACACAGCCTCAGTTGTTGCAACGCGCATTGACCCATCGCAGTTATGCACCTGATCATTATGAGCGACTGGAGTTTCTAGGCGATAGTGTCTTGGGATGCGTCATTGCCAGATATTTATATAGTGAGTTTCCTGAGCTGTCTGAAGGCGAGTTATCGCGCTTGCGTTCAAATCTGGTCAAGGAATCGACGCTGGTCATGTTTGCACAACAACTGAATCTCGGTAGTCAGTTAAAGCTAGGTGAGGGTGAACTGAAAAGCGGTGGACATCGCCGCCCTTCCATCCTGGCAGATGCGGTTGAGGCCTTGTTTGGGGCTATCTTCATCGACGGGGGGTATCTGGCTGCCGAGAAGGCTATATTGAACCTGTTCGTACCCTATCTTGCCAAAGTGGATATGAAAACGTTGGGTAAGGATGC
>Ga0316221_1001422_pt1 | contig 24973 bp, 27 predicted proteins | sample TBH18007metaG_FD_206003 | JGI IMG/M metagenome (GOLD analysis project Ga0316221, IMG submission 206003) | Freshwater microbial communities from Trout Bog Lake, Wisconsin, USA - TBH18007 | ecosystem: Environmental > Aquatic > Freshwater > Lake > Hypolimnion/Profundal zone | place: USA: Wisconsin... | reverse complement strand
CACAAACACTGTGCCGTTGAAGCCAGGTCAGCTTCCTAAGTTGGATCTTAATGACCCTATTACTTTCCGCTCATACGTTCACTTTGAACAGCCACTTCCTCTTGACAAGTTGATCACTCTTAATGAGGTTCAGACTAAATTGTCACTTGGCCTTGAGTCTAAAGAAGGCGCTTTGCGCACCCTTGGTGAGCCTTTCCCTGCTGAGAAGCTTACAGAAATTCGTCAAGAGCTACAAGATGACGCTATGGCTGATGGAGCCCTCAAACTTATCAATACTCAAATTGAGCAGGATATTGCAGCAATCACAGGCGCTATGCCTGGTGGCGCTGGAGCACCTTCTACACCTATGAACTCTACTGGCCCAGAAGGCCAAGAAATGCCAATGACTCCTGAGGAACCAGTGATCTTGGATGAAGCCACTATGGCCGCTCAGCTTGGAGACCAACAACTCCGCAGCCGCCTAGTAACTGATGCTTATGGTACGAAACTCCCTCAGAGACGAATACCACAAGAGTACGAAAAATAAAAGCCTTTATGCAGACAATTTGTAATTAAATTGTCAAAATAAAGACTATAACAACAAGTTAGGTCATACGTGATACGCCGCAAGGCATTTGGAAAACGACCCCTAGGATAAAAGGATATAAGTATGTCAGAAACTGCAGACCAAATGATCTCTGCTTTTGCAGAAGAATCAGGAATAGCTCCAGTAGTAAATGTGCAGGGCGTTGACGCGCCTGCTGCTACTTCTGAGCAAAATGTTAAGTTCTACACTGAAGAGGACTTAGCAAAAGTTCGTTCTCAAGAGAAAGACAAGTTGTACCCAGAGATTGAACGTCTCAAGGAAGAACTTGCAATCATTAAGAAAGAACGTGAAGAAAAGGCAGCTCTTAAGGCAGAGAAGGCAGCTCAAGAAGCTGCTGAACAAGAAGCTAAGCAACGAACAAAGCTAGAGGAAGAACTCGACGCTAAGGAATTTGCAAAGCTTACTGCTGAAGAGTTGAAAGAGCAGTTGGAGCGTGAGCGCCATGAGCGTGAACGAGCCTTCGCTCTCCTGGAGCGTGAACGTCAGTTTGCAGAACTGCAAGCTTTTCGTACCCAAGCTATTGAGCAGAACCGCGATAACATCATTCCGCAACTACTTGACTACGTTCAGGGCAATACTCCTGAAGAGATTAGTGCAAGCATCGAGAGTTTAGTTGAGCGTTCTAACAGTATCTTGGAATCTGCGCAGTCTGCTATCCAGCAACAGCGTAGAGAAATGCCAGGCGTAAGAGCAACTTTGCCAGGCAATGGACCGCTGGAAAACAATTCGGAATCACGTCAGTTTACAGCAGCAGATATTGCAGCTATGCCGATGAACGAATACGCAAAAATCCGTGGAAGTATCTTGAGCTCTCGAGCGCAAGGTAAGACCACTGGAATCTTGGGATAACACTTAATCAACTAAAACCTACTAGTATCTACAACTATCAACCACGTTCATTGAACACTCTCGAAAGGAAACTACCTTAAATGGCTAGTGGAATTACAGGAACAGGCAATTTAGCTGCCGCACCTACAGCGTACTCAGGTACAAACACCCAATTGACTCAAGCGATTCAGACAATCTGGTCCAAGGAAATCTTGTTCCAGGCTATGCCTATCCTTCGCTTTGAGCAATTTGCAGTAAAGAAGACAGAGCTCGGAGTAGCTCCTGGTCTTCAGATCAACTTCATGCGTTACAACAACCTCGGATTCGCTTCACCTCTCGTTGAAGGTGTCCGTATGCAGACTAACGCTCTTACCGCTCAACAGTTCTCAATCACAGTAGCTGAGCATGGTTATGCTCTTGCTGTTTCTGAGCTTCTTTTGAACGCTTCATTCGATGACGTTATGGCTTCTGCTTCACGTCTTCTCGGTCGTAACATGGCTGTTTACATCGATCAGCTTTCACGCGACACACTCTATGCAGCTTCTTCAACACTTTACGGTGAAGATCGCTCATCTATCTCTTCAGCAGTTAACAACTGGTACGGATACGGCACCTTTGCTGCAAACCGTGCAGCGATGACAGGTTCAAGCTACTTGACACCTCACGTTATCAAGGACACAGTTGAGACCCTTGCTACCAAGAACATCCCAAGGTTGGGAGAGACCTACGTCTGCTTCGTTCACCCACACCAATCACGTACACTTCGTGACAACCCTGAGTTCATCGAAGTAACAAAGTACGCTGCTCCTGGTAACTTCATGCTTGGTGAAATTGGTCGCCTCTATGACGTAGTATTCATCGAAACAACACAGGTTCTTCACGTTCCTGGTGGTGCTGGTGCAAACTACACAGCAGACTCAACAGTTGCTAACCCAGTTGTTGTTCCTGGCGGCGGTTACACAACACCTAACACCCTCACAGGTAATGGCGGATCAGATCGCTATTCAGCTATTATGATCGGTGACAACGCATTTGGTCACGCTATCTCACTTCCAGTCGAGCTCCGCGATGGCGGTATCTTGGACTTCGGCCGTGAGCACGCTCTTGCTTGGTACTCAATCTTCGGCCTCGGTCTAATTACTGACCAGAGCGTCGTAGTAATTGAAACAAATTAAGAAACCCCTTACAACTTAATATTGCTTAAAGGGCGGGGACTTAAAATCCCCGCCTTATCTAATCGAGACATTAATTAGGAGAAATATAATGGCAAATGCAAAACCCACAGATGTAACGGGCCGTGTTCGTGAAAAGATGCTAAAAGAGAGCATTGAAGCACAACAGGAACGTGCAGCTGAGATGTCTATGGTGACAGCTCAAGCAAAGGTTCAATTAGAGACCGAAGTTATTGACGCAACTAAACCTAACCGCGCTACAGTTATTGTAGATGACCCCGTTACAGTAGGGTCAGAAGACGATGCTAGTGTAGAAATCCGCGTGATCCAAGACCTTGAAAACATGACTCTTGGTAAAGGAAATAGCTACAGCTTTAAAGCTGGTGTCAAGTATAAAGTTACAAAACACGTTGCTCAGCACCTTAAAGAAAAAGGCTACTTAGCGGGCGTTATCTAAGACATTCTTAGCGAAGTGGGCGCGTCTTTATTGGCGCGCTCTTTTCGTTTGTACAGACTTTTTTGCAAAATTCCGACATCATAGTACCTATAGAGCTTAAGGAGTTTTGGTGGCCGTATTATCAGATTTGATTTCACGAGTTCGCTTGGAGATAGGCGACCAACCAGCACAGTTTAGCTTCACAGCTACTGGTGATGGCACTACTACAGTTTTTCCTCTTGGAAAGTATCCTGTAGATCCAGCCACACTTTATGTAACAATTGATAACAACCCTCTGGCAAATCCAACAGATTACACATTACAACAAAATACTGGAATTATTACTTTTAATGTGGCACCCTACACTGGAGGTCCGATTGCGGTATCTGGAACTAATTACCGCTATTTTACAGATGATGATATTACTACCTTTGTAAATGATGCTGTTACTGAGCACACATATAACCGAACAGACGCATATGGATCTTTGGTAACAATAAGCACAATTCCCCCAGTAGAAGAGTACCCCGTTGCAATTCTTGCATCTATTGAGGCGCTTTGGGCTCTTGCCACTGATACTGCTTTTGATATTAATATTACCGCTCCAGATGGCGTGGTAATACCAAGAGCACAGCGCTACCAGCAGTTAACTGACATTATTCAGAGACGCTGGGACCAGTATCGAATGCTCTGCTCACAGCTCAATGTTGGCCTATGGCGCATAGAGATGGGCACACTCATTCGCACTTCACGCACAACTAATAAGTTTGTTCCTATTTATATGGGTCAAGAAGTAGACGATGCTCGTATGCCAGAGCGCGTTTACATTAATAATGACCTAACTGGTCGCAATGCGCAACCCCCTTACGCGTCAATTTATGACCTTGTTATCTATCAAGGAGACTCTTTTTCAGTTGAGTTTGATTTCCCATTTAATGTAACTGGCTACACAATTTCGGCTCAAATCCGTACATATCCTAACTCACCATCACTGTATGCAACATTTACACCCACAATAATTTCTACAAGTTCTACTTTAAGCAGAGTTCAGTTAGCTTTAACGAAACAGCAAACAGCCTATTTACCTGTGCGAGGTTTCTGGGATTTGCAAATGACCTCTAATACAGACTCTAGCTATGAGCATACCTACATTCGTGGGCAGGTGTTCACCATACAGCAGGTGACACTTGACTAATTGCGGTTGCGGTAATAACTGGGGCCCTGGGTGCACCTGCTCAAGCCCTATAATTGTCGTACCACAAACTAGTAATCCAGTCACTATAACTTCGCCCACACCTTCCTCGATATCAGTAATCCCAGGCGCTCCAACAGTAATAGCCGCCCCTAATCCCCCAGCACCAGTTCAAGCAACGCAAGCTATAAACGTTATACCTCAACCTGGAACAAACGTTTATGCAGTAGCTGGTGTTCAAGGCATACAAGGTTCCGCGGATAAATACTCTGCACTTATATTTACTGGAGGATCTATAAGCCCAAATATACATAGCGGTATTGTTACATCTGACTCTTCTGGAGCTCAAGGCCTAGCGTACACAGTAGGAGATACTATTATCGGTGTTTCTCAAAATGTGTATGGTTTGGCATTTTATGGAATAATCACAAACTATAACCCAGAAAATGGGGTAATGGGCATCTCCTTTACCGCGGTAACGGGAAGTGGAGCTGATGATTATTGGTACATAAATCCGAGCGGAGCTGCAGGACTTCAGGGACCCGCAGGTGTTCAAGGACCTGCTGGCAGTGGAGCTCAAGGAGTACAAGGTATACAAGGCGTTCAAGGAACAACACCAAAGACTTCTTATGTGTATACACAAGGCTCACCATCAACGGTGTGGACAATTAATCATAATTTAAATTTTTACCCTAACCTTACAATTGAAGATTCCGCTGGTAGTATTGTTGAAGGAGAAGTAGCTTATTTAAGCCTAAATTCACTACAAGTAACCTTCTCAGGCGGATTCTCTGGCACAGCGTACCTATCTTAAGGAGACAGTAGACAATGGCACGTATTTTTCTTACTGGTATTGATTTAAAGCAAAACCAGTTACTGAATCCTGTAATTCAGAACCTCTCTACCGCCCCATCCTCACCTTCACTTGGTCAGGTCTATTATGACACTACTCTTAACTACCTTAGGACTTGGAACGGAACTGCGTGGTTAAACGCTAGCCAAGGAACAACAGGTACAACAGGCGCCCAGGGAACCCAAGGCATCCAAGGTACCACAGGCCTGCAGGGAACTACAGGTACCCAGGGAACTTCTGGAACAAACGGTACCCAAGGAACAACTGGTACTCAAGGCACACAGGGAACCCAGGGAACTCAAGGAGTTCAGGGAAGGTCTCACCTTAACGTAACCTCTGCTACATCTACCACAATTGGCACAGGATCTAAAGCATTTACAGTAACTAACTCTGGCGATTTTAACGTTGGTGAATATGTAATTGTAACTAACACAGGTACGCCTTCTAACTTTATGCTGGGTCAAATTACCGCGCTTACATTAGACAGTAGCATTACTGTTAACGTTACAAACACAGGCGGCTCTGGAACATTTGCAGCGTGGACTTTTGCTACTAGCGGTCTACAAGGAATCCAGGGCACTACAGGATCACAAGGCACTACTGGAACACAAGGAACAAACGGAACTAACGGAACACAGGGAACTACTGGCTCACAGGGCACAACTGGAGCAACAGGTAGCCAAGGCACAACTGGTACTACAGGCTCACAAGGTACAACAGGAACCACAGGATCTCAAGGTACAACTGGAGCGCAAGGAACCACAGGCGCCACTGGTGCTCAAGGAACTCAAGGCACACAGGGTATTCAAGGAACGACTGGATCACAAGGTTTACAAGGTACCGCCGGTAACGTTTATCAGACATCCTCAACAACCTCAATGACCATTAGCGGTACTGGTACTCAAACCTTTACTGTAGGAACTTACCTGTCTTACTCTGTTGGACAGTCAGTAATTGTTGCAAACAGTATCTCTAACTTAATGTACGGTAACGTTACTGCCTACACACCTGCAACAGGCAGCATGACCATAAACGTCACAGGCAGCGTTGGCTCTGGAACATTCACATCATGGACAGTTAACCTTGATGGTGCTGTCGGTATCCAAGGACCTTCAGGTATTCAAGGTACTACAGGTGCTCAAGGTACTGTTGGAACACAAGGCGCAACTGGTACACAGGGAACCGTTGGTACTCAGGGTACTACTGGAACCACTGGCTCACAAGGAACTCAAGGTTTACAAGGACTCCAAGGTAACCAAGGTACACAGGGTGTTCAAGGTCTTCAGGGCTCTCAAGCTTCAGTTACTCAGGGCTCGGGTATTCTTGTAAGCGCAGGTGTTGTCTCAGTTGATACAACCTTAGTTGCTGAAAAGTATCGTGTTAACTACGGCGGACTTTCTGCTAACGGTACACAGGTTGTTAACCACGGACTTAACACCTTCTACACAACAGAAAACGTATACGACCCCACAAGTCTTGTTGAGTACTTTGTTGATGTTACTCACACAGACGCTAACCACACTACCTTCTCTTGGATTACTGCACCACCAAACGGTGCATTGCAATTTGTAATATCTGGCTAATAATTAGGAGTAATTCATGTCTCGTAAGTTTTTGGTACCAGTAGGGCTGCCTGCTTATCCCAGCGACCCTACTGGAACTTTTAGTTCTGGAGATACCTACTTCAACACAGGAATCCAGGGCGTAAAAACCTACAATGGAACCTCGTGGATCACCTCTGGAGGCGCTCAGGGTGTTCAAGGAACCACGGGAACCACAGGTGCTGGTGGTGCTCTTGCCTACTATGGCTCTTTTTATGACACCACAACTCAAACTGCCTCAAGTACAACTACTGCGTACGTAGTCAACATCGGGTCACAGTTTGAGGCAAACGGAGTAAGCATTGTTAGCGGTAACCAGTTAACTTTTTCCCACGCTGGAACCTACAACATCCAGTACTCGTTTCAATTCAATAACTCTGACGTTAACTCAGATAACGTTGATGTTTGGATTCGTAAAAACGGAACAGACGTAGCCGACTCTAACTCAATTTATAACGTCCCAGGCACTTCTCATGGTGGAGCGGGCGCTTTAATTGCAGCAGTTAACTATGTTATTACATTAAACGCTGGAGATTATATTCAGTTTGCTTGGGCGGTCTCTAGCACCACTATCAGTATTGCAACAAGTGGTGCTCAAACAGGGCCAACAGTCCCTATTACTCCAGGAGTTATTGTTACCGCCACTCAGGTTATGTACACAGTACAGGGCACTCAAGGAACAACCGGTTCTACAGGCGCTACTGGAAGTCAAGGAACAACGGGAACACAAGGCGCTACTGGCTTACAAGGCATAGTAACAACTGGTCCTGGCCTTCAATATGTTTCTGGAGTTATTCAATTACAGTCACCTACTGGTACTGGTAATAACGTAGTACTTGATACTAACGCAGTTTTAGTCACCCCAAATATAGGCGCCGCTACAGGTACGTCTGTAGTAGTAACCGGATCTCTTCAGGGAACTTCACACGTTACCACAGGTGGAACTTCTGCCCAATTTGTTAAAGGCAATGGAACACTAGATAACACCACTTACCTTACTGGTACAACAGGTGTTACAACTGTTAACGGTTCCTCAGGAGCTATTACTAATATTGCAGTAACAAATGCTAACAACTCATTTAGCGTTGATCAGAGTATTGATGGTGTAACAGTAGGAAAAGGCAATAATTATGGAACTTATTCTACAGCAATAGGTAATGGAGCATTAACAAATGCAGGTACAGGAATCAACGTTCTTGGAACAATTACTGGTGGTACTGGTTATACAGCAGGAACTTATACAAATGTAACACTAACTTATGTTAGTGGTACTGCAATGACTGTTTATCCTAAAGCAAATATTACAATTTCAGGTGGATCTGTATCAACCGTAACTCTTACAACAACAGGACTTGGGGGAAATACAACCACTGTTTTATCTGCATCTGCAGCATCAATTGGCGGTACGGGATCAGGATTTTCTGTTCCAGTTTTAGCAATGACCAACTCGTATTCATATAATACTGCTATTGGTTATTCAGCTATGGCTTCATATCAAGGTAATTATTTAACTGGAAGTAACACCGCAGTAGGATCTAATTCATTAAATTATAACACTACGGGATATGTAAACTCAGCAGTAGGAGTTAATTCATTACACTCTAACACTACGGGCTATTCCAACTCAGCAGTAGGATACGGAGCAGGTTACAATAACACAAGTGGATCTGAGAACATATTTATTGGAGATCGTGCTGGATATAGTTTATCCACTTCCATAACAACTTTAGGTACTATTACTGGTGGTTCTGGGTATACAAATGGAACCTATACAGGAGTTATGTTAAATCCTACTGCGGGAACTGGTCCAATTTTAGATCCTACAGCAACCATTGTTGTTTCTGGCGGTGCGGTAACCTCTGTAACCCTCACTAATGGTGGTGCAGGAGGAGATACTACAACTGTATTATCTGCTGATCCTTCAACTATTGGTGGAACTGGCTCAGGATTTAGTGTACCTGTAACAGGAGTTTCTGCTGCTGGTGGAAATAATGTATTTGTTGGATCTCTATCAGGATACTCTAATGGATCTGGTATAGGAAACGTCTTTATTGGTTATCAAGCTGGATATAATGAAACAGGCTCTAACAAACTTTACATTGCTAACTCTACTACATCTACCCCATTAATAGGTGGAGATTTTTCAGCGAAAACGGTAAGCATCCAAGGTACTCTTACTACCTCTGGAAATATTACTGCTGCTCAGCATATAACTTCTGGTGGAACTTCAGCCCAATTTGTAATGGGTAATGGCTCTCTAAACAACACCACCTACTTAACAGGTACTACTGGAGTTACTACTTTTAGTGCCGGAACTACAGGATTAACTCCTTCAACAGGAACCTCTGGAGCGGTAACATTAGCTGGTACTTTAAACGTTGCAAACGGTGGAACAGGTACTGGTACAGCAGGTATTACAGCATTTAACAATATTACCGGCTATACAGCTTCTGGATCTCAAGGAACAACTTCAACTGCTGTAGTATTTTCTGGATCCCCGACGATTACAACCCCCACACTAGTTTCCCCACTGCATGCAGCTGGAACAGCTACCGCAGCCCCTCTTCGATTTACCCCGACCAGTGCTGTTTTACTAACAACTCCAGCAGCTGGAAATATGGAAGTAGATTCTTCGGGCAACTTATACTACTCTCCTTCTACTACAAGGTACACAGTTCCCCTATCTACAACAGGTAACTCACTTATCTTTACAACTTCTGGAGCTACAACCCTAACATTACCTACCTCTGGAACAGTGCTAACTTCAGCCGCTGTTACAGCTAAGGGTGATATACTTGTAGGAACAGCTTCTGGAGCAATTACAAACCAAGCGGTCGGTACTGGCCGTCAAACCTTAGTACCAGACTCAACGCAGACAGATGGTCTTCGTTGGGGAGACGACAACAACATCCTCACTATCATGGGAGCGTACATCTAAATGGCAGTCACACCGGTAACCTTATTTCGTGGAGCGGCTACAACAACCGTCACGACTACTTTATATACAGGTGCTACAAGCAGCACTTATATTGTCACTAATATTGCGGTAACTAATACCTCAGCCTCAGCACAGACCTTTACTCTTACTATTGATGGAACTGCATTGTTTACAACTACTGCGCTTCCTGCAAACTCTACTCAATTTATTGATTTAAAACAGACAGTAGTATCTGCAGGTACAGGTAAAACAATTCAGGGTGGTGCCTCAGCAACTTCAGTTAACTTTCACATTACAGGAGTAACACTATAATGGGTAGCACATTAATTCCTTCACTTGCAACTAACGCACCAGTAAATTTGACACTTCAACAAACAATTACCTCTGGAACTTCTGTCACTATTCCTTCAGGTATTAACTGGGTTTACGCAGTTTTAGTAGGTGGTGGAGGTGGCGGTGGCGGTGGGTCTAGTAGCGGCAATAATGGAGGAGGTGGCGGAGGTGGAGGCGTTACCATTGGCTGGGCTAAAGTCTCTACTACTACTTCTTGTATAGTAGGAGCAGGCGGAGCAGCCTTGACTTCTGGTGGTAACACGTTTTTTGGGGGTCTTATTGCTGGTGGAGGCGGTAGCGGTGCTGCGAACATTGGTGGCGCTGGTGCATCAACAGTATTTGGCGGTGGAGGCGGTGGGGGCGGGTACAATGGAACAACTGCATATTCTGGGGGTTCAGGTGGAACTTCTTTTTATGGTACACCAGGTGGTACACCAGGTGGCTTATCAGGTGCTGCTGGTGTTGGTGGAGGCGGTGCAGGCGGTGCGGGTGCTGGTTCTATAGGAAGCGCAGGAGTTGGAGGGGCTGGACTATCTGGTGGTGGTGGCGGTGGTGGTGGCTCTGGCGGCACGAATTCAGGAGGAAATGGAGCATTTACTGGAGGCGGCGGCGGTTCATATGGCAGTACTGGTGGAGCAGGTGGTTCTGGGCTGTTTGGTTCGGGGGGCACAACTACTGGCAGTGGAGGAGCAGGTGGAGCAGGGGTTTTGGGTGTAGGAGGCAATACTTCTAGTGGTTCTGGTGGAACGGGTGGCTCTGGCGGTGGCGGTGGGGGTGCTGGAAATGGAACTGGCGGTAATGGTTGCATTCTTCTTTACTACTAAGATGGAGATAAATAAATGACAGTTAGATTTGAATATGTGTCAGCATGTTGTGGACATCAGTATATTGAGCAACGTGGAAAAGACGAGCCAATGTATTTCCCTACATGTAATCAATGCGGAAATGATGACTATCAATTAGTGAATGAAACAGTACTAGCAGATGCGGTAGAGGTTAGCCCTTAACCCGACAATCCTGCTTAAATTATTTGAAACACAGACTCTGTAGTCATCGTTTAACTCTTGTTTTAATAGAGAGTTGGAGATCTCTACAGAGTCTTTTGTTCTTCCTACCCACCATCCTGCTACCGCTTTTTCAAACTTAAGTGCGTATTCCCCCGGGTATTCTAAAAAGGGATTGGCTGTATCTGTTGAATGATAGAGGCCTAGCTCTGCCCAGGTATAACACTCCCGCCACTCAGCATTACGCGATAAATTTCAGATAAACTACTATTAACGAACCCAGCACATTCCCACATCTGCTGTAGGTCTGAGGCCTGACTTTTTCCAACCGCCGTCTTCCCATTTTGCTAAGTTCTTGATTGCCCAATCGTCTAAGCGATATTTTTCAATAGAAAACCATTCTTTAGGCTCTTGAAGATGGTGCTCAATAAACTGTGGGCCAAACTCTGTGTACCCCAAAGACTTTAAATACTCTAACTGAGATTGGTGCTCGCCAATAGTTACGTTTGTCCATTCAAAAGTTAGGGTTCCGTGGTGCTTAGTCATGCCCTTAAACACAGACCATTCGGCGCCTTCTACATCTATCTTTATTAAATCAGGCTCTCCATAGACATTTGCTAAGGAATCAACTGTAGTGGTATATGCTTTTACAGTTCTAAAAGGTTTACCCTTGTAGGGCATCTCATCACCAGTAAGCCAATGCTTATTTATAGAAGATAGGCCATCTTCGTCAGCCTCGTACAAGTCAATTAGTTGTCCATTAGAGTCTGAAACTGCAAACTTTAAAGGAATAACTGCTGGATTATAAATAAAGTTTTTTACTAGCTCAGCAAACACTCTTGGCGCAGGCTCTAAGGCAACTACTTGGTAACCTTTATTAAGACCTGCAATAGTGGCATCTCCGCGGTTAGCGCCTATATCAAAAAGCAACATTTAATATCCTTAAGTTTCCTTTGACCGACTCTTTATAAGTTTCAGGTATGTCTGAGGCAAGTAAGTTTTTAAATAGTGATATGCACTCTTCATATCTACCTATCCAATAACCAGCTACCGCTTTTTCAAACTCTAAAGCAAATATTCCTGGATATCCTACATACTCAGGAAGATCTGAAGCTAGGTTTCTTAAACCCATCTCTGCCCACATGTACGCTTCTTGCCATGATTTTTGGCGCTCATAATGTTGAGACATTAGGAAGTATGCCTCTGGTCTATGTGGGTCTACAATGAGTGCCTGACGCCAGCAGTTAATTACAGTGTGCTGTCTGTCAGTTTGATCCTCAAAACACAAAGCCATTTTTAATAAAGACATATAAATAATCTCTTTGTCTTTTACTTCATCACCGTACTCAGCTGTTCTAAGATAAAAAGAAACGGCAGAAGCGGTTTGATTAATTCTGTTGTATTCTAAAGCGCATTTGAAATTAAGTTCTGGGTTAAAAGGATCTTTAGACAGCTCTACTACTAAGTCTTCAATTCTCATAACTAAGAGCCTCCACAATTAAATCCTCTACAACTGGACCTGGTACTCTAAGAACAAATGCAGCATTGTCTTGGAAACCAAAACTAACAAGAAGATCTCCACCTTGCTTAGCAGCTCCAACACAAAACTCTATCTGCCCATCTAAAAATGAAAATTCTTTGCTATATCCAATGAGGTTCATTTCTTGATCCCATAAGACTAACCTGTGGCGATATAAACCGTCTTTTTGCAATAAGTAATTTTTGTAAAGAGTTACCTCATGTGAGATAGAAATATACATGTTTCCCCATCGCACCACTTGAGAGCTACCTCGTTGGTCTAAGGGAGTTCGTGGAGACTCTCTAACACTAATCTGTTTAGTCTCTTCAGCTGTAGGATGCGCATAAACAATCTCTGTAGGTGAGGTCCATTTTACAAAGTAATATGGCATATCTAATATGGGGTACCAGTTCTTTTCACAATAAGACGCATCAGGCGCTGGAGCGGGTATGCGTTTGCGCTTTATCTCTTTCACTGCCCAAGTCTCTTTGTCAATCTCAATCTGGCTATACTCCATACGACCTTGGCCATGGGTAGTAGTGTCTCGCCGAACCCCAACTAAGTAGTAAACGCCCTCCCATTGCATTAGGCGCGCGTCTTCTAAACCTACAAACTCCCAAATAGGCTCGTGGAGTTGGAGCATCTCAACCTTAGTATGGTTGATCATTTCTAGGTTCTCATCTAAACGGCAAAGATAGTTCTCTGTAACTAAGCGCTGATCTTTCTCAGGGTGAAGGTAAGCAAGAGGTCCAAAGGGGCTGGGGAACCTCTGCTTGTTCTCAGCGTGGTACAGTGTATAATTTACATGGCGCAAGTTGACTAAAATGTCCCCATCATCATCAATAAAGATAGATGGATTCATAAGCCCAGTGCCTGAAGTTAGACCTTCTGGGATTACTAAAGGGGCCAGCTTTCCCCCATTAGAAACAGAGCGCTGGACAAGATTCATGGGGATATGGTATCACATCTCTACTTTAGGGGTACAAATGCTCTACTTTTTACTATCCTAGCTTTACTACCATTTAAGGAGTACCATGGCAAACGCTTATAAGATACTAGGTCAGCAAACCACAGCCGCGGGTGGAAGCACATATACCACTTTGTACACCCCTAGTGGGACCTCTTCTGCAATTATTTCTACCATATCGGTATGCAACCAGACTTCAACCGCAGCAACTTATAGAATTGCTGTGGTACCTAACAGCTCTGCGCCTTCTTCCGCAAACATGGTTGTTTATGGAGCCACTGTAAACGCCAACGATACTACCTTTTTAACTTTAGGTATAACCTTACAAAATGGCGCTACAATTCAAGTTTACAGCTCTGCAACAACTGTCTCATTTAGTGCTTTTGGAAGTGAGATTTCCTAATGTCCGCTACTAAAGCTAGTAATTCAGGACTTGGTGGGCACACCTATGAGGACGCACAAGTCCAAGACAACTAAGGAGATTAAGTCGTGATTAAGAAGGCAAGCAGACTTAACACCTTAAATAGGAACAAATACCGCAATGCGGACGCTGGAAATACAACAATACCAGATGTTCCTGACGCGCCAACAATATCATCGGTTACAGACGTTGGCTCTGGAAAAGCATTTAACAACGGCGCTGCTACCGTGGCTTTTACTAAAGCAGCTACTGGAGGAGCCCCTACCAGTTACACAGTAACCTCTAACCCAGGAGCTTATACAGCATCTGGTTCAGCTTCTCCATTATCTGTTACAGGCTTACAATCAAACGTTTCATACACATACACAATTACAGCCACTAACTCTACAGGGACTTCAGGCGTTTCAAGATCATCTTCCTCTGTAACAGCAACTACCGTGCCTGCGGCCCCCACAATTGGAACACCTTCTTATACACCTGGCGTTGGGTCAGTCTCGGTAGCATTTTCAGTTCCTTCTAACTCTGGTGGAAAATCTATAACTCAATACACAGCTACATCTTCTAGTGGTGCGTATGCTTCAGGAGCATCAAGCCCTATAGTTATCGCTGAAACCACAGCTGGGACTTATACATATACGGTTACCGCTACAAATGCTAATGGAACCTCTTTGCCTTCTAGCGCCTCCTCCTCAGTTACCGTAAATTTTTATCCAAGCGTGACGGGGGGCACTCTCTCATCTGATGCTACTTACTATTACAGAACGTTTACATCAAATGGAACACTTGGAGTTTCAAACACTAGCCTTACTGCAGACGTTTTAGTGGTGTCTGGTGGCCAAGGTGGTGGTGCCAGTGGATCTTTTACTGGAGTTTATGGAATTAACTTTACTCAAGATAATGGGTACGAGGCTGGCTCTGGCGGAGGTGCTGGAGGGGTTGCATACTACGCATCTCAAGTAGTAAGCACCTCTCAAACGGTTACAGTTGGTGCAGGAGGCGGCGGCGGTTCATATGGCGGTAACCCCTCAAGTTTAGGAAGTTTAACTGCGGCAGGTGGAGGGGTTGCAAGCACATCTGGAAGTGATAGGTTTATGGACACCCATTACGGCGGAACTACTAGCAGCGACACCCCAACCCCTGGAGCTGGCGTCTCTGGCCAAGGAAACGCTGGTGGAACTTCTAATGGTTCTGGAGGATTCCCCTCTGGATCTTTAGGCGCTGGAGGAGGCGGTGGCGCTGGAGGCGCAGGAGGAAATGGAACAACAAATGTTGGCGGATCTGGGGGATCAGGCACAGGATCTTACTCTTCTTGGGCAACGGCAACAGGAACAGGTTCTGGCGGTTACTACGGAGGCGGCGGCGGAGGCGCTGGAACCTCTGGAGGAGGAGCTGGAGGAGCAGGCGGTGGGGGCGGAGTAGGCGGCGGAGGAGCTCCTACTTCTGGTGGAGGTGGTGGTGCTTATCCTTACAACACAAACCCAAATGTTGCTGGCGGACCTGGTGGTTCTGGAGTTGTAATTGTTCGATATACAAGATCTCAGGTAGGTGGATAATGGCGCATTGGGCAAAAGTTGAAAACGGAGTTGTTACCCAAGTAACTGTTGGAGATAATAACGATCCCACTGAGGGTTACCAATTACTTATGGATTCCTTTGGGGGTACATGGGTAAAAACAAGCTATAACACTCGTGGAGGGATTCACTACGGCGCAGATGGAAACCCTGACGGAGGTCAACAAATTGGGTACAACTACGCAGGTATAGGCATGCTTTGGGATGGAGTTGGGTTCTACACCCCTAATCCCCCCTTTGCATCTTGGATTTTAGATAAGAGCACTTATTTGTGGACATCGCCTATTCCCATGCCAAATGACGGTAAAAACTATTTCTGGAATGAGGCAAATAAGAGCTGGGATCCCGTAGAGTGAGCCGCGCGTATACCCCAGGTGGAAGGTTTTCCAGCGACTTTGAGCGTAACTCAATATCAAACGGCATAACCGACGATTTAACAAACCCAGTAGGAACTACCGCTTGGTGGTATATCTTTGACTTTGACGATTCTACTGTAGACCCAATCTACGATGTTGGAGACTCCTACCTAACAGGTTCTGGCGGTAAAGTTTGGTTTGGCCCCTACGTTATACCCATTATTCGAGCCGTTATTCAACAGGGCGACTCTAAAACCAGTCAACAAGGTTTCTATAACGCTGACTACCTTCATCTTACAATTAATGCTTTAGACATTGAAAAGATTGCGCCAGGAACTATGGACAATCCAGATAACCGCGACCGCGACCGAGTTATATGGAAGGGGCAGGTATTTCGCCCCTACAAGTCTCAGCAAAGCGGTATCATTAGTGAGAACTTTGTCCTTCTAACGGTTGATCTAGTGCAGGTTATGCCAGAAGAAATGGTCAACGATCCTCAATTTACTCAGTATGTAGACACCCCTCTTTAAGGAGAATCATGGCACTAACACACTCAATTGTTACTCTTAACAGCTCAACCGCAACACTACTTAACAACGATGCTCTTGTCACTGTTGGTCCAGAAACTCGTAATGCTTGGCAGTATGGAAGCATTTCTGTACAAAACACGGACGCGTCTATTGTTGTATATATTGGTGGATCTGCTGTGACATCCTCCTCATACGGCGTTTCAGTTGCCGCGGGAGCCTCCGTTACAATTGATAGCCTAGGTTCAAATGAAAAACTTTACGCTATTGCGGCATCTGGCTCTCCAAAAGTAGCTCTATTGATGGTAACCTCAGCATGAGTATCCGAATAACTAAAAAAGGACAAAACATATCTGTTAAGTCTTCATCTAAAACCACAGCTAACATAGTTGTAAAAAAGCCCTAAGGAGAAAAAATGGCAAAAGCTAAATTAGGCTCAGGAGCTCGTTTCAAGAAAGTTGAAAAAGAAGCCGCTAAGTCTGGAGCAGAGAATCCTGCAGCAGTTGCTGCAGCAGCTGGCCGTAAAAAGTACGGTCAAGCAAAAATGACTAAGCTTGCCATCAAAGGCAAGAAGGACGAGAAGAAGGGCAAGTAATATGTGCGCTACATGTGGGTGCCGTGATAAAAAGGCAAAAGCTAAAGACAAAAAGCAAGACGCTAAGCTTATGAAGGGCATGTCTCCTAAGCAAAAGGCTGCTTTTGAAAAAGCAGACAAAAAGATGGACAAGAAAAAGCCATCTGCTAAAGAAGACATGAAAATGGATAAAGCTTTAGCTAAGAAGGTTAAAAAGAAATAAGACTTTGCCCCCAGAAATGGGGGCTTTTTCTTTATACTTAAGATAGTTCCGTGCGGAACAAAAGCTCCACCCTTGCGAACCACTATGCCTCTCCCTAGGAGTAACTATGTCTGGAAAGATAGACAAGCCCTCTGATGTTGAATTCATCAAGGCTATTAAAGTCAACATCCCAGAAGTAGATAGACATATTCTCGCAAGATCGGCGGAGGCTTACATAGCGGCTAAGGTGGTTAAGAATGCCATTAAAAAGCGCAAACATTAATCAAATTGCATCAGAATTATCTGATGATTTAATTCCTATTCTTACAGAAGAGCTTAGGTCAATGGGCCGAGCTTCTCACTGGCCTGTAGACCTTATTGAGGCTCTTACTGTGGATGTAGATGATAACTACGGAATATCTGTTGATTATCCTGACGAGCTTGCTGAAAAGATTGAAGATGAAGAGTACGGCGCTCCAGGGAAGATCCCTAATGCAGTAATTCGTCCATTTATTCTTCGTGCGCCTAAGACTGTTACTAAATACCTTTCCAATGCAGTAGTTAATGACATATTTCCAGCGTTAGGAATTATTTAATGGGTAATCCTTTTATTATAGCTGAAGACTTGGCACTTAAAACTTTACTAGGTGGAATAACGGTAACAGATGACGCTAATTCAGATCGGCCTGTAAAAGTCTGGTTTGGGTACCCTGACGTTGAAATTCGTGACCAGTCATTCCCATACATTACAATTGACTTAATTGACATCATGGCGGGTACAGACCGTCAAACTTATGGAATTATTAGGGATACTGATTATCAAGGAACAATTGCACCTCAAGATGGAATTGTTTACGAATACGAAACCCCTATTGCTTATGACCTTATTTACCAAGTAACTAGCTACGCTCGTCATCCACGGCATGACCGCAGCCTTATGTACACGCTGCTAAATAAATTTCCATCAAAGTACGGATACTTAAATGTCCCTAACCAACTTGGCACAGAGACTGCAAGTCTTTCTATGATGCTTGATGGATTTACAAAAAGAGACGCCGTTCAAGGTGAAACTGGAAACCGTCGTCTTTTAAGAAATGTGTTTACAGTTAGAATCTTAAGCCAAATGAGCCCAATAGAGGCAAATGCGGTTGCAAGTCAGATTGTTACACATGTCAATATTGATACTACTACTTCGTATATCCCGTCTGGACTAATAACCCTACCACCAAAAGTAATCACGTCAAACTAATAAGGAGACATAATGGCAACATACGCTAGACCTGGGACATACGTTCAAGAGACGTTAAACCCTATTGCACCTATTGCTGGTGCCTCTTCAACAACAGTTGGAGCTTTTGTTGGTGCGTCAGACCGAGGACCAACAACACCTACATTGATCACTTCTTGGAGCCAGTACACATCTTTGTACGGCGGCTGGAATACTATTGCAAATAACAACCTACCAATTGCAGTCTACTTGTACTTTGCAAATGGTGGAAGCGGAACTTACGTTCTTCGCGTACCTGGGTCCGGCGCTACCGCAGGAACAAGAAGTTTTAGCGATAACGCAGGTAGCCCTCAACCTACACTGAAGCTATCTGCTTCAAGTGTTGGATCTTGGGGAGGAAGCCTCAACGTAACCATTTCTAACTCTAACACAGGCGTTTTAAATGCCGTAGTTACTGCCGCATCAGCTACTGGCGGTGTAGTAACTTACACAGCTAACAACACTTTTACAGCCGGTCAAATTGTATCTATTACAGGACTTTCAACCTCTGCATTTAACTTGACTAATGTAACAATTGCGACAGCTACTTCAACTCAGTTTACAGTGTCTAACGCTGCAACTGGAACAGCAGTAACTGGAGCAAGCGCATCTGCCATAACTCAAAGCAACTACTTTAATATCTCAGTTTACCTGGGTGGAACAACCTCAGCATATTTAGTTGAGCAATGGCCTAACTTGATTATGAAGTCTACAGATCCACGCTACGCTGTAAACGTTATCAATCAAAGCTCTAAGTACATTGTCGCTACTGATTTAGGATCTACATCGGTATCCCCAATTAGCAACCCCTCAACACAAACTAATATCGCTCTTACTTCTTATTCAGACGGATCTGTTGTAACAGGGTCAACAATTGTAGCTGCTGCGTTTGGCTCACCAAGCCCATTTGACACTATTCAAAACTCTTTACTGATTAACGTTGCTGGCTTTACAGATGCTTCAACAATTAACTCAGCTATCTCATATGCATCTGGTCGAACTGACTCATTTGTAGTTATTGATGCAACTTCTTATACTGGAGCGGCTGGAACAAGCGCTCTAAGTGATGGAGTTACAATTGATCCAGCTAGCCAGTTGATTTTATCTGAGAGCTATACATCCTCATCATACGCAGCTGTTTACTACCCACAAATTACAATTTCCGATCCAACCGCTGGAGTTGGAGCGCCTTCAACTTCTACAAAGACAGTTGGAGCTGCAGGAGCTGTAATGGGAATTTATGCGGCAACTGACGCCTCACGAGGAGTCTTTAAAGCCCCTGCTGGTTTAGGGTCTAGAGTTGCAGGAGCTGTATCTGTTCCTTCTCTATCAAGTGCAAACCTAGACGCACTTAACTCAGACGCTGCACCAGTAAACGCCATTCGCTACATCCCAGGCGCTGGAATTGTTGTGTTTGGCTCACGCACTCTACAACCTGGATTTGTCACTCAGTATGTTCCTGTACGACGTACCTTAATCTACCTTGAAAAGTCTCTTACAGATCTAACTCGTTTTGCTATCTTTGAGCCAAATGACTCGCGTCTATGGGCTCGTATAAATGCAACAGTAAGCAATTTCTTAACTTCTTTCTGGAGTCAAGGCGGTTTGGCAGGATCACAAGCATCAAACGCATTCTTTGTTAAATGCGATTCTGACAACAACACTCAATCAGCTATTGATAATGGGTATGTAAATATTCAAGTTGGTGTTGCCCTACAGCGCCCAGCTGAATTCGTAGTAATCAACATCGGCCAGTTTGATGGTGGAACAACCATCACACAAGGGTAAGGAGATAACCAATAATGGCAACAACAACACTCAATCAGCTTTACTCTAGTATTGCTACTGACCCGCTACGCTCGTTTCGATTTCGAGCTAGCTTTGTAAAAACTGGAGATGCTGCACCTTTTGATTCACGTATTGTTGATACTTCTGATTCAACAGTAGGTAACCCTAATGGTACATCCAATGGATGGCAGGGCGGCTTTACTACTATCAGCGGCCTTTCTATCAACACTCAAAATATCACTTATCGTGAAGGTGGCTTCAACACTACCGTTCACCAAATGCCTGGTATGACAACGTTTCAACCAATTCAATTTAGCCGAGGCGTTGTTTATGGCAATGATCAAGCTATGGTTTGGATGCGCGGATTGTTTGCTGCAGCACAGGGTTCAGGCCTAAACAGTGGCGGACCTTTTGGAACAGGAGCTAATAACTTCCGTGTAGACGTTTATATCACAGTAAACGATCACCCAAATACTAATATGAACAGTGATTTTCCTCTTATGGCTTTTAAAATTCATAATGCGTTTATCACTGGTTTAAACTATACAGACCTAGATGCTACCAATGGATCTATCTTGTTTGAGAGTATGACCCTAACCCATGAAGGTCTATCTGTTTACTACTTAAATCCCGCTAATGCTGTCACTGGTTCTGGCCAAACAGCAGATGGATTTAACGCCGCATCACAATACTAATACATAACTTATAAGGAGAACAATAAGTGGCAGAAATAATTACTGACGCAGAACTCGTAAACAAATTCGCTCAGCAGGCGCTAGAGGAGCCAGAACAAGTCATTGAGACTAAGGCTCCTCTAGGACCTGAAGTTAATCTTCCAGGCGGTTTTATAGAAAGCAGTGGAGAACTAGTTAAAAAGGCAGAAGTTAGAGAGCTTAATGGTGTAGATGAAGAGGCAATTGCCAAAGCAACTAGCACAGGTAAAGCTCTTAATATCCTACTTCAACGAGGGCTTGTAAAAATCGGTTCCAGAGACGCTACCCGTGAAGACCTAGACGCTCTATTGTCTGGGGACAGAGACGCTATCCTTCTTGGAGTCCGAAGAGTTACCTTTGGTAACACAGTTGACTATAACGTGGTTTGCGCAAGCTGTGGAGAAGGCCAGGTCACTACTATTGATTTTAATGAAGATGTTCCTGTTAAAGAACTAGAAGACCCCGTGGCTGACCGCACATTTACTGTGCAAACAGGAAAAGGTATTGCGGTTGTCTCACTTCCTACAGGAATTACTCAAAAAAAATTATTAGAGAATTCTGATAAAACCCCTTCTGAGTTAAATACTATTTTGCTAGCTGGATGTGTTAGATCTGTAAATAATATGCCTTCTATTGGAGCAAGCACTGTTCTCAACATGGGCATGGCAGACCGATCAAAGATTGTAGAAGAAATTATTAGCCGTAACCCAGGCCCACGCCTAGGGGAGGTGAGCAAGACCTGCAAGGCATGTGGAGAGCTAATGGCGCTACCACTTAGTCTTGTAGATTTGTTTCGTTTATAAAGACTCGGATTACGAGAATTTATTAGATCAATATGAGTTTTTAACAAGAAGTTTTACTGGTTGGACTCTAGCAGATATTAAAGAATTATCTGTAAGAGAAAGATTAAACTGGATTGAAAGAGCTAAAAGAGGCAGGAGATAATAATGGCTGACATTAAATCGGCGTTTGGTATTAGTACCAACTCCATTGCGGCTATTAAAAATGAGCTATTAAGCCTTGTTAGTTTAATTGAGAGCACACTTCTTCCTAAAGTAAAACAGCTTGAATCTTCCTTTACTAATATGGGTAAGGCCCTTTTAGGTCCAGACGGTAAGCCTATATCTACAGCTAATCAAGTGTCTGTACGACCACCTACCCCTCCAGCCCCGCCTTCGTCAGGCGGTGGAGGCGGAGGGTCTGGCGGATCTGGAAACAATAATGATGTAAATGGTGGGGGGCAAGAGCCGCCTGGCTCAAGCTCCTCAAGCAATAACAACAATAGAATAGCAAGCATAGCAACCTCTGTAGGTTCTAACTTAGCTACTGCTAATTTAGCACTTAATACTATTCAATCAGCTTTGCCTGGAGTTCCTCAAGCTGTAACTTTAGATCAGCTTTTAGGACGTGCTTCTTTTTATGGACTAGGCGGGTCGGTTGGAGGACTTGCAGGGCAAAGAGCAAACGTTGCAGCTTTGTCAAGTAGTTTAGCTCATACAGGAATTGCAACCAGCGCTGCAGACTCTACACAAGCTATCTCAGAGGCTCAGGCAGCAGGATTTGGTGGGTATAAAAACTTTAATCAAATTTTGCAAGGAGCAAGTACTGCTTCTATATTAGAACCTGGTTTAGGGCTTACTGGTGGAGTGCAGGCACAAGCATCCCTTAATAATCCTCAAACAGTAAATATGCTAAGAACTATTGGCATTAATATGCGATCCGCTAATGGTGACTTTTTAGGTTGGGATAAAGTTACCGATCAAATTTGGGCGTTTCTTCTTAAATTTAATTCAAAACCTACTGTACAAGACATTCAAGTATCTATGCAACCAGGCGGGGCTTTATACAACATGTTAAGCAATTTGCTTAATAATGACCCACTAGCCATGAAAGTGGTTGGCGACGGCCTTATTGCAAAAACCCGTATGAACGGCGCGCCACTAAGCACGTTAACAAGAACTGAAGCTCAAAAACTTGGCATATCCTCAGGGACTGTAAACGAGCTTGCAAGCCAAACAGCCGCTCAAACAGGTTTGGCTTTAACTACAGCTGCTTCACAGGCAGGAGGATTTGCTGGATCTGCTGCATTAGCCGCTGGTTTAAACAACTTTGCAAATGCTGCTGGACCGTTAACTAAAGTATTAGCTGGCATTTCATCTTTTGCAGGAGGCGTAAAAGGAATTGGTGGGGGAGCGCTAACTACTGCCGTAGGAACTGTTGGCGGAAACATATTAACAAAGTTATTGCCAAAGATTCTTCCATTTTTAGGGTTCTTAGAAACTGGCGGTCCTGCAGACGCTAAAAAACCTTACATTGTTGGTGAAAAAGGCCCTGAACTGTTTGTGCCACAGACTGATGGAATGGTTATACCTAACCACATGTTGACTGGTCTTAACAGACAGACAGGCGTAGGTAAATTAAAAGCTGGCGGAGAGATAGCCAGTCAAGCAGATTTTGCTAAAGCTCTTATTAAAGGTTTGGGCGGCACACCGACCGATCAAAGCATAGCTGACGTGACAATGTGGGAAAGTAAAGAAGGCGGTAACTGGAACAACACTGCTAAATACAACCCGCTTAATACTTCTTACGGTTTAAAGGGGTCTGTAAACTTTAATTCTTTGTTGCCTAAAAGTAGTAAAGACTATCAAGACCCTTCTACTGGGGGTGTACAAGCTTATAAATCTTGGCAACAAGGTCTTGAAGCAACTATCGGCACATTAACAGGTGCAGACGCTAAATCTCGCGGGTATACAGATTTAGTAAATGCCCTTGTAGGTGGAGGAAAATCTCAAAAAGATTTTCTTAAATTAATGCAATCTTCTAGCTGGGATGCTGGGCATTATAAAGGGCAAACTGTTGGTGGATCGTCTTCTGGAACAACAAACCAATCCCCTCAAACTTCAAACGCTGTTAAAACTATTGATGTAGCTACAATGAACGCTATGGCTCAAGATTTAAGAAGCTGGGCTTCTGGTGGAGCTCAACCTACAACCTCTACTAACCATAACTATGGTGGGGTTTCTATAAATATTAGTGGAACCCAAATGAATAGCCAGCAATTGGTTGACGCTGTTCAAAAAGCGCTTAAAGCAGAAAATATTAAAGCTCAGATTGGAGTTTCGTAATGGCTGGAGCGTACAATAATGGAGTTTCTGATGCTGCGTTGACCCCTGCATTAATGAAAGCAAAAGCAGAACAATTAGCTGCAACCACAGCCTCAACAACAGCTACAAACATAGCTAAATCAAATACCGCCCACACTACTAATGCAGCGCTACAACAACAAATTAATTTTTATGGTGAAATAGCTACCTATTTAGTTACTGTAGGAGCCTCTGGTACGTGGGGGCCCAATCAAGCTTGGAATTTATTAGCTTTACCCGCCGCGTCTCGACCATTAGGGCAAGCTTGGCAAATTAGCGACCCTCAATATGCGCTTTTTCACCAAGCAACTACAGATTCTCAATACGGGTACACTAGCGGACTTAGCACTGGCATTTCTGGAACTAATCTAAGCAGTAATGGAAACGATGTTGCAAATATTTCTGACATAGTAGGCTACCTTAATAAAGTTATTGGCACTTTAAACTCTCAAATAGTTACTAACTCAAAAAGCTATGTAGATAAAAATGGAAAAAAAGTATTAGGAGGTAATAGTGGAGGAACAACCCCTCCCCCGCCTTCAATAACAGCTAAACAAGCGTCTACCCCTTTTAATATAGATTTTAATTTACCTCCGCATAAATGGAGCTTGCCTGTAGACCCTAGTAACTTAGAAACTGGAGTCAATACCCCTAGAAAAGTCTCTGACGCTCTTAGAAGAGGAGTTATGTGGCAATGGCAATACTCATCAAACACTACAGCAAGTAACTCTGTGCAACTTCAACAAGACAGCACTTCTACTAAAATAGATGGGGCTTACGGGTTTCAGTTCCTTTACAATCCTCAAAACTTAGAAAACTCTGTGTCTTTAAACCAAAACATTGTTCCAAACATAACAGATAAGTATGCTGCTGTTGGCGGCCTATTTACTGGATTAGAGCAAGTAGCAGTTGATATCTATATTAATAGACAAAACGATTTTGCCTGTTTTAGAGGAGCATACGATTGGTCAAATGGAGCTGC
>Ga0316221_1001416_pt1 | contig 25136 bp, 18 predicted proteins | sample TBH18007metaG_FD_206003 | JGI IMG/M metagenome (GOLD analysis project Ga0316221, IMG submission 206003) | Freshwater microbial communities from Trout Bog Lake, Wisconsin, USA - TBH18007 | ecosystem: Environmental > Aquatic > Freshwater > Lake > Hypolimnion/Profundal zone | place: USA: Wisconsin... | reverse complement strand
TTCGAGCGCAACTTTTGTCTTGTACTGACTGGTGAAGTTTTTGCGCTTTTTTTCGCTCATTGCCTGCTCCTTTTTATCGCAGGCACCATCTTAAACTATTGTCCTGAGAACGGGGTCCACTATACGGCGACGGTTTTCTTTTCCAACCGATCATTTAGAAAGCGCCGGCGACGGTGTTCTTTTCCAACCGGTCATTATGAAAACGCCGGCGACGGTTTTCTTTTCAACTCGATCATTTTGAAAGCGCCGGCGACGGTGTTCTTTTCCAACCGATCATTATGAAAACGCCGGTGACGATTTTTTCCCCAACCCGATCATTTTGAAAGCGTTGGTGACGACCTTCCTAAAGGGCGGGTTCCCACCGGACGCATCAGCATCCGGTCCTGCGCCGAAAGGGGCAAGGTGGCGCTGACGGTGGCCGACAACGCCGGCGGGGTTCCCGAAGAGATCATGGACAAATTATTCGATCCGTACGTCTCCACCAAGGGAGTGCGGGGAGTCGGGATCGGCCTGCATATGGCCAAGAGCGTAATCGAGAAAAACATGGGGGGGAGGCTGTCGGTGCGCAATAACACCGAGGGGGCCCAGTTCCGGATCGAGGTCTGAGGCGGGGACAACTTCTCCTAAGTGCTGAGGCGCGCGCCTCGGGGGCAGCACACAGGAAATGTCCTGCCCCCGATAGCAGCCTATTTGCCGGGCTTTTGGAGCGCATGAAGCGTCTCGTTGGCCTCTTTCAGTTTGGCGTTGAGCGCCTTGAGTTCCCCCAAGGTGTAGGTGTCGGCACCTTTCTCATCGATTTGGACATGCAGTTTTTTGATTTCTCCCTGAATGCTGTCGACCTCAAGGGCGCAGTTTTTCAGGAGCATGGCGCATTCCTTGGCGCACTGTGCGTCCATGTTCTCGTGGGCCGCGCCATGCTGGTGGGCTTCTTCCGCCATGTCCATCCCCTCCATTGAACCATGGTCCATGGCTGCGAAGGATGCCACGGGAGCGGCGAGGGCGAGGAGGGCTGTGATAATTACGGTCATTTTTTTCATTTGCTGGATTCTCCTTGGTTCGTGGTAGTGGCTCAGCTATCGTTAGACACCCGGTAGGGACGTGCCTGCTTGTTATCGTTTGCTATATCAACATCCGTGCCAGCCGACCGTTTATGCTCTAACTGCCGGGAAACGCGGCGCCTTGCTCCTTGGCGAACCTCCGGGGCGCGGGCGGATTGTTCCGGATATGCTACAACCGTTTCCATAATTGGAGAATATCCTGCAGTCGGGCGCCAGGTCCGGATCTTGCCGCCCGGAGCCGTGACAGTTGGGGGCCGTTTCTGCGGATAAGGGTGGTGGAGTCGGGGTACTTGGGGAGGAACTCTGGGGAAGCCGAAACTGCTCGTTTGGGATGTTGACGCGGTTAAGCCGGTTTCGGAGGTCTATTGGCGTTTGGCCCGGGCGGGGTCAGGTGGCGCCTGGATGGGGCGGGCCTTTGAGCGCGCGGCTTTACGCCTTATCCCGCGCCAGGTTGAAATAGAAGGTTGTTCCTTCGTCCAACTCGGCCTGAGCCCAGACGGAGCCGCCATGCCGCTCGACGATGCGTTTGACCGTCGCCAGGCCGATACCCGTTCCGTCATACTCCTTGCCGTGCAACCTCTGGAACACTCCGAATATTTTGTCATGATACTCCATCTGGAAGCCGATGCCGTTGTCCTTGACGAAGAAGAGGCTCTCTCCGTTGACGACTTCGCTGCCGAACTCCAGGCGGAACGGTTTCTCCCGGGAGGAATACTTCCAGGCATTCACCAACAGGTTCTCCAGGACCAGGTTGAGCAGCAGTTTGTCCCCCGTTGCAGTAAGTCCCTCCGCGATGACGGTTTCCACCTCGCGGGCGGGATCGGTCTCCTTCAAGGCCGCGACGATGCCGGACGCCATGGTGCTTAAATCGACCGCCCCCTTGACGAGCTCGGTCCTGCCGATCCTGGAAAACTCCAGCAGTTCATCGATCAGCTTTCCCATCATGGCGCTGGCGGACCGGGCGCGCTCCATGTAGAGCCTGGCTTCCTGGGAAAGTTCGGCCCCGAAATCTTCCTCAAGGATCGCCAGGTAACTGTTGATGTGCCGCAGGGGGCTGCGCAGGTCATGGGAGACCGAGTAGCTGAAGGCTTCCTGCTCCCGCAGTGCCAACTCAAGCTGGGAGGTCCGTTCCCTGACCCGCTTGTCCAGTGTCTCGTTGAGCTCTATGACCTGCTTGGCCCATTGCTTTTGCTCCGTCAGGTCGATGTCGATGCGGAAAAATTCCGGTTCGCGTTCCGGTATCTGCACGATGACGTGGCTGGAAAATACCGATACGCGGGAGCCGTCCTGGCGCATGAGCGACAACTCCGAGGCCGGCACTGGTTTCCCGGTTGCCGCCATGGCGCCGATAGCCTGCTGGAAGGTCCCGCGCATCTCGGGGGGGATGATCAGGTCCAGCAGGTTGCGCCCGACTGCCTCCTGCGCACGGTACCCGTAGAGCCGTTCGGAGGCCCGGTTCCAGTATTGCACCGTGCCGTCCGGAGCATAGCCCTGGACGCAAACCGCGGGCACGTCTTGCAGCAGATTCTTGAACCTGGTCTCGCTTTCCTGGAGTGCGTTTAACACCTGTTTCTGCCGGCTGATGTCGTGTCCGATCCCGGAAAAGGAGACCTCTCCGGTTTCCGTATCGGTCAGCAGGGACACATTGGCCGAATACCAACTGCAGGCGCCGCTTTTGTGCAGTATCCGGTACTGAATATCCCTTCTGCTTTCCCCCGTTTCCAGCACCTGGCGAAAAAGGTCCGCGCAGGTTGCCAGGTCATCGGGATGGACAAAGGGGGCAAATGGCATGCCGATGACTTCGGAAGGGTGATACCCGAAGTTGTCCAGGACGTTGGGCGTTAGATAGGTGAAGGTGCCGTCAGTGGCGATAGAAAAGACATAGTCGTCCGAATTTTCCACGTAGGAGCGAAAGCGCTGCTCTCCCCGCAAAATGGCCCGCTGAGCTTCCTGATTCCGGTTCCACTCCCTGATGAAGAGCCAGGACAATACGGCCGTTATGACAAAGAAGGCCGCCATGAAAAGCAGCATCTTAAGCACTTCGGCCCGCCAGGCTGCCAGGTAATCCGAGCTCGCCTGGCCCACGACAACGTACAGAGGGGATGGCAACAGCAGTTTGCGGAAGGAGAAGGTGCGCTCGACATTGTCTAAGCTGCTGCGGGCGCTGTAGCTCCCGGCGGTGCTCCCTGCTTCCACCAGCCGCCGGAATTGCGGCGTTTTGGCTTTGGGAGCCGCGTCGCCGCCGGCGCCCGGCAGTTCGGGGTAGCGTGCTATCAGGCTGAAGTCCGCATCAAACAGGGCGATCGAGCCGTGCGGGCCGACATCGATGTTCGTGAAGCTTTTGGTCAGATACTCGAGGGCGACGCCGGCATAGACCAGGCCCGCAAAGGAGCCGTCGGGCCGGTTCAGGCGACGGGAAAGAACGATCATCCTTTTCCCGGTGGCGCCTGCGACGGTAGGTTTGGAAATTGTCAGCCCGGCTTGAGGGTTTTCCCGCAGTCGGAGGAAGAAATCCCGGCGGGCAAGGCTGGTTGCGGCTACCGGAACCACTGCCGGGCCGTAGACCGCGTCGCCGGCAGCATCGGTGGCCCGAAGCGTAGTAACCTCCGGAAGCCGGGAATGCTCCCGTATGATGCAGGTGTTCAGTCGCGAGTTCTGCCTGGTTCCGGTGGCCGGGAAAAGCTCTGCTGCGTCGGAAATAGCAAGCAGGGCTACGTCGATCTTTTCAAACATATTGGTAATGCTCTCATCGAGCACCTGGGAGATGTTGTGAGTTGTTGTCAATGCCTGGTTTTGGTAGTGCAGCTTGCTCTGCTGCAGGGAAATCCAAATAATACCGGCAACGATGACATTCAGGGACAAAATACCCAGAACCAACCGCTTGATTATAGGAGCGCTGCCTTTCAGCCGAGCGCAGCCGGATATTTGGATCATGCTGGTCACCTGAACAATGAGACAAGAAGATACATCGCATGAGAACTCACCGGGCAACCACTTTAACATCGCGGTTAAAAGTTAACAACGAATATTTTTTAGTTTAAGCCGGCGGCGACTGCCAGAGTGCGACGTGGACTCAGTCGGTTTCAGCTCAAGTGAGTATGAAAGGATTGTTGCCAGCGATGGGAGACTCTGAGAGAGGGTGGGTTTACCCGGGAGGAAATGACAGAGGGGCCGCTGGTGGTGACGCACAGCAATTTAAGCCTTTATTGACAAATGTCACTAGTCCGGATTTCACTGATGCAGTGCGGACCATTGAGTCGCGGCTTGCTTTTCGCGGCGCAAAAGGGTAGTTTGTGTCCACTGCAATGAGCTCGCGCAAGTGGGGTATGGCTGCGACTTGAAAGGAGAACCTGTGGTTGATCCTGTGATGAATGGAGGGAGAAGTCGTCGCACTGTGGTAACGCTGTCCGCGCACGGTCTGGCACTGTGCTCGATAGCTTTGGCTGCCTTCGCCACGCTGCTGGCGCCGGCCGGTGCCAGGGCCGAATTCTACAGCTTCACGGACAAGAGCGGCGTGATGCATTTCGTCGACGATCCGGCCAAGGTACCCAGGGAGTTTCGGCAGAAGAAGCAGGTTTACAAGGACAAGTACGACGACCTGCCCGTGGAGGAGCGGGCGCTCATGCTGGAAAACGAGCGCCAACAGCGCGAAGCGCTCAAGGCCCGGGAAACCGAACAGCAAAAGCAGCTGGGTGCGGACCGCCTGGAAAAGGAGAGGCTGGCTGCCCTGGAACGGCGCAATAAAAGCGTCACGACACCGGTGGTCATCTCGGGTCTGCAGGTCTTCGTTCCGGTTAAGCTTTCCAATGGTTTGACTGAAACCTCGGCGCTGCTGCTGCTGGACACCGGTGCCAGTTCGACGGTCATCTCTCCGGAAGTGGCGAGTCGCCTGAATATTGTAGAGTCGGATCGTACCAGGGTCAGAGTCGTGGGGGGGAGGGTGCTCCCGGCGAGAAGGACCGTCTTAAGCCAGATCGGGGTGGGATCGGTGCAAAAACCCAATCAACAAGTCGTCATCGTCAGTCAGCGCGGTGGGGGGATGGGAGACGGGCTGCTTGGCATGAGCTTTCTGGCCGGTCTCAACTACACCATCGATTTCCAGAAACAGACCATCAACTGGATGCCCTGATGCCCCTGCCTCAAAACGCCTTTTCCCGAGGTTTGGCACCCTGACGCCCGGGTGCTTTTTCCTCCGAGTCTATTTCCGCCCGCATCTGGCGGTACGCGGCAGCATCCCGGTAGATCAGGGCCGTCGTCGTGTCGGGCCAACCGCGGCACACCATGATCCCCATGCCCTGGCCCATATCCCATTCCGCTCTAACCGGACCCGTGTCGTAATTGCCGCTTCGCGAGGTGGGAGGACCGTACTTCACGGACACCATGCTGATCACCTTGCCGACCAGTTGCGTGTCCCTGAACGCGAAGAACAGATAGGCCGCGAAGGCGAACCTGTCCGTGGCGTCGACATATCCGGCTATAAACTCCGAAGATCCTTCCAGCACCTCCCGGGTATCATATGCGTCGACCCAATTGTTCTTGTCCTCCCGAATAACCACCATTCCGTTTTGCTTGAATGTCTGCCTGAGTTGATCGCGCGTGGCACTTTTGAGCGGGACTCCGAATAGTTCCAACTGCTGAGCCCGTTGCGGGCGCGCCGGCTTCCGGGACGCGGGGTTGCGCTCTGAGACTATGACAGCGGCGGCTGCGCAGAGCACTAGGATCAAAAGGAAACGTTTCATTCGGATAACCTCCTTCCCGGCGTACCAAGTGAACTGCGATGCGGCCTGTCGTCGTGCAACCCGACCAGCGCTTCGACTCCGCTCAGCGAGCGGGTGGTCCCTGAGCGGTGAGCAGGGGCTGCCCACCCTACCGGTACGCAGCTCACTGGTCCCCCTGCCTAGCCGAGCACTATCCATGCCACTTGTAATGCATGATAATTAAACGATTTTTATGTAGCCTGGGGGCGTGGATGTTCAGCCGGTGCACAGTGCCACGGGTCGACACCAGCTGAATCGGTGCCAGCCCAGGCGCTTCACGGGACCGGGGGGGAAGCCGGGCCAGCGCGGCATTTCCTGCGGAGTGCGGCCCGAGACCCGGGAAAAACAGATTTGTAAAGGCGAATTAATGTGCTATATGTGTGACGCGCCCCGCCGCCCAGCTCGGCGCGTTCCCGGTAGCTGCCGGCTTTAAGACGGTGGCACGTAACTCACATCAGGAGGCTAAAAACCATGGATCTACTGCTTTCCCTGCTGACTTTCGCCCTGGCCAATTTCGCCTTCTTCTATCCCCTCAATCCCGGCACCTCCCGTTCTCTGCAGGGGCTGGTGGTCGTCTTGCTGGCTCTGCTGGTCCTGGTGAAGATCTTCCAGTCGCGGCGCCCGCAGCCCCAACCGGAGGCCAAGGCCACCCCGGTGCCAAAACCGGCCGAGCCTGCGCCGGCTCCGACCGGCGCGGCGACCGACGCGGCCGTGGAGGCGGGCGTGGTGCAGTTCCTGGCACGGCTGCAGGAGAAGGGGCGGCTGGTCGACTTCCTCATGGACGACATCACCCCCTATTCCAACGAGCAGATCGGCGTGGTCGCCCGCGTGGTGCATCAGGGGTGCCGGGAAGCCGTTCGGGCGGCTTTCGAAATCCAGCCGGTGCACCCCGGGGCGGAGCGGGAAGAGATCGTCCTGGCCGGCGACTTCGATGCCGGCAGCTACCGCCTGGTGGGGAGAGTCCCGGAACATCCCCCTTACCGGGGAACCGTTTTGCATCGCGGCTGGAAGGCGACCCGGGTCACCCTGCCGCGGGTGACCGATAGCGCCCGCGCCTCGTCGGCCGGTAAAATCATCGCACCGACGGAAGTCGAGGTAGGGTAGGGTAGGGTACCTCTTGGATGATAGGTACATGGAGATCGGGCTTGGGTTCGGCAGTATCCCCCCTGCGCAGTAGGGGGGAAGGCTCGCGCAGCGAGTGGGGGGGGTCTTCCCACTGCCGAAAGACCCCCCTGCTTCACTACGTTCAGCTTCCCCCCTATTCCATAGGGGGGACACGCCGGGCCTACCTTGGCGGTAGTAGTGCTCCTTGCAGGTGCCCACCAACTCAATAATCCGCCAGACAGACGCTTGCCTGGCAAGATACCCGGGAGGCTGCATCATGGAAAAACGCTACGCCGTCGGCATCGATCTGGGAACCTCCAACTCGGCTCTCGCCCTGGCGCCCGCCGAAACCGAGGGGCGAGCCGAGGTGCTCCCCATCCCCCAGCTCTTCTCCTTCCAGGGAGTGGGCGAGCTCGGCATGCTCCCCTCGGTGCTCTACCTGCCGCTGGAAAACGAGGCGGGGAGCGCCGCCGCCCGCCTTCCCTGGGAGGGCGAGCCGCTGCGGGCCGGCCTGGTGGGCCAGTTCGCGCGCGAGCGGGGCGCCCTCATGCCGGACCGTATGGTGGCCTCGGCGAAGTCCTGGCTCTGCAACCCCCACGTGAACCCGGAGCAAGCGGTCCTCCCCTGGAATTCCGACCTGGAGGCCGGCCAGAAGGTCTCCCCCTTCCAGGCCTCGGTGCGCTACCTGAGCCACCTGCGCCAGGCGTTCGAGGGGGCTTTGCAAAAGCGCGGCGAGCCGGCCGGCTCCCAGGCGGGCGAGGTGGTGGTGACGGTCCCCGCTTCCTTCGACGACGTGGCGCGCGCCCTGACGCACCGGGCGGCGCTGGCGGCGGGGTGGGGCGAGGTCACCCTTTTGGAGGAGCAGCAGGCCGCCTTTTATTACTGGATCGCCCAGTCGGGAGGGAAATGGCGCGACCAGGTGCACCCGGGAGACCTGGTGCTGATCTGCGACGTGGGGGGCGGCACTGCCGACTTCTCCCTGGTGGCGGTCTCGCAGCAGGCCGGGGAGCTGCAGCTGGAGCGCGTCAGCGTCGGGGACCACATCCTCCTGGGCGGCGACAACATGGACCTGGCCCTGGCCTACACGCTGCGGGCCCAGCTGGAGGGAGCGGGGCAGAAGATCGACAACTGGCAGTTCCTCTCCCTGATCCACTCCTGCCGGATGGGGAAGGAGGCGCTCTTCGCCGACCCGGGCCTACCCGCCTACCCCATCTCCATCCCGAGCCGCAGCGCGAGCCTCTTCGCCGGCACGGTTTCGGCCTCGCTCTCCCGCGAAACCCTGGACGCGGTCGTCGTGAACGGCTTCTTTCCGCGGGCCGGGATCGCCGAGCACCCGGCACGGCGCCGCAACCTGGGGCTCAAGGAGTTCGGCCTCGACTATGCAGCCGACCCGGCACTGAGCCGGCACCTCGCCTTCTTCCTGGCGCGCAGTTTCCAGAACACCCAGGGAAGCGACCTCCTCTCCGGGCTGGTCGCCCGGCAGGTGCGCCAGGAGGCGGGGGCGCAGTTCATCTGCCCCACGGCGGTCCTGTTCAACGGCGGCGTCTTCAAGGCGGCCGAGCTGCGCAGCCGGGTCCTGGAGCTGCTCTCGGCCTGGAACGGCGGGGAGGCCGTCGTCGAGCTGCCCGAATCCGATTTCGACCTGGCGGTCGCCAAGGGGGCGGCGGTCTACGCGCGCACCCGGCTGGTGGGCGAGGGGATCCGCATCAAGGCGGGGACCGCGCGCTCCTACTACATCGGGCTGGAGTCCTCCCTGCCGGCCGTGCCGGGGCTCTTGCCGCCCCTGAAGGCGGTCTGCGTGGTGCCGCAGGGGATGGAGGAGGGGAGCGAAATAAGCCTGGCCGGCCGGGACTTCGGACTGGTCACCGGGGAGCTGGTGGAGTTTCGTTTCTTCTCCTCCACCGTGCGCGCCGGGGACCGGGTCGGCGAGCTGGTCGACGCGCAGGACGACCTGGAGGAGACGGCCAGCCTGCAGGTCACCCTGCCGCCTTTGGAGGGGCGCGAGGGGGCCATGATCCCGGTGGCCCTGCAGAGCGTGGTGACCGAACTGGGCACCCTGGAGCTCTGGATGCGGCACGAGGCTTCGGGGCAAAAGTGGAAGCTGGAATTCAACGTCCGGGGACAGTAGCTCATGGCGCCGCGCTACCTGATCGGAATCGACCTCGGCACCACCAACTGCGTGCTCGCCTACCTGGACGCCCGCGCGCCCGGCAGCCAGCCGAAGGTCCTGCCGGTAGAGCAGTGGGACTCGCCGGCGAGCACCGCGGCAAGCCAGACCCTCCCCTCCTTCAATTACCTCACCAGCTGCGCCGACCGGCAGGGCGGCTTCCACGCCGAGGGCCCTGAGCTGCCGGCGCTGGTTGCCGACTGGGTGCCGGGGATCTACGCCCGCAAACGGATGGCCGACACCCCGGGCCGGGTGATCCACTCGGCCAAATCGTGGCTTTGCTACGGCGGGATCGACCGCACCGCGGCCATCTTGCCCTGGCAGTCCGAGGAGGTGCTCCCCAAGGACCGGCTCTCCCCGGTTCAGGCGAGCAGCGCCTACCTCACCTACCTGAAGGACGCCTGGAACCGGGCGCACGCGGGGTGCGGGCCGGAGGAGCGCTTCGAGCACCAGGGGGTCGTGCTGACCGTGCCGGCCTCCTTCGACGAGGCGGCCCAGCAGCTCACCCTGGAGGCCGCGCAACTGGCCGGCTACCCGGAGGGGATCGCCCTCATCGAGGAGCCCCAGGCGGCCTTTTACGACTGGCTCGGCTGGGGAAGCCACCTACGCGAGCTGATCGACCTGCTGGAGCGGGTGCCGGAGCGCACCGCGCGGGTGCTGGTGTGCGACATAGGCGGAGGGACCACCGACTTCAGCCTCTTCGAGGTCGCCGGGGCCCCTCAGGCGCCGACGGGGCTCTCCCTGCGCCGGGTGGCGGTCAGCGAGCACCTCCTTTTGGGAGGCGACAACATCGACCTGGCCCTGGCCTACCTTTTCGAGCAGAAACTGACCGGCGGAGCCAGCAAGCTCTCCGGGGGGCAGTGGAACCAGCTGCTGGTGCAGGCCCGGGAGCTCAAGGAGCGCATCCTGGTGGACCGTGCCGCAGGGAACGGGGGGGAGGGCGACCGTTTCACGCTGACCCTCGCCGGCGCCGGCGCCGGGCTCTTTGCCTCCACCCTTTCCGCCACCATAACCGCCGCCGAGGTGCGGGAAACCGTGCTGGAGGGTTTCTTCCCCGATTGCGAGGCCTCGGAGCGTCCCCGCAAGAAAAGTAGCGGCCTTAGGGAGTGGGGCCTTCCCTACGCGCAGGAGAGCGCGGTCACCCGCCACCTGGCCGGGTTTCTGGAGGGGCGCCGGGTGGACGCGGTGCTCTACAATGGCGGCAGCGTCACCCCGGGGTTCCTGCGCCGGCGTCTGACCGACTTGGTGACCCGCTGGCAGGGCGGGGCGGGACCCGCCGTGCTGCACAATGACGTCATGGCCCTGGCCGTCGCGCGGGGGGCGGCCCGCTATGGCCAGATCCTGCAGGCCCCCGCGGCGGGCGGGCGCATCACCGGCGGCCACGCCCGCGCGCTCTACCTTGAGGTGGTGCAGAAGAAGGTCCCTTCTCTCATTTGCGTGCTCCCCAAGGGGATGGAGGCGAACCAGACGGTGCGCATCGAAAACGCCGAGTTCGACCTCCTGGTGAACCAATCGGTGCGCTTCCAGTGCTTCTTCTCCAACCGCCGCCTGCACGACCCCGCGGGGCAGGTGGTCCCCTGGCGCGAGGAGGAGTTCCAGCCGCTGCCTCCCCTGCAGACCGCCATCCATCTCCCCCCGGAGCGTCCCAAGCCGGCCAACAACCGGCTGCGGGTCTCCCTGGAATGCAGTTTGAACGAGCTCGGCCTGTTGCAGCTCTTTTGCGTGGAGCGGGACGGGCCGGGGCGCTGGCGGCTCGACTTCAACCTGCGCCGCCCGGTGGGCGAAGAGGGTGGCTCCCCGGCGCCTCGGGAAGCGCCCCCCCGAAAGGAGTTGAGCGAGGCCATTGGACTCATCCTCTCCCTGTATGGCAAGAAGCGGGACCCGAGCCTCCCGGAGGCGAAGCCCCGGCAGCTCATGCGGCAGCTGGAGCGGACCCTGGGCGGCGCGCGGGAGAGCTGGGATTCTGCGACCCTGCGCGGGCTCTGGCCCGCCATCGCGCAGGGGATGACGCGCCGGGGCCGCTCCGTGGAGCACGAGGAGTCCTGGCTGTACCTGGCAGGCTTTTGCCTGCGTCCCGGCTACGGATTCCCGCTGGACGAGTCGCGCATCGAGGAGCTCTGGCGGCTCTACGACCTGGGGCTGGCCTTTGCCGGGGAGAAACGGGTGCAGGTCCAATGGTGGCTGCTCTGGCGCCGCACGGCGGGCGGGCTCAACGCCCGGCGCCAGGAGAAAATTCTCGACAAGATCCTCCCGCTGCTCCCCTCCCAGCCCGAAACCGCCGAGATCCCCTACCTGGCGGGCTCGTTGGAGCGGATCTCCCCGGACCGGAAGCTGCAGCTCGTGAAGGTGCTGGGCGCGGGCCTCAAGAAGCCGCAGATCTCCAGCAAGATTCCCTATGCCTGGGCTCTGGGCCGGCTTCTCTCGCGAAACCCGCTCTACGCCGGACCCGAGGTCATCCTGCCGCCCCTGGAAGTGGAAAAACTCTTCAGCCAGTTGCGCGAGCTGGATTGGAAGGACCCCGTCTACGCCCCCCTGAATCCCCTGTTCGCCCAGGCCGCCCGGAGGACGGAGCGCCGCGGCATCGACCTTGCTCCAGAGCTGCGCCAGGAAATCCTGCAAAAGATGAAGGACTCCGGCGCCCGTCCCGAGGAGCTCCAGGTGGTGCGGGAGACCGTCCCGGTCAAGGACGCCGACCGGGTGCGCCAGTTCGGCGAGTCGCTGCCCAGCGGGCTGGTCCTGGTTAGGGCAGGCAGCTGAATCCCCCATAGGAAATGGCTCTGTTAAGCACAGTCGTTGTTTTCCCTCGGGGCACCGAAGGCGGGCGAATACTAGATTCGCCCCTACCCGCGCGATTGGTAAGGGCGAACCTCCTGTTCGCCCGGAGCTGCGTCCGCATTGACCCCGCTCCTCGCCTCCCCGGCTCACTTGAGCATTGGTCTTGACTCATCTGCCTTATCCTCTATCATTTCCTTCGTAGCAAACAATCGCTGGACGGGCGCACACCAAGGAGGCCAATCATGGAAGCCGAAGCGGGGAAAAGGGTGCGGATCAGCTTCGTCTGCAAGCTGGAAGATGGGACCATCTATGACCTAGCGGGCCGCAACGCTCTGGAATTCGTCGTCGGCCAGGGTAACACCCTGCCCAGCCTCGAAAGGGGCATCCTCGGCATGAAGCCGGGCGAACGCCGGAGCGTCAGGGTGCCCGGCGCGGAGGCGGAGCAGTTCCCCTTCGACGAGGACGCAGCCCTGACGGCGGGGCACGCCCCGGCCGGCGCTCAGAAGACGGCCAAATTCGGCTACGATTTCGGCCCGGGAGAGGGAGGGGGGGATGACGTCCTGCTGACCGTTCCCGCGGCCCCCACCAGGGCGCTGCGCGAACCCCTGGCTGCGGGGTCGGACCTGCTTTTCGAGGTGGAAATGATTGCCGTCGAGGACGCGAAGCGGTAACCCGCGCCATGATTTTCGGACAGGCCGGCAGTTCCTTCCCGGGCAGCTGCCACTGCTTGACAGGGGGCCCGGGAGGGGCCAAATATGCGTTGACGGTTGATAAGTGTGACTGCTATGATAGTATTAACGGATACTAACAATGGAGGTATCACATGACCAGAGATGAAATCCTCAGCCAATTGGAAAAGCTGATCCAACTCGACGTGGACGCAACCCATGCCTACGATCAGGCTATCAAAAATGTAGATGATCAGGTAATAAAAGACAAACTGATACTGTTCCAGGGGGACCACCGCAGGCACATCGACCTGCTCTCCGCGAAGGTGTTGGAACTCGGCGGAACGCCGCCGGAACTCGCCTCCGACTTCAAAGGCTTCTTCATCTCCGGTTTCACTGCTCTGCGCAGCCTGACCGGAACCAAGGGTGCCCTGGAGGCGATGGAAACCAACGAGAAGCTGACCACCTCCAAGTATCAGGACGCCTCCCAACTGGTCTGGCCCACCGACATAGCCTCTTTGATCCAGTCCAACCTGGCAGACGAACAGCGTCACCTTTCCTTCGTTCGTGAGGCGATTGCGACCATCGCCACCAAAAAACGGGTTTGACGCGGGGATCGGGGGCGTAAGCTCCGGTTAGCCCGGAGAAAAGTAAAGGGCCTAAACCGATCGTGGTTTGGGCCCTTTTTATTGGCTCTGTCAGGTGCTGATGTTGATTTCCCTCGGGGCACGGAAGGCGGGCGAATACAAGATTCGCCCCTACCAGCGCGATGAGTTGTAGGGGCGAACCTCGTGTTCGCCCGTGAGCTGCGTCCGCATTCACCCCGCGTGGGCACGGGGTGCCCACCCTACGCACTTGAAAAAACAACAACTCTGCATAACAGAGCCTTTTTACCGCCCCGCCAAGTCCTTAGTTTTACTACTGCTACTTCTCGCTTCTGGAGAGAAACGACGACATCATCTGCCGCGCCGACTGCCGCACGATCCCGCCGAGATTCGGGTCCCCCTTGAAGATGGAGGAGAGGTAGCCCTTGGCCTGCTCGAAGGTGATGTGCGGCGGCAAGGGCGGGACGTCCGGGTCGCAGTGCGCGTCGATAACGACAGGGCGGTCCGCGCTCAGCGCGCTCTCCCAGGCGGCAGCGATCTGGCCGGGATCGGTGAGTTCGATTCCCTTGAGCCCGAGCTGCTCGGCGTACTGGGCATAGGAAAAGGCGGGGAGGTCCTGGGAGGCGTCGAACTTCGGGTCGCCGTTCAGCACGCGCTGCTCCCAGGTGACCATGTTGAGGTCCCGGTTGTTGAGCACCAGCACCACCAGGTTCGGGTTGCTCCAGCCCTTCCAGTACTTCGATATGGTGATGAGCCCGTTGATCCCGAGCATCTGCATGGCGCCATCCCCGACCAGCGCGATGACCGCGCGCTCCGGATAGTTGATTTTTGCCGCTATGGCGTAGGGGACCGCGGGGCACATGGTGGCGAGCCCCCCGGACAGCGAGGCCATCATGCCGCGCCGCATCTTGAGGTCGCGGGCGTACCAGTTGGCCGCCGACCCGGAGTCGCAGGTGATGATGCAGTTCTCCGGCAGGCGCGGGGAGAGCTCCCAGAACAGGCGCTGCGGGTTGATGGGGTTGGCGGGCATCATGGCGCGGGCCTCCATGACCTGCCACCAGTCGCGCACCTCCTGCTCGATGCTTGCGCGCCAGCTGCGGTCCGTCTTCTTCTCCAGGAGCGGCAGGAGCGCCCTGAGCGTCAGCGCGCTGTCGCCCTGGAGGTTCACCTCCATCGAGTAGCGCAGGCCGAGCATGCGCGGGTTCAGGTCGATCTGCACCCCGCGCGCGTCCCCTTCCTTGGGCAGGAACTCCGCATAGGGGAAGCCGCTGCCGACCATGAGCAGGGTGTCGCAGCCCATCATGAGTTCCCAGCTCGGCTTGGTGCCCAGAAGACCGATGGAGCCGGTGACGAAGGGAAGAGCGTCGGGCAGGGCGGCCTTCCCCAGCAGCGCCTTGGCCACCCCGGCACCCAGCCTTTCCGCGGTCTCCGCCACCTCCTCGCCGGCGGCCAGCGCGCCGGCCCCGATCAGGATCGCCACCTTCCTGCCGGCGTTCAGGACCTCGGCCGCCCGGCGCAGGTCCTCGCGCTTGGGGATCACGTCGGGCCGGCTGAATCCCAGGCCGGTGAAGGTGGTGCCGTGCTTGCGCTCCGGGGAGAGGACCGCATCCATCTCCTGGACGTCGTTGGGGAGGATGACGCAGGTGACGGTCCGCTCGGCCAGCGCGATCCGCGCGGCGCGGTCGATCAGCTGCCGGATCTGGGCCGGCGAACTCGCCATGTGGACGTACTGGCCCGCCACATCCTTGGCGAGGGAGACCAGGTCCACCTCCTGCTGGTAGTCGCCCCCCAGGGCCGTGGTCGCCTGCTGCCCGACAATCGCCAGGACCGGTTGGTGATCCAGCTTGGCGTCGTACAGGCCGTTCAGCAGGTGGATGGCGCCCGGCCCGGAGGTCGCCACGCACACCCCCAGGCTGCCGGTGAACTTGGCATGGGCGCAGGCCATGAAGGCAGCTTCCTCCTCGTGGCGCGCCTGGATGAACGCCACCCGCTCCTTGGCGCGGTTCAGCGCCCCCATGACGCCGTTGATGCCGTCCCCGGGATACCCGTATACTCTGTGCACGCCCCAGTCATAGAGCCGCTGCACCAAAAAATCGCTGGTCGTTGTCGCCATGAAGGCCTCCTTTGGTTAGGTTTCCTTAACTGTAAAAGTCTATGGGGATAGTCTCCGTTGTCAACTAGCGCGCCACCGTGCCGGGGAGTTTTTGCAGCTGGGCCCGGCAAGGAGGAGAGAGGCACGGACTTGACAAGATGAGTCGCCTTGGTACAAGCTTGCTATAGAGGGTTGGAATAAACTCATCTATAGGGAGGTCGCGCCATGGACGCCGACTATACCGAGTACGAATATCTTCCCGAATGCACCAATGGCTGCGGAGCGCTAACGGACTGGCTCCCCAGTAACGACGCCGCCCACGAGGTGGCCCTGAGCCACGCCAAGCAGACGGGGCACCATTGCCAGGTGGAGCAACGGATGAGGGAGCAGCAAGCGCCGGCGAGTGCCGAGCCCTCGCTCGCCCCGCCCCAAGACGGCAGGGTGCGCCGGTAAAAAAAAGAAGGAGCCTGTACCATGCCCGAATTGCCGGATTTGACGGTATTCGCCGAGTCGCTTGCCAAGAGCGTGCTCAACAAGAGGATCAGCGCTGCCGAGTACCACAGGAAAAAACGGCTCAATGTTGATCCTCAGGTTTTCCGCGACGCTGTCACGGGGCAAAAGATCAGCTCTGTCCAAAGGGAAGGGAAGGCGCTGCTCTTCACTTTGGGTAGCGGGGACAGGTTTTTGGTCCACCTGATGCTCTCCGGCGGATTCACGGTCTGCCAGGAGCATGCAGAGGTGCCCTCCGCCGTCTTGACCGTCAGCTTCGACGACGGAAAGTCGCTGGTGCTCTTCGATCCCAGAGGGCTGGCCACCGTCACCCTTAATCCGAAGCTGGACGGCAGCGCGGTCGACGCCCTAAAGGTCACCGGAAAGCAGCTCGCGGAAATCATTAAGGAGAAACCGCAGGTCACCATCAAGGAACTGCTCACCGATCAGAGCGTCATTGCGGGGATCGGCAACGCGTACTCCGACGAGATCCTATGGCACGCGAAGATCGCACCGCAGTCCCTCGCGGGGAAGCTGCCTGAAAAGGCCGCGGCCGCGCTGGTTTCCTCCATCCATTCCGTGCTGACGTCCGCGACCGACTATTTGAGAAAGACCAATCCGGGCCTGCTGTCGGGCGAGGTGCGCGAACATCTGGCGGTGCACAAACCCAAGGCGAAACTCTCCCCGACCGGGGCTGCGATCCTCACCGGGCAGGTGGCCGCCAAAAAGACCTATTACACTGAAGAACAGACGCTGTATGACTGAACCAGTCCCGGGCACCTCTGCCTTTGCGAGACTTTGTGGCGCAAAAGCTGAATGGCTGTAGGAATCAGACTACAAGAGATTTCTCTTGGTTGAATGTAGAAATTTACTTAACGTTGACGGGAACAACCAGATAGTGTCCGGGCCACGGTAAATAGTGGCCTTTTTCTTTTTATATCCCTAAATAAACCTCGACATGCAGCCGAAGGACATGATATAGCCTCCCAAGTTGCCGGAGTTTGGCGGGAAGCTGTCGAGTCTTTTCGTGTCAGATAAAGGCGGCCCGGGGGCCGGGGCCCGCCGGTCCCCGCCGATGCAAAGGCTAGGAAGGTCCAGGTATGTCCCTTAAATCGTTCCTGACCCGGCTGATCTGGATCTGCGTGCTGCCGCTCGTGCTGCTCTCGTCGTATCTCGCGGTCGACCAGGTCCGCTCTCTGCAGGCCCTGCGCGACCTGGAAGCGGCCGACCTGGCCCGCAACGTCGCCACCTCACTCGACAACCTCCTCGCCGCACGGATCTCCGCCCTGCAGGTGCTCGCTGCCTCGCCCCTCTTGGACGACCCGCCCCGCCTGGACGAGTTCTACCGGCAGGCGCAGGGTTTCCAGCAAAGCTTCCACAACCACCTGGTGCTTGCCGACCTCTCCCGGCACATGCTGCTCCTCACCCGCGTCCCCTTCGGCACGCGGCTCCCCGACCTGCCGACCGTCAAGGGGCACTCGTCCGTGGCGAGCGCGACCGCGACCGGGAGGCCCGCGGTCGGCGACATCTACCTCGGTCCGGTCTCCAGGGTGCCGACGGTTTCCATTGCCGTGCCGGTCAGCCGCCAGGGGCGCATGAGCCTGCTGCTGCTCAGCATCGTCGAGACCAGCCTGTTCCAAAGAGCCCTGGACGAGATCGCGATCCCCCCCGGCTGCTCCCTGGCCGTTTTGGACGGCACGGGGGAACTGGTGGCCCGCCGCCTCCCGGCGAGCCAGGGGGGCGGGGAGGCAAGGAACGCCAGCGGGCGCATCGTCATCAAGTCGGCCCTCTCCCCCTGGTCGGTGGTCCTCACGGAGCCGCGCGACAGCTACCGGGCCCCGATTGCCGGAGCGGCGGCGGCCCTGGCGGCGGCCGTCCTGGGCGCCACCCTGATCAGCTTCCTGGGCGGGGGGCTGGCGGGGCGCAGGCTGGCACGCTCGGTGGCCTCGCTGGCCGGTGCCGCCTCCCAGCCCCCGGTCCCCGGCCCGGAGATCGCCGAGATCGAGACGGTGCGCGCCATTTTGCGCGAGGTGACGACGGCACGCCAGGGGGCGGAGTCGACGCTGCGGGAAAGCGAGGAGCGCTACCGCAGCCTGGTGGAAAACGCCCCCATGGCGATCTTCATCAACCGCGACAACAGGATCGAATACGCCAACCCGGAGGCGGTCCGGCTCTTCGGCGCCGCCAGCAACGCCAAGCTCCTGGGGCGCTCGCCCTTCGAAATAGTGCACCCGGAGCACCACGCCGCCATGGCCGAGCGCATCGGGGTGCTGGCCCGGGGCGGGCGGGTGCCGCTGGCGGAGACCAGGATCGTGCAGCCCGACGGCGGGGAGCGCTGCGTCGAGGTCGCCGCCACCCGCTTCACGGACCGGCGCGGCTCCGCCATCCAGGTCATGATGCACGACATCTCCGAGCGCAAGCAGGCGGAGCTCGCCTTAAGCGAGCGCGAGCGCAGCCTGTCGCGCGCCGAGGAGATGGCGCACCTGGGCCACTGGCGCCACGATCTGGTGCAAGGCCGGCTCGACTGGTCCGACGAGATGTACCGCATCTTCGGCCTCCAGCCGGGTGCGGAGCTCCCCGGGAGCCGGATGGAACTGCTCGCCAGGTTCTGCCACCCCGACGACCTGGAGCAGTGCGCGCAATCCTGCGACCCCATGGGGAGGCACGACGGGCAGCTTTTCCAATACCGCATCCTGCGCCCCGACGGCGAGGAGCGCCACGTGGTCTCCCGCGGGGAGCTGCTGCGCGACGGGTACGGCGAGCCGGCCGCCCTTTTCGGGACGCTGCTCGACACCACGAAGCTGCGCCACAAGGAGCGGGAGCTGCAGGAGAAGAACGCCGAGCTGGAGCGCTTCAGCTACATGATCTCCCACGACCTGAAAAGCCCGCTGGTGACGATCAAGACCTTCCTGGGATACCTGGAGCGTGACCTGGCGGGCTCCCACGCCGAACGGGTCGTCCAGGACCTGGAGTTCATGCGCGTCGCGGCCGACCGGATGGGGCGGCTGCTCGATGAGCTCTTGGAACTCTCCCGGGTCGGGCGCGTGGTCAACCCGCCGGTCGCCGTCAGCTGCGCCACCCTGGTGCAGGAGGCGCTCGGCCTGGTGGCCGGCGCCCTCGCCGAGCGCGCCGTGGAGGTGCGCGCCGAGCTGCCCGACTGCACCCTCGTTGGCGACCAGGCGCGCCTGGTGGAGATCTGGCAGAACCTGGTGGAGAACGCCTGCAAGTTCCTGGGGGACCAGCCCCGGCCCCGCCTGGAGCTCGGCGCGCAGGGCAGCGGCCGTGGCACGGTCTTCTTCGTGCGCGATAACGGCGTGGGGATCGAGCCGCAGTACCAGGAGAAGGTGTTCGGTCTCTTCGAGAAACTGGACCGGAACGCCGAGGGAACCGGCCTCGGACTGGCGCTGGTCCGGCGGGTCGTGGAGCTCCATGGCGGGAAGATCTGGGTGGAGTCGCAGGGGCGCGGGGCAGGGGCCTGCTTCAGGTTCACCCTCCCCGGCGCAATCAAAGAAAAGCTGCAAGGAGCATTGTCATGAGTGAAACGACCCTAAATGTTTTGCTGGTGGAGGACGAGGAGGCCCATGCCGAAGCGATTCGGCGTACCCTGGCGGGCTCCGCCCTCAAGGTAGCCATCCGGATAGTCGGCACCCTGGGGGAATTCCGCGCGGCAGTCGCCGACCAGCCGCCCCATATCGCCCTGGTGGACCTGAACCTACCCGACGGCCGCGCCGTGGAACTCTTGAGCACCCCGCTGCAGGATGCACCCTTCCCGATCCTGATCATGACCAGCCACGGCAACGAAACTACCGCGGTGGAGGCCCTGAAGTCGGGAGCGCTCGATTACGTGGTGAAGTCGCCGGAGGCCTTTGCCGGCATGCCCCGCTCCATTGCGCGCGCCTTGCGCGAATGGGGCCTCTTGCAGGAGCGCAAGCAGGCGGGCGAGGCGCTGCTGGCGGCCAAGGAGGCAGCGGAGGCGGCGAGCCGCGCCAAGAGCGACTTCCTGGCCCTGATGAGCCACGAGCTGCGCACCCCGCTCAACGGCGTCATGGGTGGCGTGCAGATGCTGCGCTGCACCCCGCTCTCCGCCGAGCAGCGGAGCTACCTCGACCTGATCATGTCCTCCGCCGGCAACCAGCTCGGCCTGGTGAACGACATCCTCGACCTGGCCCGCTCGGAGTCGGACGGTGTGGCGCTGGAGCACGGGGAGTTCCAGCTGCGCCGCTGCGTGCAGGAGACGCTCAAGCTCCAGCAGGCGGCCATCCGGGACAAGGGTCTCACCCTCTCACTCGAGGTCGCCCCCGAGCTCCCCGACCTGGTGCTGGGCGACGCGCTGCGCTTCCGGCAGATCCTGCTCAAGATGCTCGGCAACGCGGTCAAGTTCACCGAGAAGGGCGGCGTCAGCGTGGCCCTCGCCCTGGTCTCCCGGCAGGCGGAGCAGGTCGTCGTGCGCTGCTCGGTCTCCGACACCGGGATCGGCGTGGCGCAGGAGCAGATCGACGAGATCTTCGCCCCCTTCGTGCAGGCTGACATGTCGGCCACCCGCAAGTACGGCGGCAGCGGTCTCGGCCTCACCATCTGCCGGCGCATGACGGAGGCCCTGGGCGGGAGGATCTGGTTCGAAAGCAGCCAGGGGCAGGGGAGTACCGTCTCCTTCGAGCTCCCCCTGCACACCCGGCCGGAAGCCCCGCTCCCGGAAAGCGCCGCGCCCCGGGCGCAGAGCCAGCCGCCGCCGGGAAGCCACCGGTCGCACCGGGTGCTGATCGCCGACGATGACCAGACCAGCATCACGGTGATAGCCGGGATACTGAGCAAGCTGGGCAACAGCGTGGTGACCGCCGAGAACGGCCAGGTAGCCCTGGAGCGCTGGCAGGACCAGGGACCCTTCGATGCGATCCTGATGGACGTGCAGATGCCGGTCATGAGCGGGCTGGAGGCGTTGCGCGCCATCCGCAGCCTGGAGCGGGAGCGGGGCGGGCACGTCCCGGTCATCGCCCAGACCGCCTATGCCGCCAAGAAGGACGAGGCGCACCTTTTGGAGCAGGGCTTTGACGGCTATCTCCCCAAGCCGCTCATCATCACGGACCTGATCGAGCAGATGAGGAGATTGACGGGGGGAGCGGGTCACTGCGCGTCCGCCGCGGAGAGCACGGGAGGCAGGGCATGAAAGGGACACCGATTACCATACTGCTGGTGGAGGACGACCCGGCCCATGCCGAGATCGTGCGGCGCAACTTCGAGGATTTCGGGATGGCGAACCGGCTGGTGCACGTCTCGGACGGCCAGGACGCCCTGGACTACCTGTACCGGCGCGCCGGGTTCAGCGAACCGGAGCTGGCGCCCCGGCCCGGCCTGATACTGCTCGACCTGCGGCTTCCCAGGGTCGAGGGGCTGGAGGTGCTGAGGATCGTCAAGGAGGACGCCGACCTCTGCCGCATACCGGTGGTGATCCTGACCACCTCGGCGGCGGAGTCGGACATGATCCGGGCCTACAGCTGCCATGCCAACAGCTACCTGGTGAAGCCGGTGGGGCTGCCGCAGTTCGTGGAAATGATGAAGATGCTCGGCTACTACTGGCTTACCTGGAACGAGTATCCCTGGTGAGCTCCCGCCCGGGGGCGGGGGGTGCGCTTCGCTGCCTCATCGTCCGTCTTCTCGGTCCGGCCCGCACCTGGGATCAACTCGCAGGTGCAGGCCGAGACTCCTAACGGCGCTCCCGATTCCCCGGTTATTCCCTGGCAAGCCTTATTTGAAATAACCGGCAATCTGGGAGGCAAGCCTCTCCGAGATACTCTTGGTGGCCTCTGCGCGGTTTATGTTGGTCTGCACCGCCTTCACGCCGATTCGGGTACGGAACTCCTGTCGGCTGTCCTTCACGGTGCGTTCCGTATGGACCGAGTTTGCAGAACCCTGCGTGGTATCGGATACTTCAGTCCCCTTCACGCCGCCATCGACCGCCTCTTTGATGGATATGTCGACCAAGCCGAGGTAGGTGTCTACGTGGACCATGGATCCCGCCAGCGCTCCGATGCCGGCGCCCGCCGCTCCGATAGCCAGGCCGGTGAGTCCGCCCCCATAGCCGTTCATGCCCGCGGACCTTGCCACGGCCGCGCCACCCAGCACGCCCCCAACCCCGCCGGCCACCGCCCCCTCCATAGTCATGTCCTTCTTCTCCTCCCCCAAATACAGAAGATTCGCCTGGAGCAGATAGTTGGCCTCTTTCGGATTGCCGGTCACCAGCCGCCCCGAAGCGGTAATTCTATCCTTGATGGCCTTTCCGAAATCGATTTCCTGGAAGTCGGAAGTGTTGGTCACCCTCACATAGATCGGTTTGCCCGATTCGAGAACCTCGGGATTCAGGAAGACGGTGTCGCTCATCTTGGCCTGAACCTCCAGGTTCCGGTGCGATATCGCCGCGCAGCCGGGTAATGCCAGTGCTGCTGCCAGGGAGAGTGTGGCCATCCGTATCAACGTCGATTTTTTCATGTGCTACCTCCGGATTGATTGAATTGCATTGGTAGCTTTATAGCCAGTTCCGATCTTGAGAGCGAAAAAGAAACGTTTCGATGAATATCTCATGACGGAACCTTTCGTAGGAAATGTTTCATTTTTTAAATTGGCTCGATTAGTGTGCTATGAATCAACCGTTCATCTTTAAATTTGAGTGCTATATCATTGAATTGCCGATAAAAGAGCTGTGAAAGTTTTATCAGAACAAAAAATTCGCATTCTTTGAGGAAACTAAGATTAATTCTACTGATTTGACCCTGATAGTGTGCTATTAACCAACAACTACGAGGGATTCATGGGGATGGAGCGATGCAATATACAGCCTTTAGGGAAGTTTTTGTTTTTGTCTCCGGCCAACTCCCCAGATCATCAGCGCAACCGCTTACGCACTTTCTCAGCAATCCCCCCCGGTCTACCCCGACAGGATATTCATAATCACAACGGCCCCCGGCAAGCGCCGCGCCCTGGAAACCCCGGGTCGGCAACTGCGTTCTCACCCGGGCCTTGCGCCGAGTACCGTAACCCTCCGATCAGCATGAGCGACGCGTCGTTTCATGGTCCGGGACTACCGGAAGAGGTCCTCCGGCAATCCGTTCCAGGGTGACTCGTGGCTGGAGAAATGGAAGAGGGGTTGGGCCGTATGCCGGGAGAGGTACGGAGAGCGGGCGGAAAAGAGCAGGATTGCCGTTACCTGATCGGGTGATCGAATTTTCCCAAGGAGCACGGAAACCATGGCTATAACGAAGACACAGATTTTCATCGCATCGCGATTCGAGGAGTTTTCCGCGTTGCGCGGGCTCTTGCGGGAGCGCATCAACAGCTTCCAGGGGCTTCCGCTTCAGGCCATAGACCTCAACGACAACGCCGCGGGTCCGCGCCCGGCTCTCAGCAGGTGCCTTGGCGAACTGAAATCCGCCGAAGTCATGATTTTGCTGGTAGGAGAAACCTATGGCGGCTCTCCCCCGGGTGCCGAGCTGAGCTTCACCCATCTGGAATACCGGGCGGCCATTGATGAGAACTCCCAGACCGTGGTCCTGCCATTTTTCATCGGCGCGTCCTACGCCGATAAATTGGCCACCCTGTCCCCCGACCCGAAGCTGGCAGCCTGGCAGCGCGAGATTCTCGACAACCATACCTCCGCGTTCTATTCCGGAACCGACACCCCCGGCGAGTTGTGCCAGGTGATTTTCGAGGGTGCACTGGCCAACATCTATGAAGCACGCATCTCCGGGGCCCAGCAGCAAACGGAGCAGCCGGGCTCCCCGGAGCAGGGAGACCTCGAAGAGGACAGTGCCGAGGAGGAAGCCGGCTCGGACTCGATTCACCTCACCTACGAGGAGCTGGAAAGCCTCGAGCGCTTCCAGCCGGGGCACGAGGACCAGGCCTTCGACAGCGGCAACATCGACCTGGACAAGCTTTCCGAGATACTCGCCCGGCCGGCGGAGATCGCGGCACTGGAGCAGCAGGGTGAAGCATTCAAGGCGATAGACCTGGGTAACCGCTTTGTCGCCATCAAACACTTCAAGAGAGCCCTGGAGCATCGCCCGCTGGACCTTCGCTCCACCTACTGGCTGGCGCGACTGCTCGTCACCTCGGGGCGGAAGGATTATTGCCGCGAGGCCATGCGCCATGCCTTGATGTCCTGCCAGATGGCAGATTTCGACAACCGGGTCATCATGGTTTCAGCCTCGTTCATGGTGGCGGCGGCTGCCGCGGCAAAGCTCGAAGAGTTTGACCTGGCGCTCGGCTATGCCAAAAAGGCGACGGAGATCACCCCGAAGCTGGCGGCGGCAAAGCTTGAGCTCGCCTGCCAGTATGCCAACCGGGGCGATCTCGACCAGGCCTTCAAGATCGCCCAGCAGGCCTTTTACAACCGTCCGCAGAGCATTCTCAAGCTGGACCACGCGCCGGCTTTCCAGAAGCACCGGCGGGCCTACGAGGGATTCAAGGAACGACTGCGCGACGAGCTGGTGCGCGGCATCCAGAAGCGGCTCCTTGCGGAAAGGAGCATTGTCGGCAAGATGGCCGAGCCCTCCGAACGGCAGCAGCTGCTGGGCGCGCTCGACGCCTATGCCGCGGAGCTTGCCTCCAAAACCCTGCTCGGTTTGGTCCGCGACGGACGCCGTCATGAGCGCAAGTTCCTGGAGTTCATGCAGGAAAATGCCGGCGCCGTCCTTTGCCGCGGATCACGCGAAGCGCGCACCATGCCGCTGCAAAGCGAGCGGGACAATTCCGACAAGACCGCGAAGAATGCGCTAGGTGTCGCAGTCGCACTGGGCGTCGTGGTCCTCGTCCTGCTGGTCAGCAAGATTATCCTGCCGGCCCTCATCTGCTTCGCGCTCCTGCTGGCGGCACTTTATACCTGGCAGACGCACCGGGCCAAGTACCAGGTCCTCGACAGCGATCTCAGTGCCGCCGAGGGGACCTTCGAGAGTGAGATCGACATCCTGGCACGCTGCATCGTCGAGTATGAGAACTCCCTTCCGATATCACTCTTCGCGGTGGGCGGCGCTCTCAAGGCGGCCCAGGTCGGCGACATTGTCAGGATAGACCACAAGCTCCATGCCGAGCAACTGGCACAGCACCAGGTGGACGGAAGTCTGCTGCCCGCCAGCCTGGCGGGCTCGTCGAGAGTGGCAGACAATCCGGGAGAGGCCAGAATCCGAAACTACCGCGTCGTCGCGATCCGCGGCGGAATAAAAAGGTTGAGCCGCTCTGCCGTTTACTTCGCCTAGCGAAAGTTCCGGCAACCGGAGGATCCCTGCGCCGGTTACCAGTCCTGATTAGACAAGCGCGGCGCGATAAACATTAGCACAAAAGCACGATAAACAACCGCGCAAATGTTCTTGACGATACCAAGAAAAGTTTGACCGCATCATGGAGCGATCCTAGATGCGGTCATTTTTTATATCAG
>Ga0316221_1001393_pt1 | contig 25343 bp, 44 predicted proteins | sample TBH18007metaG_FD_206003 | JGI IMG/M metagenome (GOLD analysis project Ga0316221, IMG submission 206003) | Freshwater microbial communities from Trout Bog Lake, Wisconsin, USA - TBH18007 | ecosystem: Environmental > Aquatic > Freshwater > Lake > Hypolimnion/Profundal zone | place: USA: Wisconsin... | reverse complement strand
AAGTATTGCAGCCCAAGCATCTCGTGGTGACCGTAATGGTGCGGAAAAAGCCATTCAAGAATACTTGGCTAAAAACGCAACAGACACTGACATGATTAAAGATGTCAATTGGATGCTTAGAAATAATTTAATTGATCCTAAACTAATACCACCAGCAGTATTGACTAAGTTTGCTGGAGCCGCTGCGTTTGTTCCGCATGATGTTCGTGGTGTTGGCGGTACTGGCCAAGCCACACCATTTGGCGCTGCTTCTGCTATGTCGGCACCTGGCGCAAACGCGGGAGCTATTCCCGGAGCTGGGCCAGCACCTGCACCTGCACCTGCCACTCAAGCACCCCAAGTAACTAAGCCTGTTCCTCCGCCGCCTCCAGCCATTCCTGCTGTGCGACCTGCTACTACGGCTCCTGCTACTACGGCTCCTGCTACTACGGCTCCTGCTACTACGGCTCCCGCCGCACCGCAGATTTCTCCTGTTGAGTCTCAAATTCGATCACTTGGTTTAAATCCCGCATCAAAAGAAGCTAATGAGCTTCGTCAAAAAATGGGCGAGACATTAATTTCTGGTCAGGGTAAACAGCTAGATAAAGTGCAAGAAGCTGCTGGCGATCGATTAACCAAAATGCGTTCGCTTAATGAAGCCGCAACCTCCACAATCCCAACAGCACAATCTGTTATCGATATCGCAAACCACCCACAACTTAGTAAGGTTATGGGCTTAGCGCACGGAACAAACACTGGTGCAACCGCATTAACAAGCATCGGCGATTTTGTTCCTGGCATTGGATCTGAAAAGGTTGAAAAAGCAATTGTTTCAAATTATTTAAACGACAACGAAAGAGCTGCATATCAAACAGTTCAAACTGCCTCTCAAAAATTAGGTATCGACTATGCAGCCGATGTCTTTAAAGGTGCACGTATGGGTATCGGCCTTGAAAAAATGGCGATGGGTGCTAAAGGTGTGGGTACCGAAAAAAGTGCAGCTGTTAACAAACAAAATGCTTCATTAATTCGTGATGCTGCCATATTCCAACAAAACAAAGCTAAGTTGTGGGATGATTGGAAACCCACACACGGCGGTGATTTGGCTGATTTTGACAAGTTTGAATCAAGCCCAGAGTATTCTCAACTTCGTGATGCAGCCCAAAAACATTTTTTAGATACTTATAAAGGTATTGTTAAGCCGTTAGATCAAATACGTCACCCCGCAGAAGATTTAGTCGATAAATACAGAACTAAAAAGAGCTCCTAATTATGGATGAAAAGTTACAAAATGCGTATTCTGCGTTGCAGGCTGCGCATGAGGCCGGTAATACCGAAGACGCTACAAAGTTAGCTGATTATATTGATACACTAAAAGCCCAACAAAATAATTTACCGCCGCAAAGTCAACCGACAACAGGCGCGGTATTGCCTGCTTTGGGCGGTGTTGTTGGTGGGGTTGCTGGAACTACTGCAGCCGGTGCATCAAAAGGCTACGACTTAGCAACCGCTTTTTTAAACCAAAACTCACAGGGCCAACCTAAGTCAGCGTTTAACCCTCGGGGTGTTAATGTTGAAGATAGCGTTCAGAACTGGAGAAGTTACGCTGACGCACAAAACGAGGCTGCTAAAGCTGTTCGTCGAGATACTGAATTGCAAAAGAGATACCCCGGTTTTAGTCGGGCCAATCAACCACATTTGCAACCAACTGCACCCACTGCTACAGAAAGTGCGTTGGGGACCGCAGCACATTTAGGTACTATGAAGCCAGTTACTGGCGCAACTGAGGGTGCTAATGCAATTGATTTGGCACAACAACTATCGGCACACAATCCAGTACAGGCTACAGTTAGTGGATTGGGTATGCTTGGTGGCGCCGCACCATACATTAAAAAGATACCGCCAAAATGGCGAGGTATTGGGGCAGCTGTTTCCGCAGCAGCGCCAATCATTAACCGTGCGATTGATCCGCTTACTAATCCACCAGAACAATACGCAACCGGTGGCCTAGTTGGACTGGCAGAAGGTGGCCAGCCTGATCAAGAGTTTGGTACCGCGCAAGCCTACGAGCCAAGCTATAACGAACGAATTCGCGATGCCATAGCCCCGTATATTGGCATGCAACAAGCTCGTAATTTAATGGGCAGCCAGGGCGCCGATTCTGAATCTAAATATAATCCATTGAGTTGGTTAGCTCAAACCCCTGGAAGCCTTGCAGAACATGGTAAAGGGTATATTGAGGATTCTGCATCTGGTGATTATTTAGGTTCCATGGGTCATGTATTATCTGGTGCTATGGATGCTTCTCCAATGGCTGGAGGGGCTGGTAAATTAGCTAGATTATTAAGCTACCAAGCTGGAAACGCTGCTTTTGATAAAGGTGCTCAACTGGCAGAACCTGCGATTGAAAAAGCTGCAGTATCTGTCGCGCCTACTATTGCTAAAGGTGTTCATTTTATTGAAAAAATGTTACCGAAACATAAAAGCATTTTAGCAGATACCCATCTTCCCAATATTTTATATAACGGAAATTCGGTACAAGTTAAGGGATATGCTGCTGGAGGTAAGATTGTCAAGGGCGCGGAGAGTCTAGCCAAAAAGTTTGGTGTTGACCCATACAAAATTTCTCAGGCTTATCCTGATGTAATAGCACCAATGCTTGCAGTAGACGCAAAGACCGGCAAAGAGTTTTTACAAAAACAATTAAGCCCGGAGGCGTTAGGTGTTCAAAAAGCTCGTAAGGCTGCTCAAAAAGAAATTGACGCCGGCAACTACGAGCCACACTTTAATATTGAACAAAGATACTACGCAGATCCTTCTCACTATCCGACAGCTGGATATACAGCCACAGACATCGTACCTAAAAAGGCGGAGACAATCGCCAAGTACGAGGCATTGGCTAATGATCCAGAGTCACTAGCCAGATTACGTGGCGCCTATGAGAAGGCCAAAGATAGACCAGCTGCAAAAGACTGGTATGCTATGGGTCAATTAGAAGACGCGTTTATTAAAGAGTTAGGCCCTGAAGAGGGCCGTAAACAATTTAAGGCACGTTTTGCTGATGCTATGGCTGCTACAACTGGCGGAGCAGATCCCAATTCAAACTTGATGATGGCTGCATACACAAACTTTAAAAAGAATCTCGGTCAAGAGATCCCAACAAAAGCAGCTGATTTGCCATTTCCAATTGGTGGCCGTTTTGTAAGTGGTAACATGGAGCAGGCTAAGAAATTAGCCGAGATGGGTGAGATACCTGTGACTAACCCAAAACGTCATAATTTCTCTGCTAACTTTTTAGGTCATCGTGATGTATCTACTCTTGATGAGCAGATGAGTCAGTTATGGGATCCTAAGATGATGTCTCCTCCTCCAAATGCCTACGGTATCTATCAGCAGGCTCTTGCTAAAGAGGCTGAAAAGGCTGGGGTACAACCCGCTAACTTTCAGGACATCGCATGGGCCGGTGCCAAAGACTACCCAGGTAAGCCTATGATGCAAGAGATCAATGAGATGCTTGCGCGTACTAGCAAAATCACTGGCGAGCCACAAGAGGAAGTATTAAAAGGATTTATCCGCGCAGACAAGCCAATGTATGGTATTGGCGCACTCGGTGCCGGTGAGGCGATGAACCAAGATGATGCCCAACCTAAGAAAAAAGGTGGCAAGGTTAAAAAGGCGAAGAAGAAATAATGCCAAATTTAGCCAAAATGAAAGCGTTGCTAGAAGACGCAAAAGCTGCGTATAAGGCCCAGTTCACACCAGGCTTTTACCATGGCAGCCCATCGCCTAATATCAAGTCGTTTGATCCCGCTAAAGGAACTAAGCCGCCAGAATGGTACACCCCCGGTGTTACTTTTGTTACCAAAAGTACAGACTTCGCACATGACTATGTACCAACAAAAGCTACGATAGAAAAAATGGTTGGTCAACCAGATCAGTATATGACTGGTGCTACTGTATACCCTGTTAGCGTAAATCTGGGTAAGCATTTTGACCCCGCTACTCCGGAAAGCCAACAAGTCGTTGCAGATTATATTGCAAAGACTAATAGAAACGCAATGCCTGATGAGTTGGAAGTTAAAACTGGCCGACTAATGGATCGCCTAACTGACCCAATTAATAACTGGGGCACAATGGAAAAGCCAGATTTTTTACAACATCTACGAGACACAGGTCACGATAGTTTTGCAGTCACCGAGGCCGGTGTAAATAACGTCGGTGTATTAACACCACAAAACATTCGCGGTAAGTTTGCAGCATATAACCCAGAAGACGCGGCCTCTACAGACTTTATGAAGGCCGAGGGCGGCCCTGTTGGTTATGCTGGCGGTGGTAATGTGCTTAAGCAATTAGCCCACGCTGTCTCTGTGCCATTTACGCACTTTTCGTCACAAGAAGGGCTTACTGTTTTAGACCCGCGCAAATATGGTACCGGTATGAAAGGTGCTGAAGCTGCTAGATTGGCCAACGCGGCTGATGTGGCACCGCGGTCTTATTTCTACCATGGTGAATCTATTGTTCCGGAAAGCGGTGTTGGTGGCAATAAGTACACTGGCGTGTCACAGAATAGCTACCCCATTTCCAAAGACCCTGCTAATTTTTATGAGCAGTCTAGGACCAATGATCCATATCTTGCGCAAATGGGTATTACACAACATAGCCCTGAACACACTATTAACAATATGGAGCGTATGATTAAAGACGCTGGTTACAGTGGATACCATACAGACAGCGGAACAGGTGTGCTTTTCCATGACACACCTGTTAGCGCAGGACAGTAATTACTTACGGTAACGCTTGCCGTGCCAGCCCTCCGCAGCAAGAGGAAAGTCGGGAGCCCACGTTGGTGGCGTAGTCATAATCTTGATGACGTCGGCCAATGCGGACTCCGCGCTTTGTTCTTCAACTAGGAGAAGTACCTCATCATGGATACTGTTGATCACCTCGTAACCGGCTTTCTCAAGGTTAATCATAGCCACGGCAAGACAATCTCTAGCGGTACCCTGTACAGCGGATTGAAAAATAGAACTACCAATCAAAGGGTTTCTACTCCACTGGCGGGTATAAGTGTTTTGACTGTGGATGACAACGCCCACTTTCTGACTACCCCACGGAGTGGTGAGCAGCTCGAGCTCTGGCCGCTGCCAGCAGATAAGCCTGCCTGATGGTAGTTGCATCCACAGCGCATTTTTCGCCACCTTTAGAAGCAATTTATTCCCAGCACGAAACGCATTACCGGGATTCTCAACTGCAGAAATCGCGGCAGTTTCACATGCTGCCCATAAAGCCTTTACTCGCGCATACGAATTGCGGTAACCATCTACTGCGCTCTTGGCTTGCACCTCACTTAGTTTAACACCCATCCCCTCAGCATATTTAACCAGACCTTTTGCACCCTGGCCGAACATACATCCTAAAACCGCTGACTTGCTGATTTGGCGCTGATCTTTAGTAACGTCATCGTAATTGATACGATAAAGCGACTCTGACGCAAACACTTTGTACTCATCTAATCCCTTTCTGAACAGTTCAACTTTGTCACTTTGCCCAGCCAAGTAGACGCCAACTCGGTTTTCAATTGAGCTAAAATCCACGTCAACGAAGGTTTTGCCTCTCGGTGCGGATATTGCTGATCTGACGAGGCTTGAGAGTTCTTGCATCGTGCCAATTCCGCCCATAAATACAGAAGGTATTGCTCGTTCAATTTCTTCATCGCTAATTGTGGGGCGGGCAATATTCTGCAAATTGAGCCCACCACGGCTCGCCCAGCGGCCAGTACTAGCGCCATGATATACCAGTGTATTCCTAATTTTTCCTTCATCTTGAATTTCTCCCATTTTAGCGTACTTAGCCACGCTAGTTTGGCTTCCTTTTTGGCGCAATTCTAAAACTCTATGTAAGTTAGTGCCTACTAACTTAGGTAAAGCCGCCGATACGGTCTTGGCGGTCAAATCTTCCATCCCAGCCCCATTGGCATTTAACCAAGCCAATAGCTTTGCCCGTTCTGAGGGCTTGCAACCGGTCAAGGCAAGGAGTTCATTGTCAAGCGCGGCCTGAGCCCTTTGTACAGCCAAGCAGGCATTGTGGAGCTCTTTAGGATCCACTGGGACGCCTCGATCGTTGATTTGCTGGGTAAGGGTATATACTTCCTGTTCAGAGGCTGTAAGTGGCCTTAAAAGGGCTCCTATAGCCATCTCTGCCTTGACATCTGATACGCAATAATCATACATTTGCTTCAACAGTACGGGATCTTTATTAAATTCGCCTTTATGTGGCTTGCACAATTTTTGAATAAGGCGTTTTCCAACCGGATCTTTTTGATCTGCGGTGCCTAAAAATATGGCGGCTTCCTCCAAAGATTGAGGGCAGTTATTTGCCGCAGCCCAAGCCATCGTATCTCGAGTTCTTTCCCAAGGCACATTGATACCTAAAACATGACGCATAATATTCACCTCAAAGGCTACGTTCCAACCTTGGAAAATAGTATCTTTTGCATACATAAATTGAGGCAAAGATGTTTCTGGGGTCCATAATTTTACAGGACCTCCATCAATGGAATACGCCATACAGATTACCTCTGTTGAAGCATCCTTAGCATATACATCCAATCCACGGTCAGGCAAGTCAATAAAGCTACGAACCTCAAAGTCCAAATTAATTAGCATTGTTTTCTTTCAAATATTTAATGGCTGATTTTAATAGTTCAATATTATCTTTAAATTGACCTAATCCAAAATTACAATGGTGGCAAAGTATGCCGCGAACCTTACCTGTGGTGTGACAATGATCAACATTTGTAAATTTGGCATTATCTAGCTCCGCAGCACATATAGCGCATTTACCAGATTGAATATCTATTAAATTTTGTTTTTCTTGGGAGGTTACGCCGTAAGCCTTTTTTAGCTTATATTCAGCGTTTAGAATCCTATAGCAATCTTTGCAATAGGAATGGAGGCCGTCTTTATGCTGTTTATTTTTACTAAAAGCAAAAAGAGGTTTTGAGATTTTACATTTACTGCATTGTTTCATAACGCACACTCCTAAGGATAAAGCTGACGTATCAGCGGAAACTTCTATTCTACTCTTACTAATACGCAAAAAAGGGGGCCGAAGCCCCCAAAACTCACCACCATGTGAAATACTTTTTCTTACAAAATTTCCCGATCGGTAACTTTTTCGTATTTTTGCCTACTTTTTTAGCAAATATTCCCGATCGGTAAACTTTTTAATACACTTAATTTCTCTTGGTTGGACATAACATACCATTTAGAAATCTGCGCCCGGGTTCGTTTGCACCCTCGACATACATCTTGAACGTCGAGGGTACAGATACCATTGCAGGGAGATTTGACTTCCACTCCCATGCAAGGTTCCAGTTCCACAGGTTTAGTGGAGGACAGTCCCATGGATCAGATTTCACAGAATCCACTTGAACAAGCTAAAGTCTGTGCCCCTTCCACATTGTCTGTTTCTTCTTTAAAAATACTCCAGTCAAGCACAGGCATTTTGGCTTTTAATTCTTCGTATTCTTGTTCTGTACAAGTAGTATAGGGGGCCTGACGATATGATCCATTGTCTTTTGGCAAAAATGATACACCACTCATTTCGTCAAAATACTTCCAAACCCAAGCACCAACCTCTGGCCATTCATGCTCATCAACAGAAACTGTAACAGATGGCTTGTGGTCACACCAATAGCGTTGATATGTTAACCATAATTCTAAGTGGCTGATGGGGTCGACGTCATCTCTTGTGATCCCTGTTGGGGCTTTGATTGGGAAGCTAAACACAGTTGTCTGAGTTGGCTTGTAGACACAGTCTTCCGCTGGAACTCCTTGACTAACCAAGAATTGGCTGAGAGGATCTTTCTTATCTCCTCGTACTCGGCGGATGTAGTATTTAGCGTGTCGTGGGTGAATTCCCGAAGCTGAGTCAACAAGTTGTGATACTGTGCCACTTGGTTTAACACATGTGATTGCAGCTGATTTAGGGATTCCAAGGATTGCAGCAAACTGTTCATTTGCCTCTCTTGCTGCCAAGCGGAGCTCTGCGAGGAGTTCATTTAATTCTGGTCCTTGTGTTGTGAGTAAAGGGTTGTCGTAGATGCCGGTGAGCGAAACGCCAAGTAAGCGCTCCTCTTCAGTATTACGTTGCCACACTTTACGCAAGTAGGGGAATTTTGTGAAGGTGGCTTGGATTGTACCAAGGATGGCGGCAAGCCGCACTTTTCGCAACAGGGTTTCTTTTGTGTCGTCATGGCGTACTACGCACTCTGAGAGGTTGCAGAATTGGTAAGGACGGAGAATGATCTCACTGCACGGATTACAGCCAAAGTCGTAGTTTGTGTCACGAATGCCACCTTTTTCAATAACTTTCTTAGCAGCCTCCCGATTAAAAATGCCTCGTTCACCGGAATGGGAGTTGTAAAGTGATAACCATTCTTCCATGAACTTTCCGACAGTAGGTGTTTCGTTATACACCGCACTGTTGTTCGCAAGAGCGCGGTGCGGGGCAGTATCCCACCATGGTCCTGCTTTTGCATGGCGAATCCTTTCATCATCAAGATCAGATAGTGAGATCATTGCAGAGCGACGTACGCCACCCACTACAACCACCTCACCAATTTTGCACATCAAGTCATGGCATTCTAATGAGTTTAAACGACGACCTTTTGCACCCTTAAATAAATTAACTGCGAACTTAAAAAGTTCTACTAATGGTTCTGGCCCAGAAGCACGTCCTCCAAAAGTTTTGAGTCGTGCTCCAGCGGGGCGGATGGACTCAACATTCCACTTAGGGATTTCTCCAGCCCAGAGGTTTGCGAGGAGGAGTCGGAGGGATTTGGCCCATCCTTCTTTAGAATCGTGGACGGTAATGGTATGTTCGGAATCGAATAGACGGTCTGGCACTTCCGGCAACTGACTAATATACTTTGCTTCGACTGAGAAACCAACTCCAGTGCCACACAGGAGGATAAACATCGCTTCGTCAAACGACTTCGGATCATCAATTGGGAGATAGCTGCAGTTATAGACGCAAGTATTGTCACGGTCGGCACTCTTTCCTGCTGTCATCATGGCGCGCATGGACGGCATTAGTTCTAGGTTCTTGATTGCGGTGAATAGCTCTTCTTTTAACGCAGAATCTGCGGTGATTGCTGGTGTACGGCTAAAAATATAATCTACGAAACGACCAACTGTTTCATCCCAAGTCTCTCTACGACCTTTGTCGTCTTGGTAACGGGCGTAACGGCTCATTCCAATATATTCTTGATAGCTATCCATGGTGTCTTTCTTGTTATTATTGGTTTATCTAAAGGGCAAAAAGCCCAGCGTAGTTTCTACGCTGGGCCAACCCATCTACTGGGTACTTCTAAAACTTATACTGCGAAATCTGCCGCTGCTGATGTAGCTCCACCAAACTTCTCACCGTCTTCTAACTTTTGCACGTTGTTCAAACCGCATGCAATTCCACGTGATCCAGATACATCGTATGGGTACAATGTAATTGAGGCACGACCGTAGCATCCAGAGTAAAACTCATTGCTATCGATGATTGGGTTTAAGTCTGAATCTACAACACCGGGCTTTTCATTGCTTGATGCGTTAATGAAGTAATAGTCTGCAAAGGTATCATCTTCACGCTCTGTAGCACCGTCACGCAAACCACCTTTTAATACCTTAGGAACTGAACCCCCAAAGTATGCAGCGTTAGTGGCTTTACATTCTTCAAATGCTTTATTAAACCGTGCAATAGTTTCCTTATCCGATTTTGGAATAAGAATCATTGATGAGTACTTAAGTGTACCGTTCAATGTTTCTGCTGGCTCAAACACATGAGCAAAAGAGAAACGTACCTTACCGGTTACAAACTTAATTTTATTCGATTTAGCTGCCATAATTATTTTTACCTTTTTAACGTTTTAGATTTGACTGATCTTATGGGTGCCAGTCAATTTACCCTCTTACTGTTGTTACTAATACGCAAATTAACTATCATTTAATTTCACAATGTGAAATAATTATGAATCGTACAAAATGCCTAACTCACCCAACGCCTGCTTCATTGCCAATGCCCTAATGAAGTCGGTGTGGTACTCCTTCTCGTACAACAATTCTGGATCATCTGCCACAATGTCTAAGATTTCCTCAATAGACTCCCGAATCTGAAGAACACCTTCTCGGTATCTTCCTCCGGGAAGCCCATCAAAGTCTTTTACAAACTGGTCGATTAACATATCCGGAATATCAAACTCAGATCCGTAGCATTCTACCAGCATATAAACTCCTATTTGGCCACGATTACTAGCCCTATATTTCCAATGGCGTAGCCCATAAACATAATACCTTGACCTACGCCGCCTTTAATAAATTGATCTATTGACACAATGGCGTACACAATCCCCATTGCGCCTATTAGCCACGTACTCATTTAAAATCCTCCGCGACATCCTCTTTAGCTCGCACCAGTTTGGGCTCTCCTTCTGGCCTTAAAATCAAGTTACCAAGCCAAGATGCTACTTGTCCTTTAGGTCCTAATTTTTCCAACGAGGCGATTGATTTGAGCTTTGGAGCCTCCCAAATAGCTTTTGGGTCCATACCCTTCTCAACCAAAACGGTGGCCGCTAAGGCCGTATCTGATATCTTACGGTGGGTCTTTGTGGTGGAGAGTGTGTAACCTGGCGGCACAATGTTTTGATTGATAGCTCGGGTAAGTGCAAACTCTTCCACATCGTTAACCCAGGTTTTTAGGCCTTGGGCTTTTGCGAGGACTTGACTAACTTCTTCTTCACTGAGGAGGGGCGGGGCTTTGAATTCTTGCTTGGCGAGCTCGGTGTTAAAATCGCTGCGGGCTCGGCACTGCGCTTTGGCTTTGCAGAACTGGCACCATTCGCCGGGGAGGAATTCGCCAGCACCACTCCACGCTTTTTTCGCTTTTGGGCGTACGTAGTAATTGGCCCAGTCGACAAGTTTGACAAGGCTTGTTCCGTCAGTGGAAATGCTATCGAGCCGCGGCTGGTGAATAGTGTAGCTGATTTCGTGGATCTCTGGATACTCGTCGCGGAACTTTGCCCAGGCTCCAAGTGCGTATAGTCTGAGTTGTGGGTTATCTTGTGCATGGACAGGGATTCCTTTACCGAACTTGAGGTCGATGACGCGAATGGCGTGCTTAGAAAGTATAACCACATCGGCCGTACCAAAGCCATCAGGAACCCACTCAGAGAAGTCCACACGTTGCTCAAAAAGTGATCGATCGCCCTCGCCAATTTGACTGCGAACGTAAAGGACGTAATTGTCGACATTTGCTTCGAAATCTTCGCGCTCTTCTTTGGAGTACGCTTTGTAGATTGGGTGGGTTTTGATGATTTCATACTCGCGGTCATACTCGTCGTGTCCTATTTGATTGAAATTTAGTCGTAAACGTATTTCTCCAAGGGAGTGGGCTAGTGTGCCTTCTGCGGAGAAATCAATCCCCTTGGTACTTCGTTTTTGTTCTGGGAGTGTTGCCTCAAGTCTGGCCGAAGGGGTGCATGAAAGCCACCGTTTGGAACCCGAAGCTGAAAGAAGAGCATGAGCCGTCATTTTTACCTTTTTAGAATTTTTTACTGGGTATATTTACTAATACGCATTTTTAAGTATTTTTAGTCTGATTTTTCAGTATATTTTTCTAAATATTTTTGGGCGGATTTTAAAATTTCTATGGAATCTCTAGCTTGCCCTAAAAGTACATTACAAAGATGACAAAGAATACCTCGTATTTCCCCAGTTGCATGAGAATGATCTATGTGGGCTTTGTGCCCCAGACCCAATACATCTTCGCAAATAGCACATCTATTATTTTGTATATTCTTTAATTCTTGCTCTTGTTCAAAAGTTATACCGTACTTTGTTTTTGTATGATAATTTCGTTGAGCTTTTTTAACTTTTTCTAAATTATTTTTACCCCATTCTCGAGTTCGTGAAATTACTTTTTCTCGATTTTTAGAATACCAAAGGGCAGCTTTTAGTTTTGCGCACGCTTTGCAGCACAAAACTAACCCGTCTTTTGCTTTTTTATGTTTATGAAACTCAGTTACTGGTTTTTGAATGCCGCATGAATTGCAGTTTTTCATTGATTTTATCCTTACTGATAAGTTTGGTGGGTAGCCAGTGAGTAAGCACTGGCAGGGCCGCTAAACCCGTTCCCCGTTGATTGATATTACTCTTTTAATGCTTTAATTAATTTTGCGATTTCCTCATTAAAATTAACGGAAACCTCGTTCTTTACCTCGGACTTAATTTCGCGGTTATCTTTGTAATCATCGGGATACTGTCCTCGAAGGGCAATTTCAGCGATCCTGGAGTTAAATGCTTTGTTGTCCACGTTGGCTAGGAGCATCATTTCCCAATAAGACTGACCATATACTGTTGCCATATCCATGGTCTCTGCAAAGTATGGGTCTTCTTTTTTCCACTTTGCTGCCGTACCACGGCTAATACCGATGGCGGCATACATTGATTTTTGAGAGGCGCCCTGTTTGCCAAGTTCCAAAACGGTCTTAGCCATTTCCTCGGTGAACGTCTTTTTGTTTGGGGGTGATTTTTTAGTTGCCATTATTTTTTAGCGGTCTTTGCAGACTCTTTAAATTGTTTAGCTGTGGGGGCGCCTTTGGTACCCGGCTTGCGCATCTTTTCGCCCGAGCCAGCTTTAATGCGCTCTTGCTTAGCGTGGATGTTTGCGTATAAACCGGGTTTAGTTGCCATATTGATACCTATATGTATAGTTATTGACAAAAAGTATACATATCAACAGTTTTGTTGACATTTTTGTAAAGTTTTGCCGACTAATTGTAAAGTTGTTGACATTGGGCAGGAAATCCCAATCTTGGAGTTGGTTACCTGTGGGTCTGGTGATATTAAGTGCCGATGCCTCCGGTCACACCTTGCCCAATCTCAAAAATTTAAAAAACCCCACAAAGTGTGCTTCCATGGATAGGCATGCGGGGTGTGTTACTTAAAAGCCTGTTACTTTCTTTGCAGCTTTCACTAACTCTTTTTCAGTGCTCTCGCTGATAAATCGGTTAATTTGTAAAGCTGCGTCAATAACCTCTTCCATTGTTGGAAATTTTGGAGCTGCTTCAGCTAATTGTTTGGATGTCTTGTCCATTAGATCCCACGCAGCCATCTGGGCTTTGTAGTTGTTTTCTAATAGTTCTTTTGCTTGATAAAATGCTGCATAACGTAGTTCAAAAGGTGTCATATTGTGTCCTGTGTGTGATGTGTGTGAGGGCCAGGATTCTATGATGGCTCCTGGTGGCCATTGGCTTTCTTTACAGCCGGGGGTATCTCCCGATAAGCCCCTATATACACTAATACGCATTTAGTGTATTAAACGCCCTAAAAATCATCCGGCACTATGATAGTCTTCTTAGGCTTGGATGGTGGCGTTTTGTTTAGCGCACTGTGTAGGTGTGGCATGACATCATTAAGCATCATCTTGGCCATTGCTGCAGCCTTTTCTTGGTGCTCAATCTCTTGCTGGGCCGTTGTTTGTTTGGCTTTGCGTTCGACTTCCTTAATGATGTTATTGCTGATACCTGCGCTCTTAAGCAGTTGCTTCAGGTTCACTTGGCGTCTCCACTGGTGTTGCATTCTCGTTCAATGCATCAATTTGTGGTGCACATTGTGCTTGAATGGCTGCAATGATATTTGCCAACAATACTACTGGGGCTTTAAAGGGCTCATTTAGTACATTGATAATGCCATTGATGTCCTGAACTGAGAACTTCAAAGTCATAATCTTATCGGCCAATGGATCTACTGGTTTTGCTGCTGTATCGACTGTATCAGTCATTTTTACTTCCTTTCTTCTTTGGTTGTTTAATTGGGAAACCCAATCTTTCTCTTGCTGCTAACTGCTCCGGATCAGTACAGTACTGATTTAATTCAAATTTACGACAATATGTATCCATCAATGCCTCCATACGCATATCGTGAAGCATTTTAATACCTAATAGCGCATTAGATATTTCATCTTCTGTCATTGGTCTTGGGGCGTCGCCGTGATGTTTAAATAACAAATCAATATCATCTGCTGTTTGCCACGCCACCATGATGGCCTGTTCTAAATCGTATCTATCGCTCATTTCTTTTTCTTTCTGGCAGCTTTTACTTGGCCATCAAAATCAAAACAATACCATCTACCAACGATAATTAAAGCCGGTAGAAGTTCTTTCCATGCTTCGATATCATCTTCATGCCATTTGTTGGGCTGTTTTAAACTCTTCTCAATGCTGACATAGCTATCAATGAGACTTTTTCCAACAAGTTCGTCCATGAAATCGTCATCAATTTCAATATTCATTTGCCACACTCCTTTTCGTGATGCATTCTTTTTTCAATTTCTCGGCGAACATACCATTCGGCTTTACGTAAGTCTTCAACGGCATCATGTTTTAAATCAGCGCGCCAAATGTATTTGATGGCATTGCCAAGGTTAAAACCCATGTGCTCAGTAACCTGAATGCATTCGATTCCAGAGGGGTGAGCAGTATAATGCTTAGGCTTATTCACTGGGTCGTGCATGCTTTCTCCTTAGTTCGCTTTCTACTGCCATAATTTCTTCTGGTGTGTCACAAACCCAAAGTGTCTGAATATCTTTAAACATGGTTAGATCGATATCTTCAACACCCTGTACCGTATCAAACATCGCGTGCCCTTTAACTAAATGCTCGACAATAAATGTTGTCATATCTTTAATTCCTTTTTAATAAATTCAATGCCCTTAGCAAAATGGTAGCGCCAGTATTTTTCAGTTACGTTAATATCGGCGTGTGTTAGCCCCTCTAAAAACGCCTCTAAAATAAACTGCTGTTTTGTCGGTAGCTGTTCAGCAATCAATCTCCTAACATCCAGTATATCTTCTGCATTCCACGGAAGATAAGCCTCCATCATGTCGGCAGATACCCCCTCGTTGTCATCTTGCTCAATCGGATCGAGCTCTTCATCTGACAAACGGGGGGTTGCGGCGTTGATTTTGTGTTTGGTTTTTGTCCTCATAGCTACACTAATACGCAATTTAGGGCATCTAAAAGGGCTTCTTGCAAATTTATTTTTCCATCTAGCACTTTGGCCACTTGTTCGTCGATACTATTAGACACCGTTAGATGGTGTATGATAACCGGTTTCGTTTGCCCTTGGCGGTAAATCCTAGCGTTGGCTTGGATGTAGTTTTCTGAACTCCATGGTAGATCAAACCACACCGTCTGGGCTGTTTCACCAACGTTGCACTGTAAATTGAGCCCGATTCCCCCACTTTGGGGATGGGCAAGGAGCATACGAATCTCCCCACGACGCCATGCTTCGATGTTGTCATCGTCCAACACCACAGCCTGCGGGAATTGAAGACGTATTCTTTGGAGAGAATGTTTAAAGTGGTAGAAGACCAGCGTAGGGGAGGAAGACTCTTCCATGACCGACTCAAGACGTTCCAGTTTAGAGCGGTGTACCTCTTGTGTTTCTCCTTCTTCGGTGTATATAGCGCCCGATGTGAACTGGAGGAGTTTCCCCGCCAGTGTCGCCGCTGTTGGAGCTGTGATTTTCCCCTTACCGATGTCAAGGACCATGTCTTTTCTAAGTTCGTCATATTGCCTCCTTACCTGTGGGTCAATTTCGATTTTGTGATACAGCGACGTAAGCGCTGGTAATTGTAAATAATCTTCAGCTTTGAGACTAAAACAAATATCTGAAACCTTATCTTTAATATCCTGATCCGCACCATTTTTTAATTTCCATGAGTAAACTACCCTTGTATGCCTGTTCATCTGATCGGGCATCATGTATTTATCCCGGAATTTTGTGAGGCTTGTTTCAAGACGCGCCCCTAAGTCCAATATACCCACCTGAGACCAGAGATCGCCCATGCCCTGAGGGGTAGGTGTACCCGTGAGTATTACGCGTCTCTGAAAGCCCTTTAAATGCTTCTTAAGCGCCTTAAAACGCTTGGTTGAGGCGTCTTTAAAACGGGATGACTCATCAATTACTAAGTTAGTAAACACTAACTTGTCCGAGGCGCCACAAAGCCAAGCCACGTTTTCAAGGTTTATCAGGTATACGTCTGCCTCTTGGTCTAAGGCCTGCTGCCTCTGCGTAAGCGTCCCTAAAATTTTCGAGACTTTCAAGGATTTTAAATGTTCCCACTTCTTTACCTCCGCATCCCACACCGTCTCCGCTACTCGCTTGGGTGCTATAATAAGTGTCTTGCCCGTGAACTGTTCGGCAATAATGGTGAGTGTAGTTGTCGTCTTGCCCAATCCAGGTGGCAGAAAAAGACCAAGGTTGGGGATTGTTTTGGCTTTTGATATGAGCTCCTTTTGATAGGGGTGAAGTTGTTCTCTAGTCAGCATGATAGTTTCGCTTGTCTCGGTTTTCTTTTTTGGTTAGCAGTTGCAGGTTCCAGGGTACATGTAGTCCAGATACATTCTTTCCGTTTAGTGGCACAATGTGATCTACCTCCCACAGCTGGCCTGTGAATTGTTTTATTAGTTTAGCGCGCCTGTACCACACTTTAATCTCTTCGATAAATACGTCTTTAATCCACTTGGGCTTTCGGTTGCGGCGTTTGGCGCGAACGATGGCCGCGGTGGCATTTACTTTATCGCGGTTGTTTGCATGCCACACGTCAATCTTTTTGGTCTCGACTTCAAACTTATGGGGCTCTCTCCAAAACTCAATGCAGTATCCATCCTTTTTGTTTTTCTTTTTGCTGTACCCCCAAAATCGATAACCGTCATCACGGTACTCCCCGCGCACAAACTCTTTTCCTGTGTCAGGATTTAATCGCCGCATTGATAAACTCCTCAATCTGTTCTTTATTTCTGAGCACCGTTACCTCAAAGCCTTGTTGTTTAAGATTCTCAAAGACTAACAGTTGCCTAGGCGAAAGGACTCCAGTTTGTGTTTTCAATTCCACTAAGTATGCCCGCCCCGCTAGAAATACTATTCGATCCGGCACCCCCGATACTGAGCTGATCCACTTGTAGCTCAGGCCCCCTGCTTCCTTGACCTTTTTGTTTAGATAACTTTCTACTTGCTTTTCCAGCATACTTTTCCTTCTCAAACATGCAAATCTTAAATATCTGGCCGGCTAGATGGCCTGATAGGTAGGCACGTGTCTCATTGACAAAGTTATCCTCTTCGCCTATGTGCTCGGCCAGATGATCCACAGCATGACTAACTTCGTGAGTAATCGTATCAACCAATGTACTGAGATCATCATTAACAAGAGCCATATTAAAAACCAAAATGATAATCGCGTCTTTTCCATCGCCAATAAGATGAGTCTCGGCAATTCCGCAATCAAGTGCACTAGCTTTAAGAGTAATTTCATGGTCTTTTAAAATTTGTTGAAACACTTTGTCGTCAAAACACAATTTAATAATGTCAGGAAAAAATCCAACGTTCAGTTTGTAGTAGTTGTAATTCCTTTTCTTCTTAACCATTAGTGCCTCGTATTTTTCTTACGGTTTTCTAAAATCTCAAGGGCCTCTTCTTCGTCTAGCGGTTCTGCGTCTTCAAATATTTCACCAGTTTCAACTAACTGTACAATTCCTTTCATCAGCGCGTCGAGCTCTTCTTGGGTCATGCCGGTGTCTTCCATCAGCTCATCGGCCCAGCCCTCTTCAAACACTACTGTCTTTTTCTTAGTCATATTATCGTCCAAAGGGGATGGTTGCCAGTATTTCTACATGCTCATTATCTGCTTCGATCTCATAATTGATGCATTTCTCTTCTTTTTTGTTGAAGATGTCATCCCAGCGTTTGTCAAAGGTTTCCTTGTCGACACTGAGCGGGCGTGGGGTGTCGCCCTTACCACCGTCACGTGTTGTCATTTTGGCTCTTTGGCTTTTTTGATTTTGAGACCGGCGCGTAGTTCGTGGCTGTGTAGCTTCTTGCCCGGGTCTTTGACCTCACCAGCTGCTTTGGCCACCTTGGCTGCTTCTTTGCGGTTGGCAAAAGTGCCGTTCGATAGCAAGAATCCGCGCTTGTCTTCGTTCTTCTTGCGGCCAGCTTTCTTTTCAATCTCAGTGTGACTAAATGCGTCGGTGTCTGAGATGACCTTGCCGCTTTTTTCTTTTACTGCTGGTTTAACTACTTTTAATTTGCTCATTTTCCTATGATGTCCTTTAGTTGTGCTTCGATTTCGGTTTCTGTCCAGCCCTTTGCTTCACCAGCTATGATGCACCAGACTCGGGCTAGTCTTAATGCTTCGTTACTGCGTCGTTCTACTTGCTCAATGCGGTGCTCGATGGATTCATACAGCGCTTCGGTTCTGTCTTTGATGTCGTCAATTGCATCGTCGTCCTCAAAGCAGTACTTCACTAGGCTTGGAGGTATTTTGGTTTCGTTCATAGTTTTACCTAATTTTTATCTGCCCATAATAGCGCCTCGGCCAGCTCTTTGTATTGGCTGGGGTCTATCACCTCACACTTGCCGTCTGCTGTAAAGCGCAAGAAGCCTTGGCCGTAGACCAGTGCGTTGTGCATGACGTGGTTGTATAGTTGTTTGGCGTCTTGTTCAGTTGTCATTATGTGTTCCTATGGTATGCGTCGTTAGGGTTGGCCAGCATGCTGGCAATAAGGGCGTCAACGGTGGGGAACCACTGGATGACTTTGAGGCCGTCTGCTTGGTAGATGGTGAAGCTCATTCGTTTCTCAACATCTTGGCAATTTGAAAACAAAATTCAATGTGCTCTGTTGGTGAATCAGATAGTTTCATCATTAACAATTTACCTTCTTTGTTTTTAAGTTGGCCAATTGCTATAGCAATAGCTTCGGCAGTTGCTGATGTAGTGTTCATTGTCATAAGTTCATCAATAGATTCTTGTGCTAATTTAGTAATTCTTTCCATTGCTTCATTGTGTGTCATAACCTATTCTCCTATTCCGTGGGCGCGGTCTTGCATGCCCTTTGACCAAGTTACTGTTGGTTGCTTGATGTAGCCATTAGCAACGGCTTCTTTGTGTGTCATTACGGTACGATTTCCATCTTTGTCGTGAATGATGATCATTTTGTTTCTCCTATTCCATGAGCAGCCTCGATGGCGCGGGCGAACCCAACTTCATCATTGCTTGGATCGCCCCATCCACATACTGCATTAAATATCTCGCTGATTTGTCGTTCTGTCAACGGGCGCTTTTTCATTGGCTTGCTGGCAAGTCGGCTGGCGTCGATGAGTTGCTTGATGACTTCCATTACCTTGAAGGCGTTGTAGTCGGAGCTGGTTGTCTTCAAGCCCAATGCGTCACCGATGCGTAACACTTCTTGAGTTAATAAAACTCTAGCGTCACAGGCAATACACCCGTTTTCGCAGTGTTGGCATTTTCCGTCTCGTTCGGCATCTTGCCGGTCTTGTGTGGTGAAGGTGGTCATTTCATTATCTCCTGTGTCGATGCCGCTAGTTCCCACAACGCCCGCTCTTGTTGCATGCCCATTTTACGTCCAGCCTCGTAGCCTTGTTCAAACCCACCAGCGTGTGCGATGCCTTCGTGGTGACTTGCGTTTTCAATCATGCGTTCAATGCGTTCTTTCAACGCTTCTATTTCAGATTGTTGCTGGCGTACAAAGTCTGCATACTGCTGAAATGGTTTGCTTTTTCCATCGCCCTGTATCCAATAAATGTTTTCCAATTCATCAGCTATTTGTTTTGCGTTCATTTGTTTTGTGCCTTTTTTAGTATTGCTCTAGCAAAATCAATGTTTTGTTCGCCTGTGTCAGTTTCCATGACACACCAAATTTCAATTATTTCGTCATCTGTTAGTGTCTTTTCAGCTTCTTGCGTAAAGTCAGATAACCTTTGTAGTGCGGCTTCTTTTTTCAACGCCTCTATTTCAGCTTGTTGCTGGCGAACCTTTTGCGTTAAATTCTTTATTGTGTTAGCCATTACATCTGTTTCAGATAGTTCATTTGCGTTCATTTAATCGCTCCAGTAACCAATCCAATAGCAATGATAAACATACCAATACCAAGCAAAAGAAATGTAATGCCAATACAATAATCTACAAAATCGTTGTTCATTTCTCTTGCGCCTTTTCTAATAATTCGTCAAGCATCATATTTCCTAAGTTTTCGTAACTTTTTATTTTGTTTTTCAACGCCTCAATTTCAGCTTGTTGCTGGCGTAGCATGGTGGCTATTTCTTCTGCGTTTTCATAAATCCTGCCACTATCAAACAGAATCATTAAGTCAGCCATTTCATTTGCGTTCATTGTTGTGCCTTTCCAGTTACTAATTCATCAATTAGCCTTAACTCAGCTTCCAATTCTTCAATACGCTTTCTTTGCTCAACATGGCGCAATTGGTATTTGTGCAATCTTTCGTGCTGTTCAAGCAGTTTAGAGTGTTGCTGGCGTAGCATGGTGGCTGCTTGGTCAAATAGCTTATAGTCCGTTGAGTAGTATGGTTCTGTTTCCTGAAGTGCATCAGCTAGTTCATTTGCGTTCATTCTTGTGCCTTTTCGCGCTGTTCTTCCAACTCAGGCAGAGTAGGTACGCCTTTCCTAAAAATGGCATCCCAGTTAGCCTCAAACTGTTCTCTATTCTGTGGTGGGATTTGCTTATCCCCTTTGCCGCCATCGTGTTGTGTCATATCAGTGCATCCTCAAACTGTGATAGATCAATTATATTCTTTTCACGTGGCTTTTTGACAATTTGAAAACCACGCAAACTAGCAAAATAAACAGCTTCTTCTAAACGTGCAAACTTGCGCATCAAATCACTGCCATCGTATACCCAAAAGCGCATGTTATCTCCTAAACTGTGGCACTGGTTTGTGCCTGCCATATCTTAACCTAACTTTAATTGTTTCGATAGTGCCGATGCGTTTGTTGCGCCAGCCTTGATGGGCGCGGCGAGTCTTTTCAATCTTGTAGCGTGGTATTTTATTAAAACACATACGCTCATAAATATGTTCTATTCTGCCGCGTTTAATATAGGTTGAAACAAACCGACGTTGCCCAATACCACCGAATATGGTGGTAAAGGTGTTGCGTTTGATTATTTTCCTAAACCGAAAGTTTTTCACTCTTAGCCTTCTTGAGCTTCTTAATCTCTGCCATCATTTTCTTAGCGTCTTTTTCCATCTCGTCGATGATACTTGCCATCGCTTTAATCATGGTCTGGCAAGTATCAAACCCAAGCTCAAACATCTCTTGATCGGTATACACTCGCATGTTGACTTTATGCGAATCTTTCCAGTTTTTATATGCGGTCTTTGCGTCCATTAGAATATACTTTCATTGTGCATTACGTTTTCATTAATATACTTCTGCGCCTTCTCGTTTAATTTTACACCAAGATAGACGTGACTGCGACTGCCATTGGTTCTATCTAAAGCAGTTTGAATACCATGCTCTTGAGTTGCCGCCCAAAAACGACGCTTGAATGCTAATTCTGTGCCGTAAGGTATGTTCTTCCTTGTGGCCCAATGTTTGTAGCAAGCAAAGACATCATCTTTGTTTACCTTAGCCTCTGGTTCAAACACCAATACTTCTTCAACAAACGAGCCGATTGGATTACCCAGATCAGACATCAACTCTAACAAGTCTTTACCGGACTGAGGTTGTAGGAAGTGACCACCGCGAGCTAGTCTGCGCTCTAAACCTTCCATCGCCCAGTTAAAGATGCCCGACAACTCTTTAGACAACTTGTGTGACAGGTCGGTATCTTCTTTGTCATAGAACGATTTAGTCATCTTGAGCACAATCATACGGCCGGTGAGCGCGTTGGAGTTCTCAGTTAACTGTAATGCCTCGTTACTGTAAATAACAATACGAGTAGGCAGATAACCATTCCAAGCTTCTTTGTTTTTCCGGTTGACAGTAATGGTATCGCCCCCCACAATACGAAGGAGCTGAGATACAACAGCAGATCTATTTCGTTCAGGTGCTCTTGCGTCAGTAAAAGAAGCGAGGAGCTTACCAAGCCAAGGCTGCAAACCAAAGGAATCACAAAGTTCTCCTAATTCTGGTGCTACTGTGTTGTGTTGCCCTAACAGGTCAACTAGCACCTTGTTGATTGTGCCTTTGCCAGAGCGACGTGGGCCAATCAGGTTAAAAAATTTCTGCTGACGAGTATCTCCGCTGATGATATACCCGAACATTTCTTGTAGTGTGTCTTTAGACTCTTGGTCATCAGGCCACACAGAGTCAAGGAATTTGTACCATGTTGGGCACTGTGCCTGCTCATCATAATCAAACGGCAATGAGTTTTGTGTAAAGAAACCCAATGAGTGTGGTATAAGCACCCTGTCTTCAAGGTGGAAGATGCCGTTAGCCAAACTAATGAGTTTAGAGGCATCGGGTTTATTAAACCGATAGTCTTCCAACCAAATCGGGGGGCGTGTGTTTTGGTGATTAGGCAAGTGCACGATGGACTTCACCGCATCAATCGCGGCAGAGACGCTGGCTGGCGCTGGATTAAATGGCGCGAGCTCACCCTTCTTGGCAGTCTTCTTGCACCGGTCTAAAAACTTATACAGAGCTGAGCGGATAGTCGCTTCTTCAATAATCTCATAGTGCGTCTTAGAGTGCACGAAAAAATCATCGGCATAGTGAACTAGACTGAACCCCTCTTCGGTGGTGTAGAAGTTGTCCAGAAAGGTACGGGCGTGGTTCATCGCACCTTGATCAAGAATGATCTCACCGCGATCTAATGCCTCTTGCCTTTTCTGTTGGTTGATCTTAAAGATCAGACTGCGCAGGGTTGCGCCTGATCCCTTAAACGTCTGCCACTTTTTATCGCACTGGTTGGGTGTGTAGTTAGCCACTGAGCCATCACCATAAGACCAACGATCCCACAGCTCTAGAGCCTCATAGTCGCCACCAAACTGGTGGTGTAGTGCCATCCCCACTGAGAGCCAATCTGTGTAGCCACAGTGCGGATCCATGTTGGCTAGAATCTCTGTCTCAACTCTATGGATGTCATAGTTAGGCACCGGTGGGGTATAGTCCGCAAACGCATCGCCAGTTCTGCGGATCTCGCGCTCAGGAATAACAGCAGTCAAATCCTGCTCATTGGCAGGAATTGCGCCTGAGAGGATGTTACCTGTCACAGTAAAGTAACGACCGCGTGGGTAGAACTCCAAGCCTTTGTCGTGGTCAACGTGGGCAGACTGCATCAGGGCGCGGGTGAAGATCTTGACCCCTGTGCCTGATGGGGAGACTTCCATGTAGCCTTGAACCGATTGAGCAATTTGCTGCAGTGCAGCATCGGTGAAAACGCTTGATGTGACATCATAGCAGTCATCCAAGTCAATGCCTACGAGATTGTCATGATCGCTAAATACGAATCCGACCCCATCAAAGCGGGTGGGGTTGGCTTCATAGGCAGCTTGGACAGTCAGAAAGTCTGCCCATGTTGTCTCATCTGTTGAACTGGCAGATTGCCCGTTTGCCTGTGTGGGCAGTTTTGACCAGCGTTTAGTGTTTTCATCACCAATTTCGACAAAACGCCACAGAACCCATCTTGGGGTTCGTTTAAGTTCCATGGGAATGTTGTCAAAAAGGACGGGGAGTGCGGTGGGTTTTGTGTTTATCATCTTCATTCAGTAATACTAATGCAAAAATGGCGTGATTGTCTTATATCTTTTAGTTATATGGTATATAACCAAAAGTTTGGATTGTCAGGGTTGTCAGGGTATGGTCCAAAAATTGTCATGGTATAGATGATAATCATTCCTATTTGAGAACCAAGAATCAATGACTTACAAACAAATTGTCATAGTAGTCATAGTAGTCACCCTCTAAACGTATTATTTTTATTATTTTTAAAAAAGAAAATAAATTTATACGGATAAAAGTGAAATATACCCTGACTACTGTGACTACTGTGACAAAATCTCCTTGGCTTTGTTCACAAACCGCTCTACGTTGACATTTTCCCTCACTTCAAACAGGTGATAGGTGGTGTCATCGTAGTTTGTACCGATGCCGTATGACATAGGGCGGTTAGGAAGGTTCCATTTGGCTACCTCAAAATCCTTGACGGGAAGCAGATGAACCGGAAAGCCACGATAGTTCCAGCTGTCGGTCAGCATTTGAGCCACATCGCCATCGTAAGTGGCTTTACATGATGGTTTACCCACAGCTCGCCAAATCCGTCTTGGGATACAGATAAAGGAAGGAGCAGCAAACAGCCTAGAAGGGTCAAGGTGGTTCGATGCCTGCTCGTTACCTACCAAACTACCACCAGCTGCCATAGTGATGCAGTGGTTGATTTTTTGGACATCAAGGGGGATGCAGTCAATATCAAAGAATACCAATACATCAAGGTCATCTCTGGTGTTAATTACCCAGTCCATCCATTCGCCGTGATCTAGACCATGAATCTTGTGCTGAACCATTGGAATGCCAAAGTGATCCATCACCTTCTTTTGGTATTCCACCACTCTGGGGTCGATGTTATCCCAATACAGGGAAAAGATACCCGCTCTTAGTTCCATGCTCATTCTGCCACCTCATAGCCCAGTTGTTTGACCATCTTGTATGACCATTTACGGAAAAACTCACGATGTTCTGAATCTTGTGGGTCGTTCTCATCCCAGACCGATTGGACAACAAAGTTACCAGCATAGTCATAAAATTCAATCTGCATTAGATTGCCGTCTTTGTCATATACATCTGTTGGTATTACGTTCATTGTCTATCGCTCCTTGCTAAGCCACCGCTAAAAATGTATGTGCCGGTGTGTGTTAATCTTGCCCATGGGGCAGCCCAAATTCTAAAGCCATTCTCTCTTGCCAAATCACAGAAGTGATAATCTTCTGACAAATAACGATTATCATCGGGGGAGATACTTGTGTCAAAAATATTGGCAATCAGAGTTCCCACGTCTTGTGGATTTACAACAGTGAACATATCGTTGGAATATTTGGGCGCGACCTCGGTCAATTTAGAAATGACTTTGCGTTGGATTAACATAAACCCCGTACCGCCTTTTTCAATCTCAATAGGTTCGTTAATTTTTCCAGTTGCATCTTTTTTGCCGATGGTGTTGACTACAAACGAGCCAGTATATTCATGCAGTTTGTCAGCAGGCACTCCTCGACCTACCGCGGCATGGACTTCATGCCAGTTGATTTCTTTCTTGGGGTAAATACCGCAGATCACATCCGCATTACTTCTCACCATTTGCACGATGTCGTATGGTTGCCAGCTGATATCTGCATCAATAAACATCAGATGAGTGCAGTCTGATTTTAGGAAATCATGCGCTAATCTATTACGAGCTCGAGTAATTAACGATTCATTGAGCATCATTGAGAAGTTCATCTCAATGCCATTTTGTGCTAACACAGATGGGGTAGATGTTAAGTTGATGGCATAAGTGCC
>Ga0316221_1001381_pt1 | contig 25542 bp, 26 predicted proteins | sample TBH18007metaG_FD_206003 | JGI IMG/M metagenome (GOLD analysis project Ga0316221, IMG submission 206003) | Freshwater microbial communities from Trout Bog Lake, Wisconsin, USA - TBH18007 | ecosystem: Environmental > Aquatic > Freshwater > Lake > Hypolimnion/Profundal zone | place: USA: Wisconsin... | reverse complement strand
TGTCATATCCAGTCGTATTAGCCGCCAAAGCACTAGCACCCACAGCAGTATTTGTAGAAACACTACCAGCCCCTTGACCCACAGTCAGTCCGTGGATAGAGGCGTCATTGGCAAGGGTCAACGATGTGCCGTTGAAGGTCATGTTGGCCGAGCCAGCCAAGCTGCCGGAACTGTTGTATTGAACCTGAGTGTTTGAGCCACCGGCAATACCTGCACCGCCAGCACCAGCCAACACCTTGATCGCTGAACCGGTGTTGTAGTACAGCTTACCGTCAGCCGCGTTAATTGCTAATTCGCCAACAGCCAGATTACCAGTTGTCGGTGTATTGCCAGCAGTTGTGCTGTTAAACAATATGATGGGCGTGTATCCACTTTGGGCCATGGTTTTTCCTTAGAAAGTGCCACCGTTGATGCCTGATGTTAGGGCATTATTGGTGTAATTGTATGTCAGGGACGAGTTTGTGTTAACCGGCTGATTCCCTGTTGCCGATGCGCTGAAATGCAAGTAATTTGTGGCTCCTGAGCCAGCAGTCAGCGCGACGTTCGTTGCATTTGTTGCTGTTCCCGCGGTCGCTGCATTCAGATTAGCAACCTGAGTCGTGCTGGCCACCACAAACGGTGCAGTTCCTGTTGCAACAGTCGATGTCAACTGCCCCGACATGTTCAATGTCGTCACACCTTGGATGTAGCTGCTGGCCAAGTTCAACCCAGCCGTGCCCCATGTGATAAAGCCAGTTGCGCTGTTGCCGGGAGGCAAGATATAGCCCGCCCAGTTGCCAGTTGCAGCACTGTTCGAAAGCGAATAAATCCAACCAGCACCACCGGGGACAGCAGTCGCCAACGTGTTGCCTGCACTGTCTTGAACAGTCACGTTGGCAGATGAGTCATTGTCAACGATGTAGCCCAAACCAGCCGGGACGGTAGTCTCATCAGGGAACTTGAGGGTCTGAGTCGTTGTGCCGCTGAAGTGCTGATAACGGGTCGATGCAGCCGTCAGCGTGGTTGTTCCTGCGGCGGTGACCGTGTTCGTGTAGCCGGGAGCCTCGTTGTTGTAAACGATGTTGGCATTTGCATCACGCAGAACAACCGAATTAGCGCCGCTGGATGATGTCACGCCTGTACCGCCATTGGCCACTGCCAGTGTTCCAGCCACAGTAATCGCACCCGAGGTCGCAGTCGATGGAGTCAATCCGGTTGTGCCAAAACTGAGTGTGGTCACGCCAATGCTCGACAGATTCGACCATGTAGGTGCGCCAGTACCGCCAGAGGTCAACACTTGACCGCTTGATCCTACCGAAGAAATGGCAAGAGCCGATGCACCTGAGTAAACAATCCCGCCTGCCGTTGCGGTCAGATTAGCATTCGTGCCGCCACTGGCCAAGGCCAAAGTGCCGCCCAAAGTAATCGCCCCGGCCGTAGCCGTCGACGGTGTCAGGCCAGTTGTACCAGCGCTGAATGTCGACACAAAGTTGCCAGACAAAGCACTTGTAGGAATCGTTGTAGAGGCCGTTACAGCACTTGTGCCGTTGGCATACATGTAACCGGTCAAACCGGTCACGATAAGGCTGCTAAAGGCCTCTGTAGAGCCGCCCAGAACCTTTTCCCATGCGTTGGTAGTTCCGTTAAAGATTGCCCAGTCACCGACCGACCACAGCGAGATGCCGTTCAATGTTGTCGTACCGGCAGTTGACACGATGTAGTAGTTGTTGTTCGTGCCCACGCTTGATGTCAGTGTCGGCGTGTTCGTTGAGGCGTTCCATGTGCCTTGATAGGCGGGTGAATTCAGCGCATTGGTGCTGATCGACGTGATCTGCCCTTGTGCATTGACCGTCAAAGTCGGGATTGATGTGGCAGATCCATACGTTCCTGCGCTCACACCAGTACTGGAAATAGCAATCGTGACGGGTGCAGAGCCATTGAACGATGTTCCAGACAATCCAGTGCCAATCGTCAAAGTCGACGTGGTGCTGGCCGTAACAGTTGTTGAACCGCCAAGGCTGACTGTGTTGCCGTTGATGGTAATTGAACTGTTTTGTAGACCGCTGTTTTGGATTGCAGAGTTGATTGCCGAGGCAGGAATGCTAATCGTTGCATTTGCCGCGGTTGTCAGTTGACCTTGGGCGTTTACTGTAAAGGTCGGAACAACAGAAGCTGAACCGTAAGATCCGGCCGTCACAGCCGTATTGGCAAGCGCAATCGTCACTGGAGTTGATCCATTGAACGAACCGCCAGACAAACCGGTGCTAATTGTCAATGGGCTTGTAGTAGCGGCGCTAATGGTAGTTGACCCGCCCAAGCTGACCAAGTTTCCGTTAATTGTGATCGAACTGTTGGCCAACTGAGCATTCGTGACCGTGCCAGACAATGCCGTGGTGGGAACGGTGGTTGAGGCAGTCATTACCCCAGTTCCGTTGCCATAAACGTATCCAGTTAAACTGGATGCGCCCGTTCCGCCGCTACCTGCACTCAGGGTTCCGCCGAGGACAATACCGCCCGCGGTGGGTGTTGCAGGGGTCAGGCCTGTCGTTCCACCGCTGAATGTCGTAACGCCTGAGCCAGACACCACAGCACCCCATCCAGAAGACGTGTAAGCCTCCAAGCTGGCGATGTCGGTGTTATATCGGAAGGCGCCGTAAGCGGGTGAGCCGCGCTGCGAAGTCGTGCCCGAGGGCAGTTGAACGAATGAATTACCCGGCAAGGTGGGGTTTGATGCCAATCCAACCGTTGGGGAGCCGCCTGAAGCGTTGCCGTTGGTCACAGCAATCTGGCTGGATGTGCCTTGAAGCGTAAACACGCCCACGGATGTGCCGTTGATCGACAGAATGCCCGTGCCGGACGTGCTGGCAAAGTTTTGTAAGGTGGCGTTCAAACCCACTGTAGGGTTGCCAGCCGTGCCATCGGCGTTGGCAATAGTCAAGCCTGTGCCAACCGCAATTGCGGTATTGCTGACCGTTGTAGGGCCGGTCTTGACGATCAATCCGTTGGATGCGCCGTCTAAAGACTGAGCAGCGCCAGTCAGATTGATTTGCAAAGTGCTGCCTGCGCCACCGTCAGACAAAGACAAACCAGAACCAGTTGTCAAATACCGTGCTTGAGTGAGGCCAGACGTACCGCCAACAGTCAAAAATGGATAGTTCAACGCACCGGCGCCAGAAATAGCACCGGTGGTGGTTTGTACTGTCACCCCATTTTGGACAATTGGGACAGACTCAGTGCCTTGTAGTGCCTGCGCCTGTGGGAGTTCGGTGATCGAAACTTGTGCCATATCAGGGTTGCAATCCAATAATTTGTTGATTCCCGTCCTGTGATGGCGTTTGACCGCTTTGCTCAGTGCTCAAGACTTCACCGCCGTATGGCACAGTCACGATGTCATTCGGATCAACCGCCACACTAACGTCTGGACGTGGGTATTGTAGAGTGATCCGCTCAGTTTTCCTAGCGGGAAGACGGTATGGGTCTTTTTCATCCGCACACCCTTGTTGGCACACTTTGAGGCCCGGAAAATTGGGATCGGGCATGGCTTCAATGATGGGTCTTTTGAAACGACAACGGTCGCACACGAACACGGCAATTGATGCGTTGCCAGTAGTGTCAAGGAAGCGTGGAATAGGCCGCCTCCATTACCGTGTATACGGCAAAATATTAGGTGAAAGATATATGGGCGAACGGTCGCGGTTCTCATTCTCCATCATGATGAACAGCTTCTCAGCTTGTGTCTCAAGATATTGAATACGAGGCACATCCACACCGGGCAAGAGCATCGACATTTGGTGCGCCAACATGGTCTGAATGGCCATTTGGGCGTACTGAGGAATCTCAATCTGGCCAGACAAATCACCCACATCCATGATCTGGCGTGAATACCACACCACCATCTGCTCAAATGGGTCACTTGGCGTTGGCCACAGCGTGATCTTGGCTTGAGGGATCGTGCGGTTCAGCCAGAACTGATACGGCTGGTTGGCCGTGAAGTTCTTGTTGGGCAAGTTCGTGTAATCATCACGGTTCAAACGTGCCATCGTGATTTCTGTGGAGTTGTTGCCCACAAAAAACTCAGCCACGCTCAAAGTATTGCCACCAGTTTCACGCATACGGTAATACTGGCATGTCACGCCGGGGTCAATGTCGTACCAAAGCCACTGGCCGCTGACCCATGTGGTCACGCCAGTGTCTTCCAGCAGATTCCATGTGGCGCCGTCATTCGACCATTCCAAATAAATGTGGAACTGGCCAGAAGTGGCAGGCAAGATACCAATCGAACCCGCATAAATTGAATTGTTGCTACCGTAGTTGATGCCAATGTAGCCGTTTGGCGATGTCTGGGTGTCGGCAGTCAGCACATTGTTGTCAAACGCAAGGCCAACAACACCGGATGAGCCGAAGTATCCGCCGTATTGGGCAGGCGTAGGGCGGTTTAAACGGCGATACAGCGCGTTTAAAACGTCATTACCACCCACAGGTAGCAGATACTCAAATTGATCAGCGTTGAAGCCGTAAACCACCTTGTCAATCGCCCAATAGTTGATGCCTTGATTGATCAAATTGCTCAGAACGTAGTACAAGGCCTGTTTAGAGGCCTGAATTTGCTCAACAGTCAACTCTTCGGCCAATTTGCCCGACATCCGGGCGCCTTGGTCGATCATTTGTTGGGTCGTAACGACCGTTTGTCCTACTGTTCCGCTGTAAGCCATTGGTTACCTCACCAGTCTTTGTGCTTGTGGCTTTTCTCAACGGTGCTGATCTTGCAATGCTTCAAGTCAATCTTGCCGCCTTGCTTGTATCCACCAGCCTTGGCCGCACTGATACGAGCACCCAGCTTGTTCATTTCTGGTTCAATGTCACGAGCCTTGCGCTCATAGTCAGACAAATTCTGCTCACGGTCGGCGTAACGATAATTCTTACCGCCTTCGTAAGTTTTGGCCATTTCTGCATGACGCTTTTCAAGGTTGGGCAAGTCAGCCGCATCTTTCTTGGCGCGTTCTTTGGCCTCAACAGCCTCTTGTTGACGGCGCTTTTCCTGACGCTCTTCTGACTGTTCACGAGTCATGGGGTCGGTAATTGAAATGCGGCGGCCGGGATTCTTGGCGTTATGCGCCTCAGCCACGGCCTTGATCATTGACTTCAGATCGGACATGTTTGTTCCTTTACCAGCCGGGGCATTTCCAGCGTTTTAGGGATGCTTTTGCACGTTCGGCATCGCCTTTTGAGTGTTCTACAACACCACTCATTCTGGCACAAAACGAGTCTTTTCGGGAGCCGCCTTGAGGCTGTGGAGCCTTTAAATGTGAGCCAGTCTCACGGTTGTACTTGGCACGACCTTTTTCGGTCAGGCCAGCACCCTTGGAGACAGGCAACTTCTCTCCGCGGCCAACAGCCAGCGATACACCGCCTTCTTTTTTCTTGACGGTCTTCGCTGACTCTTTGAACGCAGCAGCCGTGGGCGCACCCTTAGAGCCGGGTTTACGCATCTTCTCACCAGAACCGTGAGCGATGCGCTCCTGCTTTGCGTGGATGTTGGCGTAAAGCCCCGGCTTGGCCATTACCAGCCACCCTTGCACATGGGGTTTTCGTGGCAGGTCGAAACCTTGCCGCCATGTGCTTTTTTGGCGTGGCGTTTCTCGCTGTAGGCGATGGCCACGGCCTGCTTAACAGGTTTTTTTCCTTGTACAATCTCTGTGCGTATGTTTTTCTCAAACGCTTTTTTGGAAGGACTATTTATGAGTGGCATAACACGCTCCAGAGTGAAATACGAAAAATTTTGCCAACATTGCAGCAAACAATTTTTTGTTCCTGAATACAGAAAAGACACTGCTTTGTTCTGCGGAAGAAGTTGTATGGCATTGTCTGCTAGAACCGTTCAAAAAACAACTTGTGAAGTTTGCAATACGGTTTTTGAGCACATTGCAAGCAGGGCAAACAAAGCAAAATACTGTAGCCCAAATTGCTATCACACAGCAATGAAAGATAAAGGAACTTTTGAGTACACCTGCCTTCATTGCAAAACAAGATTTCTTTCTGCTCCATCTAAAAAAAGAAAATATTGTTCTCGTGCTTGTATCAACAAATCTGCAATTGAAAATTGGAAAGGTGATTTCAGCACTGTCAGAAAAAATATGAAACGGAGAGGTTTGTTGAATTCTTGCCAAAGATGCGGTTTTGATCAAAACGCACAAATTCTTGGCGTTCATCACAAAGACCGCAATAGGTCGAATAACAGCATGGAGAACTTGGAAGTTCTTTGTCCAAACTGTCATTCGATTGAACACGCCAAACATATCTGCCATGGTTTTACTGAGTAATTCCCATCTCAGCCTTAATGTTGTGTTCAAAGGCTTTTTTGGATTTCGATTTGATCAAAGGCATGATTAACCTCCAGACACGGTTAGGGTGTTATTGTTTTGGATCAGCTTGCCAATCACGATAACGCCAGCAGCAACTGTGCTGGAACTCGTTGACAACTGCCATTGGATATCAGTCTTTTGTGAATAAGCATACGGATCAGCAATCCGGTTAGCACTGTAGAGCGACACAAAAGGCTGTTGCAACACGTTTCGGGTCACGCCAGACACGTTGTCGCCAGCTTGCACCTTGTAGGTCACAGTGATGCTGCCGGTGTAGGAGTTCGATGTGTTGACTTCAACCCAATCCAAGAAGAAAGTGTAACCAGCAGGCACGGTGTACACGGTGCTTTGCGAACGACCAATGCCGGGGTTGATCTGAGCCAGCGTGTTGGTGCTTTGCTTCAGAGTAATCGTGCCCACGTTGGTGCTTTGGCTGGTGCCTGCGCTGGCCAAGGTCAAGTTGTTAATACGGAAATAGCTGTTGACAGTCGTCACAGCAGTTGTGCCGTTCAAGAACAAGGTTTCAGACAACGGGTTGAAGTTGGCGTCAAGGCCACTGATCAAAACCGATGCCGATGTATTGTCTGAAGCAGAACTACTCACCATCGTCAGCGTGGTCGCTGAGGTGGGGTAAGTGTATGTGCTTGCATTTTCCCAAACTGGGATAGAAGTTGTACCGACCGATGCTTGATAGCCAAAGATGCTGACGGTTGTGTGGCCCAAGATTTGGCCACGAGCAACTTGCAAATCAAATGGTTCATAAGCACCTGCACGAGTTACTGATGCAACGATTCCATTACTCATGATAATTCCTCAAAGAAGCAGGGGCCGAAGCCCCCGCTGTTTAACAAGCGCGACCGCCTCGTTTCTTGCCTTGTGATGCCTTTTGAGCACTTGGGCGAGACACTGGAGCAGGATCATTGACAGCCTGTGGCGTGGCCAGTCGTGTACCAGCAGAACTTGTTGGTCGGCTAGAACTAACTGGAGCAGGGTCATTCACCGCTTGAGGAGTGGCCATGCGACCACCATCATCGAAGTGATGCACCTTGCCACCCTTTTTAAAAGTACCAGATTGCAGGCTGTTAGCTACGGGGCGGCTAACGAAGTGACGAGGCATTTTTTCTGCCTTGCCTTGATCGTTAACATTCCCCCCCGTAGCGTAGGCTTTTTTTGTGGCATGCCCTCCACGCTTGTAGCCACCAGCATTGGCTTCTTTAACTTCACCAGTTTTGGTGTTGGTCTTGCCCTTGGGAGTGCCGTCCACGTTGTTGATGGCGAACTTCATTTCGTTGCCTTCAATAGCGCCACCAGTTGCCTTGTGGTGCATCTTGTGGTGAGCCTTGCCGCCGTGACGATAGCCGCCAGCGTTGTTCATACGAACGCCACCAGTGCCATGAGCGCTGTCGTGTTCAGCTTCGTGCATCTCGGTGTTTTCGAAGTCATGTTCATTGCCTTCGATAGTGCCGTGCATCTCAATTTTGCCGGGGTTGCGCTTCTTGTCGGTATCAGCAGGAATATCGCCGCCAGTTGCTTTGTGATGGACTTTGCCACCACGTTTGTAACCGCCAGCATTCTTCTCTTTGATCTCGCCAGTGCCGTGGGCCTTGTCGCGCTTGTTGCCGTCAACCACTTTGGTCTTAACGAAAGGTTTTTCGTCATGCTCAATCGTGGTTTTGGTTTCAAACTCGTCAAGCTTCTTGCCCAACATTTCACCGCCCTTGGCCTTGTGATGAATCTTGCCACCGTGCTTGGCGTGAGCCTTGCCACCGTGTGACGAATCTTTCATGGCTTCGTGGTGATGCAGTTCTTTTTCCAGCTTCTCAATATGTTTTTCCATACCGGCGTGGCCACCCTTCTTCATGCCAGTCAAGGCCTTACGGACTTGCATAGCACGGGCAGCACGAATAGCAGGAGCCATCTGAGCCAGTTTGGCTTGGCCCATAGCGGCCATTGGAGAGGCCATAGGAGCGCCCATAGGAGCAGCACCCATAGGCATCATGCCACCATCAGCCTTGTGAGCCATGCCACCCTTCTTCATGAAGTTGGGGTTCATTGCTTTGCGGCGTTCGGCCATGGAAGGCTTCTTGGGGGCGTGACCATGTTCAGCGTGGCCGTGCATGCCTTCATGGTGCTTGGAAGCAGCATGGTGCATGCTGTGGTGGCCATGCTCTTCATGGTGCTCGTGTTTCTTGTGAGAAACCTTGCCACCCTTCTTGAGTTTCAGAATGACCGACGGTTCGTCAGTCATCATTTTTGGCATTTGGCTAAAGCCGCCAGCGTTTTTTGTAGCCATGATCGCCTCCTATTAGGCTTGGGTGACGCCGAGTGCGCCAGTAGCAGTGGAATTGGGGCCAACAGCGATTGCAGGCACAGCGATGGCCATCACCAAGCGATTAGAGCCATTGGAGGCGCTGGAAGGCTTGTAGGTGCCACGCACGTCACCGGTGGTGCTGGTAGCCGTTGCAGTAGCAGCAGCAGTGAAAGTGCCAGCATCACGAGCCAAAGTGTTAGCCCAGCCAACGCTGACCACATAACCGGCATCAATTGCACGAACTGGCAAGCCCAAGTAGTCAGAAGTACCGACCACGCAAGCGGTTGCAGAACCGGCAATAGACACGCTGGCAATTTGGTAGAACGCTTTGTTACCAGTCACAGCGGTGCCAGCGGTGGCAACGGTGATCACTTCAGTCATGGCTTGACCGTAGTAGTCATAGCCAGACACGGTGAATGCACGAGCAGTCGTCGAGCAGTTCACGGTCAGTGCGCGAGGCACATCCAGTTGAATCACAGTCGTGCCATTGGACTTCACAACCGAGGTTGCGGAAGTGCCAGCGGTCAGCGTCAGATTGCCGGAAGCCGAAGCGGTTTGCGAAGCGGCAATGTTTGCGCTTTGCAGGGTTTGAGGAATGGTGTCCCAAACGTACACACGGCCCAGAGGCCCAACACCCAAAGACATAGGAGCAGGGTCGCCCAACAATGCATTACCAGCGGCATACATCGTGGTGGCAGAGCCAACAGTAGACGATTGCGACAGGGTGTATTGGTTATTGCCCAGATTGGCAGTGATGTAGCTGTTTGCAGTCACGCTCGAACCAGTGATGTACTGGCCCACAACCAGAGCATCGCCAGACAGGTTTTGAACAACCGTCATGGTGGTGCCGGAGATGGTGGCGGAAATAACAGCAGTGGCAGACTGATTGCCCGTACCCATGTACGTCGCGCCAGCGCCCAAGAAAAGGTCGTCAGAAAATAAAGGCATGGTCTTCTCCTTGAAAAGCTTGACCGATGTTTAAAAAAAAGGGGAGGATTTCGCCTCCCCTTGTTGCTTACATGCCGGGAGTACCGTACATGGCGCGTGGGTCAGTCCAACCCACGGTGTAACGCTCGGTGGCCTTGTAGCGCATCGAGTCAGTTTCGAAGTCACCTTCCATGGTCTTCTCCAGACGACGGCGCATCAAAAGCTTCATGCCTTCGGGAGCATCGGTCTGAACCCACCATGCGGTCGAACTGGTCAAACGGCTCAACACAGCAGCGCCTTCGTCCAGCAACCCGATGGATTTCACGGGGTTGATGTCGTTGTTGGCGTTGCCGGTGCGGAGAACCGACTTCAACAGAACTTCAGCTTGGAAGATGTTGCCGGGAGCGACAACCAGTTGACGAGGAACCAAACGAATTTTCTTTTGGTTGTTGTCAACAGCTTGACGAACTTGGATCAACATTTGTTCCAGCGAGGTTTGCGACAACACAGCGGCGGTCGACAATTGGTTGCTGAAAGTACCGTTCACGATGGGGTGAGCGGTGTTGATCAAAGACACGCCGTCGCCGCCAACATAGGCACTGTTGAAAGCGGTGTTCAACACGTTAGCAGACAACAGTTCTTTGGTTTCCACCAAAGATTGTGCCAAGTGACGTGCATAAACTTGACCGATACGAATGTGATCGCCGTCTTCCACCAACACTTTGGTCAAAGCGAAGGCCAAGCCATACACTTTGTACACATAGCGTTGCAGGAACAGGACGCCACCTTGTTGATAGGTCACGGGCGTACCGTCAGGCAACTGAGGTGCGGCGCCGAAACCGTACAAGACGGGTTCTTCGTGGTAGTTACGGGGAATGCCGTCTTCTTCACGGAACACACGGCTCCATTCGTCGGCACGTTGATCATAGACTCCGTCGAAGCATTCGTTAAGAATAGGTTCAACAATCGAACGGAAGTCCGTACTGCGCATTGGTGCTGCCATGATTTAGCTCCCTTTATGCAATGGCGTTCACAGTACCGAAGAACTGCGAAGCTGAGTTAACGACACGGACGACGGTGTAGGAATCACCCCACGCATTGTCCACATAGGGGGCCAGATCAACGACGCGCATTTGACCGGGTTGAGCATTACCGACAGCGGTCGAAGCACCCAAGGTAGCTTGCGACAGGCCAGTAGTGGTCGAGCCAGCAGTCACGTTGGTGAACAGGTACTCATTACCGATAGTGGTTTGAGCCATCGAGCCATCAGCTTGAATTTCATAAACGATGTTTTGATCGTTGTAGAAATAAGCAACGCAAGAACCGGTGATGTACGCGGTGTTTGCGGGCCAATAGTTGGACACACGACGACGACCAGTGGAATCAGTCCATTCCACACCAGCAAAAGCGCCAGACCAAGTGGCTTGGGTGCTGTTAGCGGTGATAGGAACGATGACGCCAGCGGAGGCGGAATAGGCTACTGGTTGACCTTTAAGAATAGCGGTCGAGTAGCCAGAGGTGATACCGCCAGCAAGCGCTTGAGCGCGATCCAAACCGGAGGGGTGGAACGCGGGGCGCAAGCCGAACGGAGCAGAGGTTGCACTCATATTAAACTCCTTGGGTTAGCCGGAAAATACCGGCATTTTGCTTGGCTGTTGATCAAAACCACCAAAACCCTCACCCTCGACTGACACCAAAGAACGACCTCGGCTGTCTCGTGCCGCACCTTGCAGTTGCTCCTGTTGGACTCGGATTTTCTCCTCCTCCTCGCGGGGCTTCTCATGATGTTGATACAACATGATGTCCTGATAGATGTCCATCGGCAATTTAAACAGCAACATTTCGTTGCATGAAATGTAGCCAACATGCTCACCTGACTTCACTCGATAATTCTCAAAGCCGGGGAACTCTTCAGACTTAACTGGAACGTACCCTTGGCGAATCCGCTTATCAATGGAGTCGTAGCTGTTGGTTGTCGAAAGCCAGCACAAGTGCCAGCCATCTAGGTTAGGTAATTTCGGAAGCGCTGATTGCGTCCACTCCTCACTCCACATCTTGCGACGTTCCTGTGTTGAAGCGAACTTATTCTCGGGTGCTTCGCGGCTTGCGTCCTCGCTTGCGCGATCATTGCGGCCACCAGCACTGAGGGATTTCTTTAGGCGTGATTCTGTCATGTTTATTCTCCAAGTAATTAGCGGTTACCGCCTTGGCGGTCATATCGAATGAATTCGGCGATCATCTTCTTTTTGCGCTCAGGGTTGTCCCAAGCCCCAATCTCTTTCATCGCCTTCACCCGTTCAGGTGACAGCGTGAATTGATTGCGGTTAGTACCACCATACGCAGCAGAAGCTTCACGTCCAGAACTGCCCACTACATTCCTCGGTTTACGAACAGCAGAATTGCCGTCAGATGCCCCATTGTAACGATGGGGTAAATACTTTTGCAAGCGGTTATCGAGTTCATCCCAATAATCTGGGTCAGTTGGTGTCCAACCTTCTTTAGAAAGTTCAACATCGACCTCTTTTGCGATGCGACTATCGGTGTCTGAACCGTCAACCTTGTACCAATTGTTTCGTTTCAGCCAGTCCGCAGCGTTGCGTTGCACTCGTGGATCGGGTGCGGCCGGTGCAACCGGTTGTTGGCGTGGTTGTTGGTCGATTTGGCGGCGTTGGTTCTCCAATGCGTCCAAGTCCTTACGGGCTTGGTACATCATTTCTTGCGCCTCAACCATGGCTTGGCCGTCACCGCTGTTTGCGGCCTCTGCCAGCTTCATTTTGGCGTATTCAACACGCACTTGCTGGTCTTGGACGGCTTTTTCCACTCGAGAAACGAAGCCTTGGTGGCTTTCTTGTTCTACTCGTTGCAAACGCTGGTCGGCTTGAGCCAGTTTGCGTTGCATTTCTTCATTTTGGCGACGCAGAGCCTGAATTTGGGCGTCTTTTTCCTCACGGCCACGCTTGGCAAGGTCACGTTTTGCCTTGCGACGTGCTCGTTTGGCCGCCAAAACAGCTTCTGAGTCATCAGGATGGTCGGGTTCTTCGTCTTGGACGTTACCGCCTTCGTTTTTCTCAACTTGTGCGCCAGAATTATCGTCATCAGTGACAAAATCATCCGGCAAGTCGACCACCGCGGAGCCGTCAACGCCCTCTTCGATGGACAAATCTTTGTTTTCTGGTTCGGTACTCATGTTGGCTCCTTAAACGTAAGCTTTGAACGACAGGGGATCGTCTGTGACTTTCGCAATAAGTTCATGGTCGTTTATGGTCATGAACAAAACTGGGTCTTCGCCGTCCTCATTAGGAACTGGACGCTCCCAACGGTCGCCACCCCAGCGAGGAACGCGCACAAAGTCACCAACATTTGCCCAAGAACCCTCTGGCCATGACGCCATCGTGTCTCGGTTTTTGAACGCCAATGGGCCAATTGACACGACCTTACCGATCATGTTGTTCCATTTTTCGTTCTCTTTGGTTTCATCAACGATGATGATGCGCCCAGCCTTCTTTTTGATCCGGCGTAGTTGGACGATCACGCGGCCACCATAAGGCTGCTGCCCCGGTGCCACATCTGGGAATGCCCATGCCAGTTCAACTGGATCAGACACGCCCGCTTGCCCCTCAATCGTGGGGATTGGGTCTTTTGTATCACTCATACTAACTCCTAAAATCACCTTTGCAGGTGCGTCTTCTAAGCGCTTTATCAGCGCGGCCTCCGTCCTTTAGGGGGACGTTTCATGCCCCAGTTAAACTGGGGTCTATTCTTTACCCTTATCCTCGTCCAGCAGGTTGTCGATCTCGTCCAACACTTGTTGGAAGCCCTCGTACCTGCCCACCAGACGCTGATAGGATTCCCAAGATTGAGCATGCCCCGAGGCTAGGGACGCGCTCAACTCGGCTTGTTGAAGCTTGATCACATGGATCAGGCGGTCAATCATTTTTGTTTCTTCAATGCGCTCAGACCGCCGTGCGACTTGCCTTGAGATTGGCTGCCGCCCTTGGGTTGCAGGCTAGTACCGTCCAGCTTTTCGCCTTGGGCCAAGCGTTTGTGCTGGGGCACGTTGATGCCCTTTTGTTCTGCTTCAGATGCCATTTGGAACTCCTTGTTGTGGCATTGCTGCCGGTTGTGGCTGTTGAGCCGATTGTAAATTCTGTTGTTGCAAATCGGCAGCGTGATTGATCGTTTCGTGCGTCAATTTTGCATTTTCGATCTGGATGCGTGTCTGGTTGTCCAGTTGATTGCGTTGTGCTTCCACTTGCAACCTTGCCTGAGCAATCTGTTGATCCGCCTTGTCTTTGGCCGCCTTGCGTTGTGTCTCTGCCATGCTGGTGTCTTTGACGACTTGTGCATCTGGAGGCAGTCCACCTTGAGCAGCTTGTTGGCGCTGTTGGGCTTGCTGGATGAGGCTTTGGAAGGCCGGTGCGAAGGCTTGGAACACCTCTTTGGTGTCTTGCTCCACATGGGCGCCAACAACTGCATACAGTTGGTCGATGCTTGAGGTCAACTTCGGATCGTCGTAGTTGTTTACAGGCTTGCCACCGCGGGACTCAGCCACATAGGCATTGCTACGGTTCAAGTACCAGAGCGTCATGTGTTGCTTCAAGTGCTCGATCACATTGTTCAGATAGTTCGGATCAGCAAATGGCGACTGGCCCAAGAAGGGATTCATCGCAAACTGCAAGTGATCTTGGATGTGAGCGATGTGGTCTTGCTGCATGTAAGCGTATGCAGGCTGGCCAATGAGCATGGCGGCGTTTTCGTCCGCGGAAGTGCGTTGCTCTGGTGCAGGCACGTCCTTCATGATCTCGTTGATGTCCGGCACTTTCAATTGTTTCAAGAAGCGAGACAACACTTTGGAGACATTGAACTGGTCGGGATACTTGTCCACCAACGCCAGCACAGCTTGGTTCTGAGCCATGCGCTGAGTCTCAGAGAAGATGTGCGGATCAGACACCGGAACGATGTCGGTGTTCTTGGCAAAGTCGTCACGCTCAATATCCAAGTCGGTGACAACGTCAGCCTTGCGCATCTCGTCAAAGTGCCAGCGATTCAAGCGGCACAAAATCTTTAGCACACGGGCTTGAGATTCATGCAGTCGAGCGTGAATAGCGGAGAACACCGCGGCGCCCTGCTCAATCAGCGCTTGAGTCGTGCCCACAGGGGCTTGAGAATTGACGTCAGCGACCTTTTCTTCGCTGGTGGTCACTACCCCCTTGGCGGCCGTGTCAAGCCAGCCTAGAAGCTGGAATAGCACGTCCGAAGGCGGGTTGAACGGCATGGGCATGGCGATCTGACGGATGTCTTGTACGCCGGGTGCGCCCTCTATCTCAATGACTTGGGTGACATCAGGTTGAGCAGACTGACCTGAAATCTTAGCGCCCTTAAGCTTAAGCATAGTAGCGCTGTTGTTGATATGTGCAGTGTCCAACAAAGCGCGCAGAGCACCAGTAAGAGCGGCACTAAGACCGCCAATAAGCTGCGGTAAACCAATCGCATAAGCACCTCGCCATGGGATGAACTTAAACTCAACGATCCAATCTAGCTTGGTCATTGTGTCGTCAGTCTCTTCCCAGTTGCGGTACAGACCCACGACCTGATTGCTCAACTCGTCAATCATCAAAATGTACGGAGCCATCTCACCCTTGGAATACTTGTCGTCTTCAAGTTCCATGTAGGTGTAGATGTGGTAGACCTTGCGCAAACCGTCATCATTGTCCTCATACTTCTTGCCTTCAATCTTGTCGTTGGCTTTCTGAGGCTTGGTGGGGTCAATCTCCATCGTGGCGCGGGTGATGCTCACGTCACGGTACATACCAGACGCCACACGGCGGTTGAACTCCCAATGGGTGATCTCGTGCATCTCAGCCGCACGTTCTGCCGTGTAGAAGTTAGTCGCCGCAAACGGCAAGATTACTCGGTCAATCGGCAAGAACTCAACGCATGGGCGTTTCTTCTTCTCGTCATACCACAGCTTGAAGTACTGTGAGCCGCCCAAAGGCAGTTGGGTCAGCAGTTGTTCTTGCTCATCACGGAACTCTTCAATCTGTTCGGTGATCTGCCAATTCAGGAAATCACGCTTGCGCTCTGCGACCTCAAGTTTCTGGTCGTCAACCGTGCCAATGATCTTCGTGCGTACAGGGCCGTCCGGCGGGAACATCTCTTTGATCGCCCGTGCAGCGAAGTCGACGCAACCCTCAGCCATGGCAGGATGGACGACCTTAGAGGCTCCCATAAAGGTTGCACCTCCGGGGGCATCATTGCCCATACCAGTCCGACGAATACCCTCTTCATACTGCTTATCTCTTAATTCTCGTGCGTTCTTGTCGTTCTCAAGCAGGTCAATGTACCGAGCAGACAGCGGCTGCAAGTCCCAGTCGCTCATGCTCTCTGCCATGTTGGAGTAGAAGTCAGGGTTAACCTCTGGGCCGTCCTCCGGCAGCGTCACTATCGCAGAGCCATCAGGCAGTTCTTCGGTGTCAATGTCCTCTTCGGGAATCTCTACTTCCGCACTGCCGTCTTCGTTCAGTTCTGGGTCGATGTTGTCTTGCTCTTCCATCACTTGGCCTTCTTAAAGTGTTTAACGCTCATCAGTTCGTACTGCATGGCGTCAAGGTTGGGCGAAATTGTAACTTTTTCTTTGGTGATGCCGTGCCCAACAGGCTTGATTGTCCCACCTTTTTTGGCTTGCTGGGGTTCGTTCTTTTTCTTATCGTGCTCAATCCATTGCTTCATCACATTGACGGCATACGCTTTGGTTGGGTACACGTCATGGATGTAATCGCCTTCATGAACACTCCAACCAACACGTTTTCCCTCGTCGTCATGGTAGGGTTTCACTTCATACTTGGACGGCACACTGCCACCTCTGGCCATTGCTGCTGGCTGTTGCGGTTGCATAGCACCCATGGCTCGGCCTTGGGGCGTCATTTGAAGGATGTTGCTGGGCGGTTGACCCTGTGGGCCACCTTGTGGTAGTTGGCCGCCTTGCTGAGGCTGCTGTTGGCCTTGCTGGGGCTGTTGTCCCGGTGCAGGTGGTTGTGTAGGCCACAATTGTTGCCCGGGCACCGCGGGCTGCATATCGATACCGCCAACGGGCAACTGGCCGGGGTGTTGGCCATGAGGCAGGATGAAGTCTTTGACTGGTAGGTTGGGGGCTTCTTCAGCGCCAACATTGGTGATGTTTGAAAGGCTTGTCGGTTGTTTCATCATCAACTCTGCTTGCATTTGACTTAATGATGGCATAGAGCCTCCTGTTGCTTTGTAAACAATGCCGCCGCGGGCTTTTTGTTGAACTGGCGGTTCATAACCGTGATGAGCCATTCCTTTTTCAGCTTCGCTGAGCCAATAATTAAGGCTTGGGTAATGCTCATTTACATTTCTAACATAATCTTGTGGATTTTTAATAGATTTAAGCAGATCCGGTGCCGTGTAGCTTGAATTTGGGTAAAGTGGTTCTTGATAAACTTTTTCAATGTTGCGTTTATTGTGGTAATCGTAGTTATTACCATAATATGCTTCTTTTGCAGCATGCTGTTCTTTGAACGCTGGATGGTTCTGCAAAAATTCAATCGCCATTTTTATGCGTGGTTCGTAATGTTTTTTTGCTTCGTTTTGGTCTAAATACTTGTTGTTGCCAATGGGAACCATGTCGGCGTGATGCAAGTCTTCAACATTTGTCCAATTGCCCGACTTCACAAAGTCTTGCGCGTAAGGAATGTACTTGGCCGCAGGCTTGGCGTTGCCCTTGCCTTTGATTTGGTTGATACGTTGCGGGTATTGAAAATTAGGAATGTTTTTGATCATTTCACTCAAAGTAACGCCTTGGTCAAGTAACCGATCAGCCTCTTCTTTACCAATATACTTTGCCACATCACTGAAGACCGCCCCTTTGGGCTCAACCTCAATCGTTACATGCGGCTCATTCTTCTTGTCACGCAAACTAAAAATACGAGTATTGCCACTTGCAACATCTGGGCAGTACCCACCAACGCAGTGACCCATTGTGTCGCCTTCATACTTCAGCGCCTCTTCCAGCTTGCTGTAGTTGGGATGTTGGACATGGTTGACGCCTTGCGGGTCAGTATATGTGCCGGACGGATGTTGGCTCCAGCCTTCGGGCAGGTTCTTGTCCAGAGCCAGTTCCAGCCATCTAAAGCCGTTGCCGTAGTCCTTATGGACTGGCATCCCCTCAGTTGCTTTGAGCGCAGTCTCAGCCATTTTGCGTTTGCGCTCTTCGTTGTACTCATGGGCACGACGAACGGCTTGTTCTATGCTGATCTTGTTGAGTTGGTCTGGACGAATACGACCTTCAGCCAAGTCTTGCTTAAGGATGTCGACAATATGGTCAAACCCAAGATAATGCGCATGCATGTTATCTGTCGGGTGGAACAGTTCGGTTTTTGGATCAGCCTTTTCCATCCATGGTTCGACATGATGAGAACCTGCTGAAGTTTGACCCATGCGCAGAACATCGCCAACAGTTGTCTTGCCCAGCGATACATCGGATGCGTCTTCCCATGCTTTGGCAGCCTCTGATTTTCCAAGGCGTTCACCGCCATGACGTTGACGATGGTACTCAGGCTCTTCCATGCCTCGAGCAAGGTATTGGCCTGTGCCCATCATCTCGGGCTCCATGTGAACGATGCCTTCTTCAGCCAGCTTGCGAATCGGATCGTTTGGCGTTGCCATCTGCTTGCGAATGTAGTTGCCAAGGTTGCTCTCCACCCATTTGTTAAGCGCCTTGTTCCTTGCATACATGGGGTCGGCACTCAAGGCTTGAAGTTCTTGCTCGGTCATTGGGCGACCGTAGTTTTCACCAACTGCTTGGCCTTCGTCATTGATGTGGTTGTAGCGCGGTGATTCAGGCCCCTTCAACGGGTTGATCACGCCTTCAACGCCCTTCATCCAATTGCGTGGCCCTTGACCACCGATAGCCAAGTGTACGGGCTTGCGCAGTGCCAAGGCGGCTTGCATCTCGTCGATTGATGGTTCTACAGAGCCTCCATCTTTTTTAACGGTTCTAACATCAGGCATGCCACTCTTTTTAAACCAAGGCAGCAAAGTTCCACGCCCAGTCTTGATCATGTTTAATGTGTAGTCGCGTACTGCCTTGGGAGTTGGATTGATACCTTGTTGATGCAAACTGTAAGCAACTTGCTTTTCCAACAAGTCCAACGCATCACCGCGAGGCGATACCAAACCGGTCAGTTCACCACCACCAAACCAACGTCCTGCTTGCGCCATACCGCCGGGTATCCCCAGTTCTTTAGCAATATCCAACATGTGGTTTTCTGCTGCGCCGTACTCAAGATTCTTAAACCCACCCGACTCTTTAAAGTAAGGATGGTATGGGCTGCCAAGCGTTTCACCTGCCGCCTCATGCACATCACCCACCCAAGAATGCGCAAAATCGCCAGCCTTTTGTGTGCCATAGGTTGGGATTTTGTAGTTGGTAGGGATGTTGGCCAAACTGTGCTGGCGCAAATCGGTGTTGTTGTTAAGAACGCTGGCCACGCCTTCTTCATGCGAAGGCATCATGGGCAAACCAACGCCATGTTTTTCTTTGAACTCTTGACGTAATTTTTCCATGTTTGTTGGAGTTAATTCAACGCCTCGAGCATGCAAGTCACGAATGGCTTGACCCACCGCCATCTCATTCATGATTGAGTTACGGGCCGAAGCCGGGGCAATGCTGTGAATCCAACTATTAAACTTTTCTTCGGGAATGCCCGCCTCCATAGCAGCCAACTTGACTGGATACAACGATGCGTAAAAAGTTTCACCGCCTAAAGGCAAACCGCGCAAGATTTGTTTTTTGATCAACTCGCGGTTAACCGGGTCTTGGTAAACCTCATGCACATGCTCGATGTTGGCTCGTGGAGGTACATCTCTGGGGAACTTGCTTTGTTCCACATCCGGGAAACCACCCAATGCATGTTTGATTGCTGCACGATCAAAAGCTTGCTTTTCAGGCGGAGGCGGTTGCCACGGCTCCGTGGGTTGGCTCAAAAACTGTTGCGTGTGCTCAATTCTTTTTTGGACTACTTCTGGAGTATTTTTTTGTCGTTGTGGTGCGCTGGCCGAATACTCAGCCGGTTGTAATGCCCCATACGTTTTTTCCAATGCTGGCTTAGTGTCGTGTTCCCAGTCAAACTTCTTGGATAAATGTTGACCAGCTTTTTCCAAAGCCGACTGCATATCCATCTTTGGATTGTCTGCCATTAACTGTTGAGCCAGACCAATTGTCTGTTTATGCACATCCGGCAACGTCAAAGGCTTCACGCTGTTACCGTCAGCATACTTTTGTACCGGCACGGGGTTGAACACCGCCGCAGTTGGCATGCTCAGATTCCGGTTAATCATGCCGTTGTATCCGTAGTCTTTGATGAGCCGTTCGTAATCATTGGCTGCCTGCACTTGATCCACCAAGCCGGGGTTGACCATGGACGTATGAGGCGTCCTGTTGGCCTCCACGGCAAGCTTGCGCAGCATTAACGGGTCAGCGCCCATGTCATACAACTTGTCGACCATCGCTTTGTATTTATGTGTGCCCAAACCAACTTCACCACGTTCTGGGTTGCCAGCATAAAAATACGTCCGGTCACGCACGGCGCCGGGTTCTTGTAAGCGGCTTGCTTCTGCACCTTTGATGCCAGTGCCATATCGGGTTGGGTCGGTCATAGTCAGGTTCGGTTCGTGGCTGAAGTGCGTCAGTTGCGCAGTCTCGCCGCCTTCTGGTTGGATCAAGTGGCGGATGTATGCGGGAATGCCACCAGCATAACTGCCACTGTTCATCTCTGGAGGCAACAACACAGCCCTTTGAGGGGCAAACTGGAAATGGTTGTCCAGTAAGTTCTTCTTCTCGGCCTTGGCGGCTTCAAACAAGTCCATACGGCCCTTGCGCTTGGCGTCATAAGCAGTCTCATCCAACGCTGCCACTTCAGCTTTTATGCGGGCATTTAACGGCGTGTAATTAACTACACTGTTTTGGCCACGAGTCTCTGCCGTCATGGCTGCTTGAGCCAACTGGCTGAACATACCAGAGTGAGCCGCCCAAGCCTTCTCTTCGCCTTGAGGGCCAAAGGTCGTGCCGTGCAAGGCATGGCCATAGACATCATGCACCGCCCGGAACATTTCATTGTCATTTAAGCCCGACTCGGGATGGACGTTATGCAAAAAGTCATGGCGGTCGCCGCCTTGGAAAACATAGAGGTGTCGGTGGCCATGCACATCGCGCATCATCTCTTTGCTGTCTTGGTAGTTGCCTTCACCATTGCGGTGAAAACTCATGTTGATTGGTAGGCTCTCAAACTGGCGCTTAGTTTCATGGGCTAAGTGGCCGTACGCTTTTTGCAGCAGTTGATCGTAGTCTTGAGCCTCACCAACGTGCTCAGGCATGTGGCGCTTGTAAGCCTCGTATACGGCTTTCTTGTACTCGGGGTGATCTGTGGCCGCCAGAAGGAATGTGCGTCCAATGGCGCCTTGCTTGGACAATGAACTGGATGAATTGTCAACAGGCTTGTACGGTTTGCCTAAATGCTGTTTTGTATATGCCTCAGCCGCATGGCGAATGGCATTGTCCGGGCCTTTGATTATCCCTTTGACCGCTTCGTCCGTAAGTGGTTGCGGAACTGTGTCTCGTGATAGTCCTTGCTGGCCTTGACCGGTGTCCCGATGGCTTTCAATATTGCCGCTCGTAGCTGCGAAGCCCGATGCAACGCCATGTGGGCGGACTCGGTAGAATGGGCCTTCTTGTGCTGTGTCATAGGTTATTCCTTGTTGTTTGGCCATGGGCACCTCGGGGAGTTTTCGGCATTATGCCAAGCCATGATGACTGTGGCAAACACAATGCTTGAGTCCAGTTTAACTGGGGCTGTGGATAACTTTGCAGTCCAGTTTAACTGGATCACGATGCGTAAGGATTCCCTTTGTGCCGCATGTTGTACAACTCTGCGTCCTCGATGTCATCGCTGTCCACGCTGTCGTCCCGCGGGAAGTCGATGGTGATCCAGCCGCCGTCACGCAGGTAGCGCAGGCCTTGTGAGATGCAGTCCACGAACTCGTCGTGTTCTGTTCCTTCGGGGAAGGAGCAGATCTGGCTGACCATGCCCTCAGCCCATGCGCGGACGTAGCCCTTACGCTGGTCAGACTCAGGCACCCATACACGGCCAGCTTTGATGATGTTGGCCACGATGCTCAGGCGCTGAATCTTGTCGGCGCGGCCGGGGTTGTATGCGTGGACGGGTAGACCAGCCTGTTGCAAGTCTTGTATCAATGAGATGCCAGCCGACTTGTCCTCCACCAATAAGAGGTCGACGCGCTTCTTCTCCTTGCCCTCGCCGTATACGACTTCGAACTCGTCGATTACTTTGGGGCGCAGTTGGGGGTAGGTGAGGTGGTCTTGCCAGCAGTCGATGACCATGACACACATCCCACCGTCGAGGGGCTTGAATACGCCCAGAGTAATGCAGCCAGTTGGATCGTTGTGGGTCTTGTCGCTAGTGGCACAGTCGTAAGACTGGATGATGTACTCGAACTTGGGGAAGGGCTTGTGTCCCGGCCAGAGGCGGAACCAGTCGCGCTTAACAATGCCCCCTTCTTCGGGGTCGATGATTTCTGCATGGATTTCCTGCCTTCCTAAGTTTGTGCCCTCGTACTGAAGAATCTGCTTCTGGAACGATGGCGCCAAGTTCTTGATGTTTGAGTATGTCGAGGCGCGTGTGATCACCACATCATCCCCCTCGCGGCCAACCAGATCCATGATCAATGGCTTGGGCTTGGGCGTGGTGGTAACGATCACCTTCGTGCGCTTACCCAGCCGAACCGAAAACATGATCATGTCCCACGACTCTTGCAGGTAATCCCATGCGGCCAACTCGTCGCAATTGTGTACGACGATGCCGTTGGCTATGTACTCATTGACGTAGTCAACTGTGAGGTTGTACGTCTGGCAGTTCTCCAAGCGTTCGACGCTTAGTACCTCCATTTGCTTCAGCCCGATAGGTGCGCTCAGTTGATCTGGCGTTACAGGACTTGCAACAATACCTCTGGAATCTCTTGACTGCTGTGTACTCTGTGCCACAGACATTGCAGTTGCGTTGCTCAGGTATGAACTTGTTTCGCCTCCACTGCTCACGGCAATCGCGGGAGCAAAACTTGCCGACATCTGAAGCGGAGTAGGAAACAAAGCCTGCACCACAGTGAATGCATTTTGCATTTTTTGGCGTGCGCAAAGACGCCAGCGTGTTGCGTGCTGCCTCCCTCTGTGCATCAGATCCTTCGCGCCCAACTGCGTGATGATGGACATGCTGGCTGCGAGGCATTGCTTCAAGGTTCGCGGGATCGTTGTTACTTTTGTCTTCGTCTTTGTGGTGGACAACCCATCCTTTTGGGATTGATCCATAGTGTTGCTCGTAAATGACTCTGTGAGCGTATCGACCGCCAATGTACTTGTAGCCACCCATACCATTTCACCTTTTTTGATCTGGCCAGCGGGAATCCACCGACTTCCAACAAGTATCGGATGATCAACAGTCAATGTCAAGTTCGTATCGCCACAATCGATAGTTACTAGCATATTGGGATTGCTTGATGGCAATGCTACTGAGACGTTTTGAGGGCCGAAGCGTGTTTGCACTTGCTCACCAGCCTTCACAGTCTCTACAGGCTTTTGAGACCCATCAGCCATAAGAATGCGCGTACCGGCAGGCAAGCACCATGCGCCGTGCCACTGAGCACCCCGGAAGCGGTCAGGCTCACTCGCTGAGATGCCTTTGATCAATGAGCCATTCTTGAGATACAACTCGTGCAGGCTCTTGTTATATCCATCCGGCTCAACCAGTTCTTTGGGGATCACGGCCAGTAAACCGGACTCACCCTCAAAGCATGTGCCGCGGACGTCAGAACTTGTGGGGGCCGCTACCAGCCAGCGTGTGTTGGGGTTCTCCCATGCCCATTGACCGATAGTCTCCGCGGCCGTGCGTGTCTTACCGGCTCCGCGGCCAGCCAACATCATCCAGATCGACCAATGATCGCCAGTCGGCTCGATCTGGTAGTCCATGGCCTTGTTGTAGTGCCAATCCATCCACCACAGCCATGCAGCCCTGTCCTCTGTGGACAGTTGCAGGAACATCTCCTGCGTCTTGGGGTCGTCTAGTACGTCCTCAACTTTCATTGGCGTCGACCTGCTTCTTGAGCTTCACAGCCTTCTTCAGTTCGTTGAACAAGTTCAAGTGGGTGTCGATCACCACCGGGGCGTTGGGGTCACCCGCATGCTCATGGCGGGCCAGCTTAGGAACGTGGTACTCCACAACCGACTGGAACATGTCGAACGCCTTCGCTGGGTTGGGCTGGACAACATATTCGCCCTCATCGTTACGCACTCCCTTGGCCACTTGATCGAGCCATTCAGAGAGCCTGTGAGCGTTTCCGTCAACAAATGAGGCTATGGCCTGTCTTGCGTCAGAAGTCGCCTTGTTGGGCGTTCCCGGTGCCCTGCCGCCTAATCTAACTCCCATGATTACATCTCCCTAACTGTTTTCGGCTACTTTAGCCGTCTTGCTGTATTAGCCGTAAGTTTAACTCGATGTTTATTTTTCTTGCAAATCTGCTGGTTTTGGTGGCGCAATGCCATATAGGCTCTCTATGTGTCTGACCAAACAGATGGCGAAGTTTGCTGGTAATTTTGCGTCTGTCATTGCGGTTACATAGCCAGAGATGTAAGCGAACTCCAGTTTGATTTCTTTGTCTGTCAAGATTGATTCTTGGATGTCTTTCATTTCTCACTCCTTTTGGTTGCGTTTTGGGATTCTTCTCTATGCTTGTTCAGTATCTCTTGTACTTTGTCCTCTATGGGGAAGACGTATTCGTGTAGGAATTGTGTGCTGAGTATTCTGTACATTGCCATGGAGCCAGCCCAGTTTCCTTGTTCGTCCTTCATGTTGTTGGCGGCGATTAGAAGTTGTTCTATGGAGTCTGGGTGAAACTTCATGTGTTCTTCTCCTTTTCAACTGGCTTATTAAACAGCGCCATGCCCAGCGTTCCAAGCATTACCGCCTTCAACTCTTCGCGCTCCTCTTCTGGATATTCACTGGCGACCTCATCCATGATTTTCATAATGCTGGCGGCCACTTCTTCGGCTGGAATTGGTTTAGCGCTCATGTGTTCTTCTCCTCGGCGTAGCCGTTCTTTTGCTTGAGTTTGGCTTCAATGCGTCTTGCGTAAACATCAATGGTCTGTGTTGGCAAACCTTGTAAGCATTCTTGTATTTCCTCATCCGTAAGCCCAACCCATTCATGCTCTGGTTGTGCCTTGCACTTGTCGCAATGACAAACAACATGGACTGGCCCTTCAACTTTTATTGTTTTAGTCATCAGTGTTTTCCTTTTTGACAATCATCGGAGCAAACGTCAATGCCTGAATAATCAAAGCGTTTTGTTGCACAATGGATTCGTTCATCTGAATAACGCGCATCAACATCTGGTTTGGTATTAACGCAGGTTGCTCTTGTTTTAGTTCAATCATCACTTGTTCCTTTCTTGGAGTAAGTGTACGCAGGCCCATTCACCCATACCTGCAAACTCTACTTCCCAAGTTTTGCGCTCGGCAAGTGCAATGATTTCGGCAAAATTTTTAACGTTTTTTGGTAAACAAACCCAATCGTCATCTGTATGCCCCAAGCGTTCAAACCCTGCTTGTTTTGCAAGCGCCATGATTTCATCTTGTGTCATGTGTTCTTCTCCTTGGAATTAATAAAACCGTTCATTGGGGTCTGCACGTTTTTCCCATTCGTCTTTTGCTTGCGCATAAAAATCAGGTGCGTGTTTCTTTAAATACCTTGATGCGGTTCTTTTCCAATGTGTACGATTGGCGACAGCTTTGAATATCACTTCGTTTGCTGTCAGCAATTGTTCCCATGCCTCAATCTGCTGAGTTTGTTGTGCCATCACAATGTCACGTTGAGCAGAC
>Ga0316221_1001378_pt1 | contig 25555 bp, 18 predicted proteins | sample TBH18007metaG_FD_206003 | JGI IMG/M metagenome (GOLD analysis project Ga0316221, IMG submission 206003) | Freshwater microbial communities from Trout Bog Lake, Wisconsin, USA - TBH18007 | ecosystem: Environmental > Aquatic > Freshwater > Lake > Hypolimnion/Profundal zone | place: USA: Wisconsin... | reverse complement strand
TCGGCGTGGGTGGCGGTAGAAGGGGTTGGATGCGTTCCCAAAGCTCAGAGGGCAAGATATCTCGGGCCATCCAAGTACACTATGCACCTTTTTGTTGAGGTACAAGGGGTTTTGTTACCACTTCTAATTCCAGTCGACCTTCCCGCCCCGGCTGCGCTCGAGCCAGGCCGCGGCCAGGGCGGCCTCGCGGGCGCCGTCCGCGGACTGCGGCAGGCGGAAGCGGACCGCGGCTTCGGCGCCGGTGAAATCCTGGCCGAGCACTTCGGCCTCCGGGAAGGCGCCGAGCACCGTGAACGGCAGGTGCGCCTGGTCGGCCCGGACCCGCATCGCCCCCTGGCGCCAGAGCCGCACCGGCTCCAGCAGGCCCTGCTCCCGGGCCGCGGCCAGGGCGCCCTGGACGCCGTCGGTGTAGGCCCGGACCAGGCCCCCCGTACCCAGCCGGGTGCCGCCGAACCAGCGGATGCACACCGCCAGGAGATCCACCACGGCCTCGCCCTCCAGCACCCGCAGCATGGGCGGACCGGCGGTGCCGGCCGGCTCGCCGTCGTCGTCGGACCCGTGCCCCCCGGCCAGCTCGCGCCAGGCCGAGCAGTGGTGGCTGGCGTCGAAATCCCGCTTGCGCAGCCGGGCCAGGATGGCCTCCCGCTGGGGGGCGTCCCCGGCCGGGTGCAGCTCGGTCAGGAAGACCGAGGCCTTCTCCCGGAAGCGGTGCGTGGCGGGGGCGGTCAGGCGCAGCATGGGTTCCATGGTGACAAGGAAAAGCTCCCGCGCGCGGGAGCTTTTCCGGGATCGGCCGGGGCTACTTGGTGCCCAGCTCCTTGAGGATCTTGGGATCGGCCTCGTCCTGCGCCAGGATCTGGTGGCAGGTGTCGCAGTCGCCGGCGATGGTCTTGCCGTCCTTGCTGGTGTGGTTGCCGTCGTGGCAGCGGAAGCAGCCGCCCTCCTGGTGGCCGATGTGGTTGGGGTGGGTGCCCCAGGTCAGCTTCATCTCCGGGGAGACGTTGCGCAGGTAGGCGTCCAGGATGGCCTGGCCGGCGGCGGTGACGTAGGCTTCCTTGGCCTTGGCCACCTCGGGGTAGTTGGCCTTGTAGAAGTCCTTGATGGCCTGGGGGATCTTGACCGAGGCCTCGTTCTGGCTCTTGTATTCGGCGCGCAGCACCGCCACGCCCTGCTTGTGGATGAAGGGCAGGTCGCGGCTGATCTTGCCGTCCACGATGCCGCGGTCCATGGCCCACTCCGGGCTCTCGAAGGCGTGGGTGGGCCGGTTGTGGCAGTCCACGCAGTCCATCTTGCGCTCGGGCAGCTTGGCCAGCTGCTCAGGCGTGGCCTTGGACTCGGTGGAGATGTATTCCACCATCTGGCCCTGGTCGTTGCGGTAGGTGACCTTGGGGATCTCCTGCCGGCGCGGGTCGGTGGAAACATAGCTGATGCGCTCGGAGGTGTCGATGTGGCGGCCGTGGATGCCGGTGTTCTGCTCGCCGCTGCGGCCGCCGATCTTGAGCATCAGCACGGTGATCGCCGGGGTGTTGGCTTCGTCGTCGCCGTAGTGGTTGCGGACCAGGATCTTGTTGCCGTGGAATTTCTGCGGCCAGTGGCAGGCTTCGCAGGTCTCCTTGGCCGGGCGCAGGGTCTCCACCGGGCTGGGGATGGGCCGGTGGTAGTTGTTGAACACCACCCCGAACAGCTGGCGGACGCCGGCCAGCTTGGCCTTCATGAAGGAGTCCGCGCCGGGGCCGATGTGGCACTGGGCGCAGCCCACCCGGGAGTGCGGGGAATCGACGAAGGCCCGGTATTCCATGATCATCGGCGTGTGGCAGGTGAGCCCGCAGAACTTGCTGGAGTCCATGTACTCCACGCCGCGCACCGTGGCCACGCCCAGCAGGGCGATGTTGAGGAGGGTGGCCACCGCCACGAACGTGAGGACGTGGCGGATGTGCTTGGTGTTCAGATCGATCTTGGGGGTGATGGCCGGGACCTGGCCGGCCGCGAGCAGCCGCCGGCGGTTCAGCCACATGCCCAGGGGCATCATGATCAGGCCGACCAGGAACAGGAACGGCAGCAGCACGAACAGCAGGATGCCCACGTAGGGCATCGCCGAATGCGGGCTGGCAAGTTCGCGGAACCAGCTCCACAACAAGGTGAAGCCGGTGCCCGTGGTGATGATGCCGCCCAGGATGGAGATCCAGTTGTCTCCGAAGAAGAAGGCTTGACGCATCCACTCTGTGAGCTGGTCTTTCCGGTCCATGGTGAAACTCCTATTCGGATGAGGGTATCCGATTTAAAGCCATTCTGGATAGGGGGATCCGCTCAGAATCGTGCCTGGATCTCCAAAGGGGCGCCCAGCTTGGCCAGGCTCCGGGCCAGCCGGTCCCGGTAGCGGGCCATGAGGGGCACGCCGGGCGCCCAGAGGGCCCGGTCCCAGTCCAGGGCGAGCGTCCGCCCGTCCGCTGTCACCAGGAAATTGGTCGCGTTCAGGTCCGGCGCATACAGCCCCCAGGCGCACAGGGCCGCCAGGATCCCGCGCACGTCCGCCACGGCCGCCGGCGCCCATTCCCGGGGCCAGGGCCGGCCCGGCTCGAACCGGGTGAGGAACACCCCCTCGCAGCCCCAGAGCCGCGGCCGGAAGGCCCAGCCCAGCGGCTCGACCGTGGGCAGGCCGGCCTCCCACAGCGCCCGGTGGACCTCGAACTCCCGCCGGAACCGCCCCGGGCCAAGGTAGATCCGCCCATTGACCAGGGCCACCAGCCCGCCGCGCCGGTACGGCCTCAGCACCACCTCCCCGCTGCGCCGCACCCCGCCGCGGCCGAAGGCCCCCTCCAGCCCCTCGGCCGGGTCGGGAGCCAGCTCGAGGCCGGGCAGGGCGGTCAGGCTCCAGACCCCCTCCAGTCCCGGCAGCCGCACCCCATCCCGGGTCTCCGGCTCAGGGCCGGCAGGGCGGGCGGGGTAGGGCCAGGAGGCCGGCAGGGGCGGGGCGGGCATGGTCACCATCCTACTTCATCTCCCTCCCGCCTCGGCCTCGAGCAGGACCCGGAGCCGTGGCCGGATCGCCCCAGGCGGTAGGGCGGGCAGCAGGGCCAGCCCTTCGGCCGCCGCGGCCCTGGCCTTTCCGCCCAGGCCGGCCGCATGGTAGGCCTGGGCCAGGGACAGCAGGAAATCCGGCTTCCGGCGGTGGGTCAGCTCGGCCAGGCGCTCCGCGAACCGGACCGCCAGGGCGGGGTCGCGCAGGCGGGCCGGGCGCACCGTCAGCAGGGCCGAGATCGCGTGGTCCAGGGTCGGGATGCCGGCATCGTTGCGCAGGCCGGCGGCGCGCAGGGTGGCCAGGCCGGCCTCCGCCCCGGCCCGGCCCCCGGCCGAGCCGAGCCGGGCCTGGCGGAGGGTGCCGGCGACGACCTGGTCATAGGCCAGGTTGGTGACCCAACCCTGATTGTCCGGGTTGGTGGCCACCAGCCGGGCCAGGATCGCCACCGAGCGGTCCAGGAGGTCCACCGCGGCGCGGGCGGCCTCCCGCGGGTCCTCCCGGGCGGGGGCCAGGGCCGGGTCGAGCCTGGCGGCATGGACCTCGGCCTCGTTGGAGAGCTCGATGCTGAGATCGAACTGGGCGCGGGTGTCCCGGGGGTCGGCGGCGGCGAAGGCCTCATAGGTGCTCCGCGCCTCCTGGAGCGCGGCCAGGGCCGCGCCGAAGTCCCGGGCCTGGAGGAAGGCCAGGCCCAGCTTCCGGCTGGTCATGGCGGCGCCGCGCCGGGCGGCGGCCCCGGCCCGTTCGGCGCCAGGGAGGGCCGACCAGGCGGCGAGGGACTGGCGGTATTCGCCGATCGCCTGGATCGGGTCGGTCTCGCAGAGCACATTGCCGATCTTGTAATGGTGGATGGCGACCGCCCGGCGGGAGCGGGCGAAGCCGGGGTCGGCGGCCAGCGCCCGGAGGGACAGATCCAGCCCCTCGCGGTAGGCCTGGATGGCGCCGGCGGGATCGCCCAGGCTGGCCACGCCGCTCTGTCCCAGCTGGTCGCCCAGGCCGCCGCAGGCCGAGGCGGCGTCGGCGATCTGCTCGGCGGTCGCGCCCGGGCCGCCGATCCGCGCACGGAAGGCCGCGACCGCCGCGCGCATGGCGACGATGGCCTGCGCGGTCCGGCCGATGCCGAAGAGGATCTCGCTTTTCGACTGCAGGGCCTGGGCCAGCGGGCCAAGTCCGGCGGGATCGTCCCCGGGGGCCGCCTCCGCCAGGGCCAGCGCCTTGTCGAGGCTGGCCAGGGCCCCCTCGGGGTCGCCCAGGTTGGGGTCGTAGGGGTTGCCCTGCAGGTTGCCGAGCCGGGTATAGGCGCCGACCAGGTCGCGCCGGGTCTGCCGGTCGCCCTTGACGTCCCGGGCCATGTGGTCGAGGTGCTCCAGGACGCGCGTCACCAGGAGCCGGCGGACCGGGGTGGCACCGGGAAGCTGCTTGACCGCCTCGTCGATCTCCGAGAGGAGGCTGTTGCTCAGCTGGCGCAGATCCTCGGAGCGGGCCTCGGCCCGCCGGCGCTCCACCCGGGCGACCCGGAACTGCCAGAGCACCCCGGCCAGCCCCGCCACCAGGCTCGCCGCCAGCAGCCCCGCGCCGGCCAGGGCCAGCCGGTTGCGGCGGGCGAACTTGGCGGCCCGGTAGCGGAGGGTCCCGTGCCGGGCGAGGACCGGCCGGCCTTCCAGGTAGGCCTGGAGGTCGGCCGCGAAGGCGTCCACCGACCGGTAGCGCGCCTCCGGTTCCTTGCGCAGGGCCTTGAGGACGATGGCGTCCAGGTCGGCGTCGAGTCCGGGGGCCACCGCGCTGGGCCTGGGCGGGGGGTCGCGGCACACCACCCGCAGCAGTTCGGCCGTGGTGCCTTCCTTCAGGACATAGGGCGGGACCTCCGCCAGCAGGAGGTAGAGCAGCACACCGAGCGAGTAGGCATCCGAGGCGGTGGTGATGGCCTCCCCCAGCACCTGCTCGGGGCTGGCGCAGCTGGGCGTGAAGGACTGCAGCCCGAGCCGGGTGAGCTCGGAGGCCGGGCCCGCCTCCGGCCCCGGCGCCAGCAGCTTGGCCGTGCCGAAATCCAGGAGCTTGGGGGTGCCGTCGGCCAGGACCAGGATGTTGTCCGATTTCAGGTCGCGGTGGATGACCAGGTTCTGGTGGGCATGGTGCACGGCCGCGCAGACCTTGGCGAACAGCCGCAGGCGGTCGCGGAGGGCGAGGCTATTCTCCCGGCAGAACCGGGCGATCGGCAGGCCGTCCACATACTCCATGGCCAGGAACAGGTCCCCGTCCTCGGTCACGCCGCCGTCCAGGAGCCGGGCGATGTAGGGATGGGCCAGCCCCGCCAGGATCTGCCGTTCCTGGCGGAACCGCTCGCGGAACAGATCCGACGCCAGGGGCAGGTCGATCAGCTTGATGGCCACCTCCTGGCGGAACTGGCCGTCGTCCCGGTGGGCCAGGTGGACGGCGCCCATGCCGCCGTGCCCCAGAAGCCGGTCCAGCTGGTAGGGGCCGATCCTCCGGGGCAGGGGGGGCGGATCGGCCGGGGCCCGCTCCCCGCCCGGAGCCCGGGCCGACTGGAAGGCGGCCAGCAGCGAGAGGACCTCGGCCAGAAGCGCCGGGTCGCCGGCGCACTGGGCCTCCAGGACCGAGGGCCAGGCCGGTTCCGGCGCTTCGAGGACCCGGTGGAAGGCGGATTCCACGCGCGCCATGAAGGCTTGGGTTCCATTTTCCGGGGACACGGCAGGGCTCCAACCAATTAAGGGTTCATTCTCCGGTACAGCCAGGCCTTCGCGAAGTTCAGGTGGCGGTCCACCGAGGCCTTGGAGATGCCCATCAGGGCCGCCGCCTCCTCCGCGGTATGGCCGAGGAAATAGCGCAGCTCGATGAGCTGCACTTTGGTGGGATCGAACTGGCCCAGGGCTTCCAGGGCCTGGTCGAGCTCGATCAGCTCCGGACTGTCGATGCCGACCCAGGCCAGCTCCTCGCTCAGCGGGACGTGCTGGATGGCGCCGCCGTGGCGCTGGGCCTGGCGCTCCCGGGCATGGTCGGTCAGGATCAACCGCATCACCTTGGCGCAGAAGGTGTAGAAATGGACCCGGTCCTCCCAGGCCTTGCGCTTCTGGGTCCGCAGGCGCAGGTAGAGTTCGTGGACCAGGGCCGTGGCCTGCAGCACCCCGGGGTCCCGCTCCCGCCGGAGGTAGGCGGCCGCGACCTCGCGCAGATGGGGATAGACCAGGGGCACGAGCTGTTCGAAGGCCTCCGGCTCCCCGAGCTTCCATTGGGCCAGGAGCCGCGTGATCTCGCCAGTCTGGGCTTCCATGGGCTACCCCCCCGGAGGGTGCGGTCCTTCCCGTCGCGGATTGTGAGTCATTTCCCCTCCAGTTTGCGCTGACTGAGTTGAATCCGCATGCGAAATCATCCTTCGGCCGGCCCCGCCCGGCCGGAAATACCCCAGCCGTCGAGCCCAGGAGGCCTTATGGAAAAATGTCAAAAACAGCCACGTTCTTCCGGCGCGCGGTGGTGCGGCGCCGCGGCCGCCGCCGTGCTTCTGATGGCCTGCGGCGGAGGCGGCTCGGGCTCCGCGCCCGCCGCCTACACCGTGGCCTACAACGGCAACGGCGCGACCGGCGGCAGCGCCCCGGTCGACTCGGGGAGCTACAAGCAGGGGGCCACGGTCACCGTGCTCGGCAATACCGGCAGCCTCGTCAAGACCGGCTCCTCTTTCACTTCCTGGAACACTCTGGCCGACGGCACCGGGACCAGCTACACCGCGGGCCAGACCTGCACCATGGGCAGCGCCAACCTGACCTTCTACGCCAAGTGGACCGCCAATGCCACGGCCGGCAACGTTTTGTACGACGGCAACGGCGCCACCAGCGGCAGCGTCCCCGTCGATGGGACCGTCTACGGGACGGGCCAGAACGTCACCGTGCTGGGCAATCCCGGCAACCTGGCTTATCCCGGCTACACCTTCATCGGCTGGCAGACCACGGCGGACGGTTCCGGCCAGGCCTACAAGCAGAACCAGACCTTCCCCAAGCCTTCGGCCAATGTCACCCTGTACGCCTTGTGGGCCGGGGGCTTCGCCTATTCGGCCAACAACCAGGGCGGATCCGGGGGCAGCATCTCCCAGTACACGATCGGCCCCAACGGCGCGCTCACGCCCATGACCACACCGTCGGTCGCCACCGGCGGCAACGATCCCCGCGACATCACCGCCGACCCCAGCGGCAAGTACATATATGCGACCAACATCACCAGCGAGACCGTGTCCCAGTTCACGGTCGGCGCCGATGGCGCGCTCACGGCCATGGCCACGCCCACGCTCCTGGTGGGGGACACCTCCGGCGGCAAGCTCTACTACCCCATGGGCATCACCGTCCATCCGACCGGCAAGTACGCCTACCTGGTGAACAACCAGATGGGCACCATCAATCTATACGCGGTCGGTGCGGACGGGTCGCTCACGGCCATGGCCTCACCCACCGTGAGGGCCGGCGGATACCCGGTCGCCATCGCGGTGGACCCGTCCGGGAAGTGGGCCTATGTGCCGACCGGCGATGGCAACAACGTGGCCCAGTTCACCATCGACGGGACCACCGGGGCGCTCACGCCCATGGCCGCGGCGACCGTCGCGACCGGATCGAACGCCTACGACATCAAGCTGACTCCGAATGGCAAATACGCCTATGTCGCCAACTACTTCAGCGCCTTCATCTCCCAGTACGACGTCGACGCGGGGACCGGTGCGCTCACGCCCATGACCGTGCCCACGGCCGCCATCCCGTCGAGCGGCACGGGGGCGGCTTCCATCGTGGTCGACCCCTCGGGCCGGTTCGCCTACGCGGTGGTGTTCATCAGCCAGGTGACGCCGGCGGCGATCGTCGCCCAGTACACGATCGACCCCACCACCGGTGCACTCACGGCCATGGCCACGCCCACCGTCGCGGCCGGGGGCGCGGGCGGCGCGGTCATCACCGTCGAATCCTCGGGCAAATACGCCTATGTGACCAGCGGCGACACCGGCTGGGGCAGCACGTCCATCGCCCAGTATTCGATCGACCCGACCACGGGCGCCCTCACGCTCCTGACCCATCCGACGGTCCAGGCGGGGTACAGTCCCACGGGCATCGTCACCATCGGCAAGTGAGCTTCAGGCCAGGTTCCACGGCCCCGGCCGCCCCGGCTCCGCCAGGGCGGCCGCCAGCCGTTCCAGGAATTCCCCGCGGCTCACCGTCCGGGCCCCGAGCGCGGTCAGGTTGGCGTTGGGCAGCTGGCCGTCGATGAAGTGGAAGCCCCAGCCCCAGGCCAGCCCGCACAGGTTGGCGAAGGCGGCCCGGGAGGCGTAGCTCTCCAGGCTGAACATGCTCTCCCCGAAGAACGCCGCCCCCAGCGACACCCCGTAGAGTCCGCCGACCAGCTGCCCGGCCCGGAACACTTCGATGCTGTGGGCGTGCCCGGCCCGGTGCAGGGCCAGGTAGGCGCGCTGGACCGCGGGGGTGATCCAGGTGCCCGACTGGCCCGGCCGCGGCGCCTTGGCGCAGTGGCCCACCACCCGGTTGAAGCAGGTGTCCCGGCGGATCTCGAAGGGCAGGCGGGCCAGGGCCTTGCGGGTGGAGCGGGAAACGTGCTCGTCGCCGGGCAGCAGGATGGCCCGTTCCGGCGGCGACCACCAGAGGATCGGCGAGCCCTCGGAGAACCACGGGAAGATGCCGAGCCGGTAGGCCTGGACCAGGGTCGGCACGCTCAGGTCCGCGCCCACGGCCAGGAGGCCGTCCCCCTCGGCCGCCCGGGGATCCGGGAAGACCCAGGAGGGCGGGCGGCCCGGTGCCGGCACGGCTCAGTCTCCGAGGGGGGTGAGCTGGATCCCCGAATAATAGTGCTTCAGGATGGCCTCGAAGCTGGAGCCTTCCAGGGCCATGCCGTAGGCGCCGGTCTGGTCCATGCCCACGCCGTGACCCCAGCCCCGGCCGTAGACGACCCAGCGCCGGTCGGGGCTCTGCCCCAGGCTGATCATGCGGAAGACGTTGTCCTTGAAACCGAGCAGGTTGCGGATGTGCATGCCTTTGAACCGGCGGCTCCGGCCGCGGCCGTCGCGCACCACCAGTTCGGTGACCCGGCCCTGGTCGTTGTGGGTCAGTTCCAGGCTGCCGAGGGTGGCGATCCCGGCCTTGGTCCGCAGGCGCTCCAGGAGATCGGCTTCCTTGAGTTCCAGTTTCCAGTGGGCGGTGGGGTTGTAGCGGTCCAGGGCGGCCCCGTCCGGATCCAGACGGCGCACCAGCAGGGGCGAGCCGCCCGGGGCCGGCAGCCACTTGACCCGGTCGCCGACCTGGATGGCGCTGGTCGCCACCAGCCGCAGGCTGCCGCCCGGGGCCTCCTCGGCCAGCAGGTACGAGGCCGCCAGGGGCAGTGGGCCCGGGCCGCCGTTCTTGACCCGGACCTGGCCGTCCCGGAGCAGGGTGCCCTCGATGAATTCGGCCGGCTCCAGCTCCTGCCAGAGCCTGCCCAGTTCCTGCAGGGCCGCGGCCAGGCTGGGGGGGGCCTGCCACATGGCCGGCGGGGCGATGCCCCGGCGCACCAGGAAGGCGGCCAGGCCCAGATCCGGCGCCGCCGGCCGGGCCTCGCCCAGCAGGTAGGCCGCGTCCTGCGGCCGTTCCATGCCGTCGACCACCTCGCCGAAGCCGAGGGACCGGGCCATCCACAGGCGCAGGTCGCGCTCGGGGGGAGCCGGGTTCCGGCCCAGCCGGTCGGCCAGGCCCGTGACCGCCGGCCGCAGCTCGGCCATGGTGGCCGGCTCGGCCATGCGGTCGGACCGGAGCAGGGCCGGCGACAAAAGCCCGGCGGCGGCCAGCCGGAGCAGCTCCCAGCTCAGCCAGGGGGTTTCCCCGGAGGCCGCCCGGGCGCCCTGGAAGGTCAGGGTGGTGGGAGTGTCCAGGTAGTTGGAGACGCCCTTGAGGTAGGGGCAGGCATCGCCGAACACGAAGGTGTTGTCGATGGTGGCGCCGCCGGAATCGGCCATGAACAGCGCCTGGATCGGCTTGCCGCCGTAGGTGGCGATGAGGCCGGCCGTCTCGGAGACGGCCCGGTCGGTAAGCGCCTGCTCCCCATCCCGGCCACCGTAGACCTGGTCGGCCACCGTATCCAGAAGGTCGAAGCCCTCCTTGGCGCGCTTGCCCAGGTTCACGTAGGCGTAGGTGCGGGCCGCCACCGCCTGGGCCTTCAGGGCCTCCAGGGCCGGATACTCCCAGGCCCCCATCTCCCGGGGCACGACGCCGCGCAGGTAGGTCTCCAGGTCCAGGGTGTTGATCACGCTCAGCCGGCCCTGGGCGTTGGGGACCAGGCTCACCCGGCCCCGGTAGCGGCCCTTGCCGGCCAGGATCGCCAGCTCGCCGTTGGGGTGCAGGACGACCCCCGCGGCGGGCAGGGGGATCCGCTCGTAGCGCTCGGTGATGGCATACAGGGCGCGGGCCTTGCGCGGCTTGCCCGGGCGCCTCTCGGTGGAAACCCAGAGCTCCTCCAGGCCCAGGCCGCCCAGCCGTTCCAGCAGGGGTTCGGCCGAGCGCGCGTCCGGGTAGTGGCCGGCCAGCACCCGCCAGGTGCCACCGTCCGGGACCGCCACCTTGTCCGGATGCTCGCCCAGTTCGCGGATCCGGGCCATGAGGGCCTCCGCCGCCTTGGCCGGCATGGGCCCGCCCACCTGCACCCGGTATTCGTCGGTGGGGTCGGCCTCGCCCCGGCTGTCCCACCAGATGCGGAGCTTTTCGCCCGCCGGCAGCTCCAGCAGCCGCCGGCCTTCCGGATCGCGCAGCTCGCCGCCCCCTTCCAGGCTGACGGTCCACTCCAGGGCCTGGGTGTCCAGGCCCACCCGGATCGTCGGAGGGGCCGCGGCCAGGACCGGGGCGAGGAGGCAGATGAGGGCGGGGAGCGGTCGCATGGGACCAGTACAGCATCCGCCCCGGTCCTTGACGATGGAATTTGGTTGGGCCGGTTCCCATTAGCCTGGTAATGACTTTTGAATTCCACAAAATGGGCCTCCGGGGGAGGAAGGATCTTGTCAGCCTGAATTATTGTTTTATATTTCTTCCGCGCACAGGAAACCCCCCTTGACCACCCGCCGTTCCACCTGAACCCGGCCTCCCATGGGGGCGGTTCTGGATTTCAGCCTTTTCGCGAAGGCCGGCCGATCCGCGGTCGTCCGGCTTTCCTCCGAGGGCCCGAACCGGGGCTCGCCCCCGCCATTTCCCGGAGGTTCCGATGGCTCGACCCAACGCATCCCACCCCACCCGGCGCGCCCGGCTGCGCCGGCCGCTGATCCAGCGCCGCAGCCGGCGCCGGCCGCCCGAGCCTCAGAGCTTGTCCCAGTGGCTGGCTTCGTACTTGTGCTTGATCCGGTAGTCGGTGTCGATCTGGGCCAGCTGCAGGGTGCCGGAGACGTCGTCGCTGACCGTGTGCCAGCGGGTGTAGGCGTCCACCGCCCAGATCCCGGCCTCCCGGGTGCCGTTGCCGCTCGCGCCGAGGCCGCCGTAGGGCACGTGCGCCTCGGTGCCCGAGGTCGGGGCGTTGATGAAGCTGAGCCCGGCCCGGATCTCCCGCTTGAACCGGGCGATGGCGGCCCGGTCCTCGGTGTAGATGGCGCTGCTCAGGCCGAAGGGGGTGGCGTTGGCCCAGGCCAGGGCCTGGTCCAGGTCCTCCACCTGGCACAGGTTCACCGTGGGGCCGAGGATCTCGGTCTGGAACAGCTTCATTTCCGGCTGGACGCCCTCCCAGACGCAGGCCTGCACGAAGTGGCCCTTGAGGATGGCGCCCTTGACCTGGGGGGTGCGGTTCTCCTCGGTCCAGCGGGCCCCGCCGCGGACCAGGGTCGCCCCCTCCTCGGCGCCGAAGGCCCAGTGCTCCTCGAATTTCTTCGGCAGCCGCGCGTTCAGCAGGGGGCCGTGGAAGACCTCCGGGTGGCTGATCGGGTTGCCCACCTCCATGGCGTCGACCGCCTGCAGGAAGGCCTCCCGGAACCGGCCGTAGATGTCCTTGTGCACCAGGATGTTGCCGGTGGCGGTATGGCCCTGGCCGGCGGCCCCGAAGGCGCCCCACAGGGCCCCCTGGACGGCGTTGGCCAGGTTGCAGTCGGGCAGGACGATCATGGGGTTCTTGCCGCTGAGTTCGAGGCTCGGGATGATCAGGTTGCGGCCCGCCGCCTCGGCCACCTGCCGGCCCACCGCGGTGGTGCCGGAAAAGCAGATCTTCTGGAAGAAGCCCTTGTCCAGGCCGGCCAGCACGAACTTGCCGCAGCCGAGCCGGCCCTTGCCGTTGATCACGTTCACCACTCCGGGCGGGAGGCCGGCGTCCATCATGCAGCGCACGAACAGGTAGGCGATCGTCGGGGCGTCCTCGGAGGCCTTCCAGACCACGGTGTTGCCGCACAGGATGGCCGGGATGATCCGCGCCGCGGGGGTGGACAGGGGGTGGATGCCGCCGGTCATCACCGCCACCACGCCCAGGGGCCGGCGGAGGGTGGTCAGCTCGCGGTCGCGCATCTCCGAGGGGATCGTCTGGCCCAGCAGGCGCCGGCCCTCGCCCTGGAACCAGTGGCAGAGGTCGATGGTCTCCTGCACTTCGCCCCGGGCCTCGCGCAGGGGCTTGCCCACTTCCCGGACGATGATCAGGGCGAGCTTCTCCAGGTGCCGGGCCAGCAGGTCGCCGATCCGTCCCAGCAGGGCGCCGCGCAGGGGCGCCGGGGTCCCGCTCCAGGCCGGGAAGGCATGGGCCGCGGCATCCGCGGCCTTCTTGACGTCGCGCTCGCCGCATTCGGGGAAGATGCCCACCGTGTCGCGGGTGTCGATGGGCGAGCGGGAATCGAAGGACGGCAGGTCCCCTTCCACTTCCCGGCCACCCACCCAATTGAAGCCGATGACCGATCGGCCATGGCTCGCGACCGAGGGGACGTTGTCCTTCAGGTGCATGGGGGCTCCGAGGTTCGTATTTAATCCCCAGGATAGCCGGGAGGCCGCCCTGTTGGCATGGGGATTGTGACCGGGGTCCTTGGACGGGATCGGGAAGGTCCGGCCATACTGGCTCGTTCGGAGGTTCCCTTGCGCACATTCGATCTTGTGGTCATCGGGGCCGGCATCGGCGGCGGCTCGCTGGTCTACAACCTGCTCAAGCAGGGCTTCTCCGGCTCGATCCTGGTGGTCGACCGGGGCGACGCCGTGGCCACCGGCGCCTCGGCCTACTCTGCCGGCGGTTTCCGCAATCTCTGGACCACCCCGATCAACCAGCAGCTGTGCACCCGCAGCATCGGCATCCTCAAGAATTTCCAGGATGAGATGGGGATGGCCATCGGCTTCCACCAGACCGGCTACCTGTTCACCTACTACCAGGACGCCTGGAGCCGGATCCCCGATGCCGCCCGGATCTGGGCGGCCAACGGGGTCCGCTTCGACCTGCTCAGCCCCGGCCAGGTGGAGGCCGCCATCCCCGGACTGCGATGCGCGGTCGATGCGGTCGACCCGGACGTGCGCGAGTACCTGGCCATGGAGGCCATCGCCGGCGGGGTGTTCGGCCGGGACTGCGGCAGCTTCGACCCCAGCCAGGCCGCGGTGGGCTACTTCGAACGGGCCCTCACCGATTTCCCGAACAAGCCCGTGCTCGAGCTGCGCACCGACGTGGCCGCCCTGGTGCTGGATCCCTCCGGCCGGGTCACCGGGGTGACCCTGCAGGGCTCCGGCGCCCCCGAGACGGTGGCCGCGGGCATGGTGGCCCTGTGCACCGGCCCCTGGACCAACACCTTGCTCGCCCGCTCTGGCTGCCCGGCCTCCAGCCTCATGCCGATCCTCGCCCAGAAGCGGATGATGTTCCTCACCGATTTCCCGGACCACGACCCGCGCTGGCAGGACATCCCGCTCACGATCATCGACCAGGGCATCTACTTCAAGGCCGAGAGCGGCAACCTCCTGATCGGCAAGGCCAAGGACGACACTCCGGACAGCCTCGACACCACCTTCGAGCCGGACTACTACGTCGAGGAGATCAACCTGGTCATGCAGGAGCGCATGCCCGCCACCGCCACCTGCAAGCTCAAGAGCGGCTGGGCCAGCCTCTACGACACCACCGGCCCCGACCACAACGCCATCCTGGGCTGGCACGCCGACCACCCCGGCCTGCTCCTGCAGGTGGGCTACAGCGGCCACGGCGCCATGGAGAGCCCGGCCGTCGGCATCGCCCTGGCGGAGCTGGTGCTGACCGGCGCCTACCACGGCATCGACCTCACCCCCCTGCGCTGGAGCCGCTTCCGCGAGGGCGATCTGGTGAAGGAGACCATCGTTATCTAGTAGCATGGAGGAACAAAGGGAGTCCTTTTGTTCGATCACATCTCCATTCCGACCATCCTCGTCACCTATGTTGCCGTCCTGTTCGCCTTGAGCGTGCACGAGGCGGCCCACGCGACCGCGGCCTACCTGCTCGAGGACGACACCGCCCAGCGCATGGGGCGCATGACCCTGAATCCGCTGGCCCACATCGATCCGATCGGGACGCTGATCCTGCCCCTGTTCGGCATGATCTCCGGGATCCGGGTGCTGGGCTGGGCCAAGCCGGTGCCGGTGAACCCGGGCCGGCTCACACGCAAGTACCCCATGCGGGTCGGCTACGCCATGGTCGCCGCGGCCGGGCCCGGGTCCAACCTGATCCAGTCGTTCGTGTTCCTGGTGATCCTGGCGGTCCTGATCCGGGTGGTGGGGCCGGTCGATCCGTCCATGCGCCTGAACTGGTTCTTCGCATCGATGCAGATCCCGGTGGAGCGCCTGATGCAGGTGCCGGGCATGGGGGTGGGCTCGGCGCTGGCGATCACCCTCCTGGGGCGCCTGGTGATCATCAACATCGGCCTGGCGATCTTCAACCTGCTGCCGTTCGGGCCCCTGGACGGGGCGGGCATCCTGCGGGGCTTCCTGCCCTTCCACATGCTGCCCACCTTCGACCGGATCCAGCCGACCATCACGATCGTCCTGCTGGTCTGCTTCCTGGTGCTGCCGGTCGTCATCAACACCATCCTCAGTCCCTTCTTCTTCGTTGCGGACGCCCTCTACATGACCCCCCTGGCCCGGCTCCTGCTCGGAGCCTGAGTCCGCCCCTTATTCCGGAGCCGCAGGAATGGAAGAAAAATTCATCACCAATTCCGAAGACGTGGCGGGCGAATCCGCCACTTTCATGGAAGCCTCCCGGCGCAGCCAGGCGATCTGGGACGACCTGCCCAGGCACCCGGCCAAGTACCGGGTCCTGACCGGCGAGCGGCCCACGGGCCCCCTGCACATCGGCCATCTCTTCGGGACCCTGGCCAACCGGGTGCGCATCCAGGAGCTGGGCGCCACGACCTTCATCGTCATCGCCGACTACCAGGTGCTCACCGACCGGGACACGGCCGAGATGGTGGGCGCCAACGTCCACGAGGTGATCCTGGACTACCTGGCCGCCGGCCTGGATCCCGAGAACGGCCGCACCTTCTTCTTCAGCCACAGCCACATCCCCGAGCTGAACCAGCTGCTCCTGCCGTTCATGAACCTGGTCAGCACCGCCGAGCTGGACCGCAACCCGACCGTCAAGGAGGAGATCAAGGCGGCCGGGCTCAAGCAGGTGAACGCGCTGATGTACACCTACCCCATCCACCAGGCCGCCGACATCCTGTTCTGCAAGGGCAACGTCGTGCCGGTCGGCCGGGACCAGCTGCCGCACCTGGAGCTCACCCGCAAGATCGCCCGGCGCTTCAACGAGCGCTTCGCCCCCGAAGCCCCGATCTTCCCCATTCCCGACGCCCTGCTCAGCGACATCCCCCTGGTGCTCGGCACCGACGGCCAGAAGATGAGCAAGAGCCGCGGCAACACCATCATGCTGAAGATGACCGCCGAGGAGACCGCCAAGGTGGTCAAGGGCGCCAAGACCGACGCCGACCGCAACATCGCCTACGATCCCCAGAACCGCCCGGAAGTGGCCAACCTGCTGCGGCTCATCTCCATCTGCACCGGCCGGACGCCCGAGGCGGTGGCCCAGGCCATCGGCGACGGCGGCGGCGGCCGGCTCAAGGCCGAACTCACCGAGGCCCTGAACGCCCACCTGGCCCCCATGCGCGAGCGCCGCGCCCGGCACGCCAAGGATCCCGGCTACGTCAAGGACGTGCTGCGCCGGGGCATCGCCCGGGCCCGGGAGGAAGGCATCCTGACCCTGCGCCAGGTGCGCAAGGCCATGAACATGGACCACGGCCTGGACGATTGAACCGGAGCCCGCGCCGGCGGCATCCTGTCTTGCAGCCGGACCCGGCGGGTCCGGCCCCCCCACCGCGGGAGTGATGGACATGGCCCAGACCCGGATCTTCGATGATTTGAAAGCCTCCCCGACCGTCCTGCCGAGCCGGGCCATCCTGGCCGCCATGGTACAGCCCGAGGCCGTGACCCCCGGCCTCCTGGCCCTGCTGGACGAGGTTCTCGCCAATCCGGCCGCCTTCCTGGAGGACCAGGACCACTACGGCCACCTCTACGCCCTGCTCCTGCTGGCCCAGTTCCGCGAGCCGGCCGCACTGCCCCGGGCGCTGGCCCTGCTGCGCCTGCCCGAGACCGAGGCGGAGTGGCTGCTCGGCGATTTCCTCACCGAAGCCATGGCCTCGGTGCTGGCCTCCCTGGCCCTGTCCGATCCCGCCCCGCTGGTGGAAGCGGCCCTGGACCGCGACCTCGATCCCTTCGCCCGCGCCGCCGCCATGGCCGCCATGCTAGCCCAGGGCTTCCAGGGCTCGAGCCTCGACCCGACCTTCCGGATCTTCGACGACCTGCTGGCGACCTTCGAGGCCCGCGGAGGCAGCGAGGACCCCATCGCCTGGGCCCTCCTGGCCGGCCTCCTGGCCACCGGTGGCTTCCAGCCCTTCCAGGCGCGCCTGGAAGCCGCCTTCGACCAGGGCTGGATCGACCCCGAGATCGTCCTCCGCGGCCATCTCGCCGAGGATTTCCAGACCAACCACGCCCACAACCGCCGCCGTTTCCTCCAGCACACCCACCTGGTGGAGGACGCCCTCCTGGAACTGGAAGCGCTGCCCTGGCTGTTCGCCGAGGAGGACGAACCCGACGACGAGGACCTCCCCGACGTCCCGCCCCCCCTCTCCGCCGAAGCCCGCCGGAGCATCCTCGCCGCCCAGGGCCCCCCCTCCGGCCAGCCCGGCCGCAACGCCCCGTGCCCCTGCGGCAGCGGCAAGAAATTCAAGCGATGCTGCGGCAAAGGCTGAGCGCCGGCGCGCCCCGGAGGCGGTTCGGCAGGATACTTTTCGCTTGCATATCCCATGATGCAGGGTAGACTTGAGTTTCCGAGTCGGTCCCTTAGCTCAGCTGGTTAGAGCATCTGACTCTTAATCAGAGGGTCCAGGGTTCGAGTCCCTGAGGGACCACCAAGAAGAAGGCCGCCACCATCAGGTGGCGGTTGTTTCGTACCGGCCTTTGGACCTCCACCGATCATGGAATGGAAGCATTCCAGTGCAGGTCGACCGGATTGGCGAAACGGAAAGGACCCTCCTCGAATGCCGAGGACCCTTTATGGGCCATTCCTGGATCCTTGACCGCGGGATCCGAACCGGCCGCGAGGCTCGATGTCCTGGACCCGTTGCTTCATGTGCCTATAATTGGGCACTTCCCAATCTTCCCCGCCACGGAGGACCTCGTGTCCCTCCCACAAGGCACCCAGCTTGGCCATTACCAGCTCCTCGCCCGGATCGGTGCCGGCGGCATGGGGGAAGTCTACCGGGCCCATGACCCCAAGCTGAATCGGGACGTCGCCATCAAGGTGCTGCCCCCGGGTTTCGCGGAGGATGGTGGCCGGCTTCGCCGCTTCGAGCAGGAGGCCAGGGCCCTCGCGGCCCTCAACCACCCGAACATCGTCACGGTATACGAGGTGGGGACCCACGAGGGCATGCCCTATCTTGTGATGGAGCTCCTGATAGGGGAAACCCTGCGGTCCAGGATCGACAGCGCCCCGATGCCGGTCCATCGGGTGGTCGAAGTGGGGCTGGCCCTGGCCCAGGCGCTGGCCGCGGCCCACGAGAAGGGGATCCTGCACCGGGATCTCAAGCCCGAGAACCTATTCCTGACCCGGGATGGCCGGGTGAAGATCCTGGATTTCGGCCTGGCCAAGACCCATGCCCCGGCTGCGGGCGCGCTGCCGGGCTCCCTGACCACCGAGACCTCCGGCCCCGGGCAGGAGCACACGGAAGCGGGGGTCATCCTGGGTACCACCGGCTACATGAGCCCCGAGCAGGTGCGGGGCGAGGCCCTGGACGGGCGCAGCGACCTGTTCGCCCTGGGCCTGGTGCTCTGGGAGATGGCTTCGGGGCGGGGGCCCTTCCACCGGCCCACGCGGCTGGAGACGCTCAACGCGATTCTGCGGGAGGAGCCTCCACCCCTCGACCCGGCCCTTCGAATTCCGCCGGCCGTGGAACGGATCCTGCACCATTGCCTTGCCAAGGATCCCGCCGACCGCTTCCACAGCGCCCACGACCTCGCCTTTGACCTTCAGGCGATCCGCGGGCTGGATTCCGAGGCGCGGCCACCGAGCCCGGCGAAGCCCTCCCGGGCCGGCGTTCGCCGCCTCGTCCTGCCCCTCGGAATCGCCCTGGGATGCATGATGCTTGGGACCGTGCTGAGCTGGAGGTTCTTCCGGTCGGCGCCCGAGCGGGTGTCCGCGTCCCGCACGCCGAGCCTGGTGGTGCTCCCCACCAAGGTGCTCGGCGCGACCGAGTCCGCCTTTCTGTCGGACGCCATTCCCGACACGCTTTCGACCCTCCTGGGCAACGTGGCCGGCCTGGAGACCAAGCTGCCCCCCAGCCTCCAGGAGGTGGCCAGGTTCCATGGGGCCATGGAAAAGGTCGGCCTGGCCTACAAGGTGCAATACCTGGTGCTGAGCACGGTCGCGACCGAGACTGGGAACCTGGCCCTCAACGTCAAGCTGGCCGAAGCCTCGACCCAAAAGGTGCTCTGGGCAGGCCACTTCCAAGGGACGCGGAGTTCCTACGACGAACTGATCCGCCAGGCCGCAGATCGGGTGGCCCAGGCCCTGAAGCTGGGCTCCGGAGCCCTCGCGGAGCAACCTGGCTCCTCCGAACTCGAACTGGCCCTGGGTGAGGGCAAGCACCTGACCAACCAATTCGCCATGCTGGGCCGGGGCGAGGACTTCGAGCACGGCGCAGCCGCCTTGAACCGGGCCCTGGAATTGGACCCGGCCGAACCTCGGGCCCCCGCCCGGATGGCCGATCTCTGGCGGGTCCGCTTCCTGCGCTCCCATGAGGCCAGGGACCTGGACACCTGCGAGCGCTGGGCAAGGCGGGCGATCCAAGTGGGGCCGGAATCGGCGGATGCCTGGTTGAGCATGCTCTGGGTCGAGGCGGACCGGGGCCACCTTGAAGCGTCCATCCTTGACACCTTCAAATATCTATCCCTCCGCCCCGGAGATCCGAACGCCTACGGGATGTTGGGGACCTTGACCGAGATCCCGGGTTCGGCCGCCATCAGCATTCAATCCTATCGGCATGCCGAGCAGCTAGGGCCGCTCAGGTCCCTGGTCGCGTCCAACTACGGCCAGGCTCTGTGCAACGCGGGCCAGCCCGGCGAGGGCCTGGACGTCCTGAACCGGGCGCTGGTGTTGGACCCCGGTTACCTCCCCTCCCGGCTTTACCGGGCCCGGGCCCTTCTGGACCTGGGGCGTCTGGAGGAAGCCGAGCGGGCGCTCGAGGAATGCCGGACCGTGGCGGAACAGGATATTTCCATTTTTCAAAATTTCTGGCGAAGCGTTCACGTCGCCCTGGTGCTGGCGAGGGGGGATGCGCGGGGTGCCCGGAACCTGGCCAGGGCCTGCGTGACGCCCCTCCTCAAGGGGCCCTGCGATCCCTATTCCCCGTCCATGGCCGTGCCCATCCTGGTCCCCCGCCTGCTGCGCCTGGGTATGGATGACGAGGCCCTGCAACTTATGCAGAGGGCCATCGCCCTTGGCAACGGCCTGGATCTCGATTGGTTCTACCAGTGCCCGGAAGTGCAGAACCTGAGAGGCGATCCCCGATACCCGAAGATCCTGGAGGCCACCCGCGGGCAGTGCGCGATCCTTGTGAAGTATTTCGAGGCGGCGAAGACCCGCGGTGAACTCCCCAGCTACCTGGACCAGCCCCTTGCCGAATTCCGCGAACTTGTCGAACGTCCCATCGACCGGGCAAAGGCGCACCGATCCGGAGGGCCCGGCTATCGTGCCGACTAGGTGGTGGGTTCCCCTCCTTCAGCCCTTCATCTCCTGGTGGTAGCGTTCCAGCACCCGCGCCACGCAGCCGGTCAGGTTGCTGCCCGTGCGGATGTGCAGGAACTCGTTGGGGCCGTGCGCGTTGCTCTTGGGCCCGAGCACGCCGGTGATCAGGAACTGGGCCTCGGGAAACCGCTCGCCCAGCATGCCCATGAAGGGGATCGAACCGCCCTCGCCCATGTAGCAGGCCTCCCGCCCGAAAAAGGTCCGGGAGGCTTCGTCCAGCGTGGTCCGCAGCCAGGGCGCCAGTTCCGGGGCGTCCCAGCCGGCGGCGGCTTCGACGTGGTCGAAGGTGACCCTGGCCCCATAGGGCGGGTCGTGCTCGAGCAGCTCCTTCAGGCGGGGGATCACGGTGTCGGTCTTCAGCGTGGGCGGGAGCCGGACCGACAGCTTGAGGGAGGTCCTGGGGCGGAGCACGTTGCCGGCGCTGGCCACGTCGGGCATGCCCTGCTGGCCGGTCACGGACAGGGTCGGCCGCCAGGTCCGGTTGAGCATCAGCTCGGTGAGATCGGAGGCCATGGGGCGCATGCCGGGGACGAACGGGAAGGAATCGCGGATCGAGGTGCCCAGCACCTGGGCGGTCTGGCGGGCCTCCTCCACCCGGTAGGGGGGGATGGCCACCTTGAGCCATTCGGGCAGGATCTCCCCGGTCGCCGGATCCTCCAGACGGTTCAGCAGCTGCCGGGCGATCCGGAAGCTCGAGGGGACGATGCCGCTGGCATCTCCCGAGTGCACCCCTTCGGTCAGGACCTGCACCGTGAGGGTGCCCATGACCACGCCCCGGAGCGAGGCGGTGGCCCAGAGCTGGTCGTAGTTGCCGCAGCCGGAGTCCAGGCAGATGACCAGGCCGGGGGTGCCGATCCGTCCGGCCAGGCGCTCCACGTAGTATTCCAGGTCGCCCGAGCCGCTCTCCTCGCAGCACTCGATCAGCGTCACCAGGCGGGAGTGACGGATGCCCTGGGCCTTGAGGGCCTTGATGGCCGCCACGGTGGCGAACACCGCGTAGCCGTCGTCGGCGCCGCCCCGGCCGTAGAGCTTGCCGTCCCGGATCACCGGCTGGTAGGCGCCCAGGCCCTCTTCCCAGCCTTCGGTCGGCGGCTGCTTGTCCAGGTGCCCATACAGCAGCACGGTGTCCGGGCCGTCGCCGTCCACCTCGAGCAGCAGGATGGGGGTGCGGCCCTCGGCCGTCAGCACTTCCAGGCGGCTGCCGGGAATGGCCTGGCGCTCCACCCAGGCGCGGGCCAGTTCCACGGCCTGCTCCATCAACCCGTTGGTCCGCCATTCCGGATCGTAGTCGGGGGACTGGTTGGGGATCTGGATGTACTTGACCAGCGTCGGGACGATCTCCGCGTCCCAGAACGTCTCGATGCCAAGCTTCGCTTCCTGAGAATTCATCGGGGCCTCCGCCGTGGGCGATGGCCCATTCTGCCCGCGGTCCCACCAGGATGCCGCAAATTTCTCAGCCGGCATTAGCGACCCGAAGGGCGTCTATCGCGCCGCCGCGGCCCCGCGTTGCACCGCGCCCGAGATCGGGACCTGGACGGTGAATTCGGCGCCCTCCGCGCCGTTGCTGGCGCTGATCCGCCCGCCCATGCTGTGCTCGATGATCTGCTTGGACATGTAGAGGCCGATGCCGGTGCCCGAGGCCCGGGTGGAGAAGTACGGCTCGAAGATCCGGTCCAGGGAGTCCGCCGGAATGCCCCGGCCGTTGTCGGCCACCGTCAGGCCGCCGAAGCCCTCCCGGGCCCACAGCCGGATGTGGATGAGGCCGGGGTGGACCCCCTGGCCCAGGATGGCCTCCCGGGCGTTGCCGAGGAGGTTGAGCAGCACCTGGGAGAATTCGTTGGGGTGGCCGAACAGCTGGAGGTCCTCGCCGCCCTCGATCTCGACCCGGATGCCGGAGGCGGCGAAGCTGTCGGCGACCAGGGCCACCGCGCCCTGCACCTGGTCCAGGACGGAAAAGGCCGCCATGGCCTTGTCGGGCCGGAAGAAGTTCTTGAAATCACTGATGGTGGAAGACATCCGCTGGATCAGCCGGTCCCCTTCGCGGAACGAGCGCTCCAGCGCCTCCGCCTCCAGGGTGCCGTAGCGGTAGTCGTCCCGCAGGTTCGCCAGCAGGATGCTGAGGGCGTTCAGGGGCTGCCGCCACTGGTGGGCGATATTGCCGATCATCTCGCCCATGGAGGCCAGCCGGTTCTGGCTGATCAGCATCTGGTCCTTCTCCCGCAGCGCGTTCACCGCTTCCTGGACCCGCGACTCCAGGGTCTGGTTGGCCTGTTCGATCTGCTCGTGTTCCCGGAGCCGGGCGGACTCGGCCGCCTTGCGTTCGGTGATGTCGGAGATCAGGGCCAGGACGTAATCCAGGGTGCCATCCGGGTGCCGGACGCAGCCGACCGACAACTCCGCGTGCAGGACCGTCCCGTCCTTGCGGAGATAACGCTTCTCATGGAAATAGCCCTCCGTGGCTCCCGACTCCAGCTGCTTGAAGGCGGCCTGGTCCCGGGCGAAGTCATCCGGATGGGTCAGGGCGGCCCAGGTCACGCGGGCCAGTTCCTCACGGGAATAGCCGAGCATCCTGCACAGCTGGTCGTTGACCTTGAGCCAGCCCATCTGCGGCGAGGTGATCGCCATTCCCACCAGCTGCCGGTCGAAGAACAGGCGCATCTGCTGCTCGCCATCCCGGCGCATGGCTTCCCGGTCCGCGGCCAGCTGCGCGGCGGCACGGCGCCGCCGCTGGTGGGAAAGCAGCCCGCCCCCCGCCCCCAGGCCCACCAGGAGGAACAGGCCGCTCTGGGTTTCGAGATCCTTCCGCCAGGGCGCATACACCGTCCCCAGGTCGCGGGTGACCGCGACGACCAGCGGGGCGTCCATATGCAGCTGCGGCGGGCGCACATTCCGGCGTGCGGCCATGCGCCAGGCTCCGGTGGCGAGCAGCCGGCCGATGAGGACGGTGGCGTCCTGGCCGCTTTCCAGGTGCCGGCTGAACAGGGAGCCAGGCTGGGCCAGATGGCTTCCGGCGGGGATCTTCTGATCCGGGACGATGAGGAACAGGGTGCCGTCGCCGTGCGCCAGGGAGCTCCACATGTCGGGCGCGAAGTTCACCGAGTTCAGCAGGGTGGTGAAATATTCGGGGTCGAGGGTGGCCGCCACCAGGCCGTCGAACCGGCCCTGCGGATCGGAGGCCGACCGCTCCAGGTTGATCGCGTAGGTGCCAAGGGTGTTCCGGATCGGGGAGGAAACGTGCAGCAGCGCGGGGTCGTTGCTCCGGCGGGCGATCTGGAAATAATCCCGGTCATGGAGGTCCTGGCCGATCAGACCGGGCCGGCTCGCGGCTACCGCGGTGCCGTCCCGGTCCAGGATGAACAAGGTCCGCACCCCCGGGATGTAGGAACTCATGGAGGCCATGCGCAGGCTCAGGTGGCCGGCACCTTCCCGTCGGCCGGCCGCCGGGGACCAGTCCCTCTGGAGGGCGACGAGCGCCTGGTTGATCGCCTCCAACTGGTGGCCCAGGTTCTCCTCGATGATCCGCCCCTGGTCCGACAACCGTTGCTCCTGGCTCGCCTCGAGCTGGACCCGGGTGGAGCCCAGGTGCCAGGCCAGGATGGCGCCCAGGATGGACATTCCGAGGGCGAACAGCCCCCATTCGAATTTGTCGGCCTTTTTCTGGGCAATCATGGGTCCGGGGATTCCTGGTGGGCGTGCCATGGGCACACGCGCAATCCCTGGAGCCTACTCCCATTCGCCATGGCGCAGGAGGCCAAGGGCGCCTTCCCCGGGCCTTTACTGGGGTATCGCCAGGTTCAGGGTGGCGAATTGCCTCTGCTGGAAACGATCCAGCTTCTCCAGGTTGCGGGCCTGCACCAGGGCCCGGCGCTGGACCTCGTCCACGAGCTGCTCCTCGAACAGCCAGAGCAGGCTGGGCCGCCAGGGCTCCGGGGGGGCCTCCAGCTGGATCGGCAGGCCACTGGCCTCCAGCAGGCGGCGGGCGGCGCGGAAGTTCTCGTCGATCCGGAATTCCAGCAAGATCATGGCGGCTCACCCTCGAAGGCTACGGCCCAATCTGGGGTTGCCGGGACGCGCCGACAACGGCGGGACTGGAAAATCACCGTAACTTCCGCCACACGCCGACCTCCCCAGCTGCACCGCCACGCCAAGGATCCAGGCGCTGGCGTCGTGGATAGAGTGGAGTAGCTCGCCGCGCGGACGCGGCCAACCAGGGGCACCCTTTGCATCCCGTCCTTTTCCAGCTCCACGGCCTCGCGGTCGGATCCTACGGGATCATCCTGATCCTGGGGCTTCTGGCCGCCCTGGGCTGGCTCTGGCGGCAGCCTTCGCTGCCGGCGCGGATCCGGGGGCGGTTCGAGCTCTTCCTGCTGGCCGCGGCCGTGGGCGCCTGCGCCGCCACCCTGGCGGAGGGCCTGGTCCTGCACTGGGCCGGGGCCGGGATGGCGGCGGAGGTGCCCTGGCCGCTCCTGATCCGCCGGGGCGGCAGCATCCAGGTGGCCCTGCTGGGCGGCGCCCTGGCCCTCGTGCTGTGCCTGCGCGGCCCGTGGCGCGCCCTCCTCGCGCTGGGCGACCTGCTGGCCCCGGCCGCCGCCCTGTTCCAGGCGATCGCCCGGATCGGCTGTTTCATGGCCGGATGCTGCTTCGGTCGTCCGGATGATTCCTTCCTGGCCGTCACCTTCACGAACCCCCTGGCCGAACGTTGGGCCGGCACGCCGCTGGGGATTCCGATCTGTCCCACCCAGTTGCTGTATTCCTTGGCCAATTTCAGCCTGTTCCTGGTGCTCCGGCGGCTCCTCGCCCGCAAGCGGCGGGAAGGCGCCGTGCTCTCGGCCTGGCTGGTCCTGGAGGGCCTGCAGCGGGTGCTGGTGGATCACTGGCGCTGGGACCCGGGGCCGTTTCCCTGGCCGGGCCTCCCCTGGCTGACCGAGAACGGCGGGATCAGCCTGGCCTTCATCCTGCTCGGGCTGATCCTGGGGCTGCGCCGGTAGGGACCGGTTCCGGACCTTTCGCCTTGACGCAGGACCAGCCATGCCTAATCTGTAATTCACCTGTGGACATTCATTGATCTTTTCAAAAAGTACCAACCCTTGAGGACGGCCGGGGAGTCTTCTTCCGTTTGCGTTGCAAAGTAACCGCCTCAACAGCGATTTTCGCGGAACCCGTACTGCCACAGACAGCTAACCTCGGCCCTCAGGCAGGTAGCTACAGGAACTTGAGGTCCAGAGGGGCACCACCCAAGCCAGGCACTTCCAGCGGCAACAG
>Ga0316221_1001366_pt1 | contig 25706 bp, 25 predicted proteins | sample TBH18007metaG_FD_206003 | JGI IMG/M metagenome (GOLD analysis project Ga0316221, IMG submission 206003) | Freshwater microbial communities from Trout Bog Lake, Wisconsin, USA - TBH18007 | ecosystem: Environmental > Aquatic > Freshwater > Lake > Hypolimnion/Profundal zone | place: USA: Wisconsin... | reverse complement strand
TTAACCCAAGAGCGTTTTCGTGAGCTTTCTTTAACACAAGGTGAAAATGTATTTATCTACCCACGAAATGTGCGCGTTTTTTTAAACAATTAGAACCATTGATTCAATGACTGCTTCTGGCCCCTTCCGGTCTTACGATGGCTAAATGGCAAAGCTCCTAAGCAGCCATTAAAGAGCCCTTAAAGAACCCTACGCGAATCCCCTGCCCTCGTATCAATTGCAGCAGGATTCTGCATAATACCCGTACCGAGTACGCCCCTGCACGGATACTGCCGTACTGGGAATTTCTATATTCCATAAGGGTTACAGAGCATTTTAGGCTTCCGGTACGGCTGCACGGCACTTTTTGCAAAAGCATTCCCACTACATTATATCTTTACTATATTATTTATTATTTATAATTATAAGAAACAGCCGTACAGCCGTGCAGATCCTCCAAGAGCCTTACAGGACAATGGATACAGCTGCACGGGGCCTGCCGTACTGACCCGTACAGCCGTACAGAGATCTTAAAGGAATGCATCGACAGACCTTATACCTTCCTTTAGTAAAAGAGCAGGCTCCATCCATGGGGGCTCATCATCTAAATCGATTTCATCCAAATCATGATCATCACCATCGATTAATATAACCAGTCCTTTACCACGATTAGATCCCCCTTTGAATGTGCTGGTGACAAATAGCGTAACATTGCCAACGTGACCACCTGCATTGGAGAAACAATGAGCCAATCTAGCTATTTCATCTGCCTTATGAGCAAACTTTCCTGCGGTACTCTTATCAGCGCCAGGTTGATTAATGTAGGCAGATATAAAGGATGCTGCATTGGGCATCTGTATAGCAGCCTCTGCTATACCTTCAGCATTTACAAAACCAAATTTGGAATGCTCTTTCATCATATTAAATAGTGGCGTGGATATTGCTAGATCTGCTCCAGTTATATAATGATCGCTAGTCTCGCACACAATCAATCTATGATAGTTCCTGAGTAAACTTCGCACTCTTTTAGCTATAGAGCGAACCTCAACATTAATATCTCCAAATTCTATCGTTAATCTTCTAGTCAACTGATACTCATCAACCTTAGCATCAGCTTTGCGAGACGATTCATCCTTACCAAGCCCAACCAACCTTACAACGCCTGCATTCAGATAGTCGGCAACGTGTGCCTTCATCGCAGAAATGTATTGGCCTTTACCTATTGATTTAAATAACGGGCGAGAGTCTAGGGCAGCATCTACAGGATGGACATACGAAAACCGCATATTAAATTGAGTTTCAATGCCACCCCCACTTAAACTGCGCACATTTTCTGCAGATGAGAATAGTTTGACGAATAAGTCTACGCGCGTCTCTAATTGAAACTTAGCCGACACTTGCATTGACGTATTCAGTTGCTTTAGCTCGCGACTTGCTGCCTTGAATTCATCCACATGCAAAATCCAACAACGGTAAATAGCAGAGGGAGATAACCCAACCGCTTTGCCGGCGATAACGCTTTCAATACCGGTGCTCGATATCTCAAACAGCAACCCAAGATCTTTAAAAATAGCGGTCATGAACCCTTTGCCAAAATCACTGTTAGCGTGCAACCAGACAAAAGCGCGGCGGCGATCAGGACTGAATCTAGCGTGGAGCAACATTTCCAAGAATGGGCCAAACTCCGGAAAGTGCTCATAGTAATCAGCAACAACTTTCGCAATCACAAGTTCAGAGGGACGATCTAAAACTGATAGTGCCCGATGAGGCAAAGTAATGTTAGCAACCCCATCGCAGGTAGTGATATGGCCACGGTTTGCAAACATATCAACCTTTAGTATCGCTTGCTTAACCTGCTTACGCGTTTTAAGCATCCTCAAAAACTGTTTGGTCTCTAGTTTATGTACGTCATCCAATAATACTTTTTTATCCTTTGGGTTAAGTCCAGCAGTCAATTCGCTAAGAACTTCAGAGAGCATCTGCTGATGGAAGAATGGGCCAAACACTTCGCGGAAACCATACGATTCGGCATCTTTTTCCAATAGCTCTATGCAGTCGTCCTTAGCGTTAAGCATACCAATTTTATTATTAGTCGAGACCATAAATGAACGTCCCCAGGCATACTGCAGCGCATCAATATCGATAATAGCTTCGGTATTTTCTTCGCCAATCACATTATTTAACTGTGCCTTTAATTTCCCAATAAAAGTATTGAAGTCATGATCAGTATTGGCTTTAGCACTTGCTAAGACATATTTAGTATCTATCCCAGAATCCCACACAAATGGGTTTCCTGAGTTATCAAGTGCAATAAATGCTGCAAATGACGATGATGCTCTGAAGGGAGCCTGGCAACGTAACTTCCCATCCATGCCGATCTTTTTAATAGTCTCCTGCACAGAGATTACCTGGCCATCTTCCAGTTCAATTTCGGTATCCATGTTTAGGCTGTCAGACACCAATAACAACCCTGAGGAACTGTTAGTGATACGAACCGCTGCCCCAAGTTTCTTAGAGGCCCTATAGGTCTCTAGAGCCCCGATGACAGCCTTTGATGTATCTAGACTATCATTACCGCCATCTATGTGTGTAAAGCCCTGTGGCATTACTGTGAGGGGTTCTGTGGCCGTTGGCTTACCCACAAAGAGAAGCCGCCCCATACTCCACACCGACTGATCAACGATGGTCGTGTGAGCGCTGGCAGTTTGCACACCCGTCTTCTTTGAGAACTTTGGTTTTAACCAAGTAAGTTCTAGTGCAAGTGCACGAGCGATAATGGCAGTGCGACAACGATCAGCATCCTTTGCATCAAGTATCTTGATCCATGTATGACCATTGCCACCCCCTACAGGCTTGCCTTTGCTATCTAGTACACGAGCAGATGATGAATGTGCACGAAGCATGCGGGTATTCGCTAAACCAGGCAAGACTGTGTCCATCTTAGCGACCCACTTATCGAAGTTAAGATCTCTTGCCCATTGCGGCGTATGCTCATCCTCGTCACGATCTAATACTTGCCAAGTAGATGGAGAAGCATGCTCTTTTAACCTAGCAAACGATAGGACTCCTTTAGAATCTTTATGGACTCCTTCAGGATCAAGAGAGTCTTTCAGAAGCGCCTGTCTACTTGTAAAGATAAAGGGAATTCCGACTCCGACCGGTTTCCAACCACAGTTAGTCACCGCCGCATTTGGTGACTCGCTGACGAGATTTAGAACCTTTTCGAGTGTTGCATGATCAGGCACATAAAACTGGCAAGCTACTGCTTTTGATATGCTAACTACGGTCTTCTTTTCAATTTTGCCATCGGCACTCACTGTAAATTGCTTTCCTAGATTACGGGTATCGAGAATAACGGTGATGATGTCCGATGTCGCCACTGAAGATTTTGGGCAAACGTTGCCAATACTATTAAATATTGATTGTGAAGTCATAGCACACCTCTCTTGCCAGAACTAGAAGTTGTAGCTACTTGGCTTATAGAGTTGATTAATGCTTGTATATCTTCACAGCGCCAAGCAGTTCGGCGAGCAGATATTTTAAGTCCTTGGGGATAGCGGCCAGATTTGATGCCGTTCCACCAAGTTGTTTGGCCTACAGGGATAATTGGTAGGGTGCCTGTTTTTCTATCACCAAGAATTTGGCGAAGCGATAAAAAACCAGTAGTTGGTACTTGTTGAGTAATTGTCATGCAATGCTCCGGTAAAAAGGGAGCATCCGCGAACCGCGAAAGAAATATCACGAGCACACAGATGCTAATAAAAAAGCATCTATGTACCCTCGCGTAGGGTGCGCGTTAGAATTTTACAATAGACTGTTTGCGTTTTGGCATAGATAGTTACCATCCGTGCGCACAGTTACTGGCTTAAGTGTCTGCAATGTATTACTCAACACTAAAAGCTTTACTTTTCAACTAGGCGAGCATTGCCTCACCTAGTTCCGGCCAGTTGTTCTTTTTGGGGTGTACGGATTTACTTTCCAAAGGTTTTATATAACTACCAACTTGAATTCAGTCTACTAAAATTTATCTATGCAAGCAAGTGTTCGTTTCCATTCAATTAGAATTCCCCAAAAACAAATACAATATTTGTAGCTAAAACTTTAAGATCAGCAACTTTCAATGTAACAATTTGCTAAGGAATTACATTTAAGAAAATCATAGCAGTGCATTTGCACCGGCTTTTAGTTCATCTAAATAATCACTCCACCACTGCGCTAACTTCATACGCTCTTTATCATATGTGGCTTCGTTATACGTTTCTCTGATTTTATCCTTATCACTATGGGCTAAAAATGATTCAATAACATCATGCCTAAACAGTCCGCTCTCATTAGCTTGAGTGCTAAAAAAGTGTCGGCAACCATGTGGCACAATATGGTAATCAGTAAATATCGTCCTAAATGCTTTGCGTATAGTTGCCTCTGATATGGGCCTACGAGCAAATCTAGCAGCAAATAAGTACTCACTATTGCCTGAACTATCCCTTAACTCTTTTAATGCTGCTACAGCTTGGGTAGATAACATCACGGTATGAGGCTTAGTCATATACTTACGGCTTTTAGAATGCTCTAATGGAAGCTTCCAAATGGCTGTATCTAAATCAAAATCCACCCATTTAGCGCAACGTAACTCGCTTGGTCGTTGTGCAAAATGCAATTGTAAATAAACACACGTCGAAACTTCAAAGCTACCCGCATAATCAACAAGACTTCGTAATAACTTACCAGCATCTTGTGGGCTTTTAAGTCTTGGGTATTTCTCACTAACGTGCTTTCCCAAACGCTCATCTTTTAGTGGTATCGGATTTTCAGATATGAGCTTGTCGCTTAATGCAAAATCAAACACGTTCCTAATCCAGCCACGTAATTTATCCATCAACTCCAAGGCACCGCGTTTCTGCATAATTTGCAAACATTTACGCACGTGCATATTATCAATTTCACTAATGGGATAAGTGCCTATGACTCCATACACATTTGCATTGAATGTTTGTTGGATCTTTAAGTGCGTTGATGCTGCAAGAGTAAGCTTTTTAATGACAAGCCACTCCTCCGCAACCCTCTGAAAAGTCATCTCAGCAGTTTTGGCCTTCTGCTGCTTTATAAGTTTAGACTCAAGGATAGGATCAATATGTTCTAGTTTCACTTGCTTACGCTTAACACGCGACAACTCACGAGCCTCACTCAATGATAATTCTGGATAAGTGCCTAATTGAATAGTCTTAGCCTTACCGTGTAAAGTAGTACGAAGCTGGAAATATTTACTACCGTTGGGATGCATTAACAAAAATAAGCCATTACCATCACGAAAGGACTGATGCTTTTCTTTGGGCTTTAACGCTTTGATTGTGAGGTCGTTTAGTAAATCAGCATTGAGTTTTGCCATGTCAATCCGTATAAAAACGTATAAAAATTTAAACCGCCGGATCTTTATACGTTTTTTTATACGTTTTGTAAATGGATTTTATTGAACCTACATGAACATAGTTAAACAATAAGTATAGTCAACTGATTGATTTTATTGACCATTTGTACTTTATTGAACATAAATAAACTAACAAATGGTGCCGGGAGGGGGAATCGAACCCCCACGCTGTTGCCAGCGCGGGATTTTGAGTCCCGTGCGTCTACCAATTCCGCCATCCCGGCTCATGGAAAATACAAAATCTGTATAATTGCAATAACAATATTATAGCAAGCTCTTAGACTTATGCGAACACAAGATTTCGATTTTTATTTACCTGACAACTTAATAGCACAGCATCCGACCTCCGATAGAGCCGCTAGCCGCATGCTTCATCTAAACGTAACGGATGGTATATTAAGTGATCAAACTTTTATTGAATTGCCTAATTACCTGAATACTAATGACTTAGTGGTGTTTAATGACACCCGGGTCATTAAGGCTCGACTCTTCGGTAACAAAGAAAGTGGCGGCAACGTTGAAGTACTTATAGAAAGAGTGCTCGACGAACACACTGCTTACGCTCACATTCGCGCTTCACGGGCGCCCAAGGCTGGCACCAAACTAAAACTATCTCACGCACTGGATGTGATGATCATTGAACGCCAGGACGACTTATTTCTATTACGTTTTTTAAATGATGCCACCGTACTTGACTCACTTGATCAGTACGGAGCCCTTCCCTTACCACCTTATATTTCACATGTAGCCACTTGTGATGATGAAGATCGCTATCAAACTGTGTTCAGTAAACATTTAGGAGCTGTTGCTGCCCCTACTGCAGGCTTACATTTTAACGATTCTATATTAGCAAGCCTAAAGGAAAAAGGGATCGCTGTTGCCTTCGTTACACTGCACGTTGGTGCAGGAACTTTTCAACCAGTTCGTGTCGATGATATCAACGATCATAAAATGCATAGCGAGCTATACAATATTCCCCAGAGTACGATTGATATGATTGCAGTGACAAAGTCAAAGGGTGGGAAAGTTACCGCCATAGGCACTACAGCATTGCGTGCTTTAGAGAGCGCAGCTCAACATGGCAGTTTAGAGACAGGTTGGACCGAAACCAGCATTTTCATTACACCAGGCTATGAGTTTAAAGTAGTAGATCGTTTATTTACCAATTTTCATTTACCTAAAAGTACCTTACTCATGTTAGTGTCAGCTTTTGCTGGTACTGAGAACATTAAGCTAGCATATGCCCATGCCATCGCCCAGCAGTATCGTTTTTTTAGTTACGGTGATGCTATGCTAATAGAAAAAATGCCCAAATAAACCATTGAACCGAATCATCTCACAGCTTGACTAATAAAAATATTATTAAAAATCCTAATGAAAGAATTTATGACTATTCCAAAATTTTTATGCTCCCTTGCATTACTTGCAACACTTCAACCGGCATACGCAGCCATTATTGCTGATGCTGAAGTTGGAATTAAAATTCCATTAGCAAAAAAACCTACAACGCGCCCAATGACTGTGGCTTACGTTCCTAGCTTTAAGCATTATTACATTGCAGATGGAGGCCTAGCCCCAATGGCCACCGAATATGAATCTGCAACTTCTAAATCACTGGTGCATACCTATGATGATTTAGGTAAGTATATAAGTTCAGCAAAGCCTGGTTACGATAATCGTTCCATTTACTACAATAGTAATAATGGAAAATTGGAAACAATTACCTACAATGTTTCTAGTGATGTAGGATTTTCACCAAACACTGGCATCTATTCACTAGACATAGCGGAAAATGGTGAACTTAAAGATTCTTCTAATGATGTCATCGAATTCAACCCAGCCTTTGGCGATGCTGCCACTATGCCAAGCTATAACCCTGATACTAGTCAATACTATGCCAAACAAGAACATGGCAACAAAGTCTGGGTAGTCGATTTAAAGTCACGTGAAAAAATTCGAGAAATTGCTTTAGATTTAAAAAAAGCTGGTGTTGCATACGATGACGTCAGCGATCACTTTGTGGCATACAGCGGCATAAAAGGTGAGGAGCTAGTGTTGCTTGATGTAGACCACAAAGCTGTGTTGATCTTTGATTTGACTGGTAATTATGTAGGTAAAAGTGAATTACCTAAAGAGTTGAAGCTTCGATCACAAAACCATTTCAATGGAACAGGGTATACCAACAATATGTTATTTGTATACAATGAACCTGAAGGTGAATTCGGAACATACTACGGATTCAAAGTATTAAAAGGGAATTAAGTCATTTCAGAAAAAAGCTAGAAAAAAACCGCCTAAGGCGGTTTTTTTCTTACTAGTACATGCTAACTGTTAGAGTTATTTGCCTAGCATCCCAGCAAGCTTACCTGACAACATCCCAAAAATAGCACCTAAAACTACTGAAAGTGAAACCAACAATACTGGATTACTTAAGTTTGTTGCAGTCACACTTCCAGCACCAGTTGTTTGCAAAGCATAACCAGCTGTAGCGGCATAACCATAGACATTTGCTGGCACTACTGATAATAGATCTTGTCCTGCTACAATAACTAAGAAGAATACTGTTACAGCAATATAAACTGCTGGTCCAGCTGCACCAGCTAAACCTAATGGATTTGCGCCTACTAAAGCAAGAGCAACACCCGCTATAACAGCACCATAAACCATACCGGCAATGGTTTTTTGTAATGCAGCGTTATCACCACCCGTATGGAAATAGCAACCCCAAGCGATAAACCCAGCCCAAACCAATACTGATCCTGCTAACGGCCCTAAAGCCAGAAATGCCCATACTCCACCTAATATTGCAATACTTAATGCTAATGCAGTTAATTTCGACATACTATATCTCCTAATTATTATAATGAGTAGCTAGTTAATGCGAACAACAGAGAGACATGTCGGGTAGTTTTAATAGTGTTTTCTAGTCCCCGATCACATAACTCTAGGGGCATACTGAATGATTTTTATCAAAATGTAAACTTTTTTGTAAGGAACTGTAACAAATCTAAGATGCTGAAATGCAAAAACTAGGGGCAAAGCCTGCTGCCATTAGCTCAAAAGTAGTGATCTTTAATTTTAAGGTTGAAATTGACGAGATAAAACTCATCATCTTTTTTCTTTTTAGTGAATGGTTGTTAATATATTGACACTACAATGCAATTGTCCTCACAAACTCAACCACTTCATTCAGGGCAATAGATTCAGCATCGACTGAAGTACGCCCCTTATACTCTACCAAACCATCCGCTAGGCCGCGCTCGCCAACAACTAACCGATGCGGAATTCCCATTAAGTCAGCCTCAGCAAACATGACACCGGGACGCTCACCGCGGTCATCTAGTAACACATCTATCCCCGCAGCCAAAAGCGTCTGGTATAAGTCATTTGATGCCAATCTAACCTCAGCAGATTTTTCATACCCTATGGCACAAATAGCAACGGAGAACGGTGCCATACTTGCTGGGAAAATAATACCTCTATCATCATTGCCTTGTTCAATGGCGGCCCCAACGATACGCGAGACACCAATACCATAACAGCCCATTTCCATGACCTGTGTCAGTCCTTTTTCATCCAAATAAGTGGCACTCATCGCTTCTGAATACTTGCTGCGTAATTGAAAGATATGTCCAACTTCAATCCCGCGGCACAAAGATAAGTGACCCTGACCATCAGGACTCATATCACCCTCAATTACATTTCGAATGTCAGCAACTAAGCTAGGTTCTGGCAAATCCCGTCCAAAATTTACACCGCTCAAGTGGTATTTAGGCTTGTTAGCTCCACAAACAAAATCACTCATTAGCGCTACAGTTCTATCTGCAATAATTCTAACTTGCGCACCCACGCCAACTGGGCCAATAAAGCCCGGTGGGCAAAGTAAATTAGTTCGCACTTCTTCTTCAGTGGCTAACCGGAATTCAGTTATACCCTCTAGCTTAGCAAATTTCACTTCATTTAGCTGATGATCACCACGCAACAAAGCTAAGTAAAACTGATCTTCTTCCCCAAGGCGACTGGCTATTAATGCAATTGCTTTTACTGTTTTTTCAATACTAATATTAAGCAGTTTTGCTACGTCCTCACAAGTTGTTTGCTTGGGCGTATTCACTTCACACATGTTAACGGTTGGTTCAACGCGAGCGTTGTTTGACGGTAATGCCTCTGCTAACTCCACATTAGCGGCATAATCAGAATTTTCGCAATAAGCCAATCCATCTTCACCTGAATCGGCCAGCACATGAAACTCGTGAGATCCATCACCGCCAATTGCGCCACTGTCCGCTTTTACTGCACGGAACTTAAGCCCTAGTCGCGTAAACACATTGGTATAAGACTGATACATAGTTTGGTAAGTTTGTTCTAAAGAGGCGAAGTCAGTATGAAAAGAATAAGCATCTTTCATCATAAATTCACGTGCACGCATCACACCAAAGCGAGGACGAATCTCATCTCTAAACTTGGTTTGAATTTGGTAGAAATTAAGTGGCAGTTGTTTGTAGCTACGAATTTCCGAACGCGCAATATCAGTAATCACTTCTTCATGCGTAGGCCCAAAACAAAATTCACGGTGGTGTCTATCTGTAATTTTAAGCATCTGTGGACCAAATACGGCCCAGCGACCCGTTTCTTCCCACAACTCCCTTGGCTGCACTGCTGGCATTAACAGTTCTAGAGCGCCCGCTCTATTCATTTCATCACGAACAATCGCTTCAACTTTACGCATCACGCGTAACCCTAATGGCATCCAGCTATAAAGCCCTGATCCTAAGCGTTTGATTAGTCCAGCACGTACCATAAGAATATGGCTTTGCAATTCAGCATCGTTAGGAGCTTCTTTTTGAGTATTAAAGAAAAATTGTGAGGCGCGCATGGTGTTGTCAAATCAAGGCTAAAACGCGGATTTTACAGATAATTTCCTCTAATGTCGCGTGTTTTAGAGCTGAGCCACCCCATTACTATTCTGCCTTAAGCAGTCAAGTCTTCAAGTGTCATCATTGCTAAGCACAAGTCTTCCCAAGCGTGCGCCTTATCTTTCCAGTTCAGCAAGAGATGTCCTAAATCATATGTAGCAACCAATGCAATTCCCGAAAAATCATTAATAATGCCTCGCAGTTCACTTAGCGTCTGTGTAGACTGCAATAAATATTGCGCAGAACTTTCACCTAAAGCTAAAACCAGCTTAGGCTCCAAGGCTTTGGCCTCAGCTATGCTTTTAATAGAAACCTTCTTAGCCTTAACCGCCATCGCCATCAACATAGCGCTTAACAACATCGATTCTTGAGGTTGCGTGTCATGAGCTAGCGCGAACAGGTAATTGCCATCTTCACTTCGCAAATACTGCAAGCCTGAGACTTCGGTGGCTGGTAGTTCAATCGCAGCATTGCTTGGCACTGAATCTGGCTCTGTTTGAAGCGTTGAAGCCAACTCATCCACAACAATAGGTGCCAACAAAACTGATAAAGGATTGCGTAATGTCCATAGTGGCATCAATTCAAGCTCCCGCAACATATCTTCGCGCGTCATAGTGACAACCCCATTAAGATTGCATCCTCACGACCGATAGCCGAAGGGTAATAGTTACGTCGCACCGCCATTTCATTAAAACCTAAATTCTCATAAAGTGCCAGTGCTGAAGCATTACTGGCACGCACTTCTAAAAACATATTGGCAGCGTGACAATTTTCAGCAATCTTGAGCATGTACTCCAATAAAAATCGCCCTAAACCTTGCTTTTGATAATTTTTGGCAATACTTAAATTCAGTAAATGTGCTTCATCCAGCACAATCATTAATAGTGCATAACCGATGATTTTATTTTCTTGCTCTAATATCCAAGCGCTATGTCCAGATTTCAACGAGTCACTAAAATTTCCACGCGTCCAAGGATGACTGTATATCTGAGGCTCTATTACCATTACCTCATCTAGGTCTTCCATCTGCATAGGCCTAAATTTATAATTAGCGTAATTTAAATTAAGAGCTAAAGTCACAGGCGCATCCCCAGAGCTCGCTCCGCAGTTTTAAGTGCAACCCGATTGCGGATATAGATCGGCAGAGCATCACTAACAGTTAATTTCTCGCCGCTAGTGAATTTGGGTAATGCAATGCGCAATATGGCGCAAGCAGTTGGTAACAATTCACCTTTAATAGCTTGCAACTGCTCCGTATAAATTGCACTTAATTGCGGTGCATAGGCCTGCCAACCGCTACCTGCACCCACCCAATCAGCACCATGCACATGAGGAACCGCCTCCGGCTTAAATAAACCAGGCGGCATCACAACTTGCCATTGCGCATCAATCTTTTCATATGCAGCATGATAAACCTCGCCCATACGTGCATCCAAACAGGCAATCACTTTGTTTGCGCCACTCTCTTCAGCCAGTGCCAACAAAGTAGACACACCAGCAACAGGCAAATTGCCACCTAGGCCCAGTCCTTGCGCTACGCCAGCCGCAATGCGCACACCCGTAAAGGATCCGGGACCTGCTCCAAAAGTCAAACCATCTAACTGAGACAACTGCAGTCCTGCATCCGTCAATAATGCTTGAATTTGTGGCAAAATCAGTTGGGAATGCGTTTGCCCAGCATTTACCTCAAAGCTTATGGTTTTTCCACCCGTCAGCAAGGCAAGTGATAAATATTCAGTGGAAGTATCTAGGGCTAATAAATTCATAGACATTCATTAATTTGATTCAGATGCTATTTTGCCACGCATCTGCTTAATATAGCCACGCTGCATTTTAGTTTCTAAGCGACGTTTTTGTGAACCTCGAGTTGGCCGCGTAGCATAGCGTGGAGCTTGCACTTGATTTGCAGCGTTAACAATGTCATGTAAACGCTTAATGGCATCTTTTCTATTGGCCTCCTGAGTGCGATATTTTTGTGCTTTTAGCACTAAAATACCTTCGTCAGTAATTCGGTTATCCCTTAACTGCATTAATCGCTCCTTGAGCCAATCACTTAACGAAGAAGCCGCAATATCAAAACGTAAATGTATTACCGATGAAACTTTATTTACATTCTGCCCACCAGCACCCTGTGCGCGGATCGCGGTCAGCTCATATTCATTCTCATCAATAACAATCATAGGCTTATAATTTCAAACCGTTGGATCTGCATTATTAAGAGAAAAAAGCTTGCACATCAGCCAACTCTCTTGTTCTTCTAAATGCTGGTAAGCTTTGCCATATTTTCTTGCCGTATGATTTAGAAATCAAACGTGGGTCGCAAATCACTAGAACACCTCTATCTGCTTCATCGCGAATCAAACGCCCCGCACCCTGCTTTAAAGTTATCACCGAATACGGCAACTGATATTCCATAAATGCATTTCTACCTTCTGCATTTAATTTGTCCACCCGCGCTGACAGAACGGGATCATCAGGGGGTGAAAAAGGCAATTTATCTATAATGACCACACTCAATGCCTCACCACGTACGTCAACACCCTCCCAAAAGCTTTGTGAGCCCACTAAGACAGCATTACCTAATTGACGAAAACGATCTAGTAATTCGGTACGCGAACTCTCCCCTTGCAATAATAAGGGGCTTTCTATGCCATTTTCAGCAAACGCCTCTTTTAATAAAGCGTGTATTTCTCGCATCGCTCGAAGGCTAGTTGACAATACAAAGGCCCGTCCACCACTGGCTTGTAATACTGATAATGCAACTGCCGCCACACTGGCGCTGTAACTTGAGCTATTCGGATCAGGCATATCTGGTGGAACATAGAGCAAAGCTTGGTCTTGATAATTAAATGGACTTTCCCAAAATCCAGTTTTTGCATCCTGCAACCCCATTTGAGCTACATAGTGACTAAAGTCACTTTTCACAGCCAAGGTGGCAGAAGTAAATATCCAGGCTCGCGGCTGTGCATTGAGCTGCTTGCCAAAACCTTCAGCTACACTCAACGGCGTTGCGTGCAATTGTACAGAATGTGTGAAGACTTCTACCCAACGGACTAAATTACCATTTTCTGCGGCGAGCCAGCGGCTCATTAAATCATACAAAGCCATGCTACGCTGCCAACACTTTTCAAGAAGAGGATCACGTGCGGCTTGCGTTTCCAGTATTACTGAAAGAGCCTTGAGCTGGTTTTGCATATGCGAGAATGCTTCTGAAAAACCCTTAAGCACCAGTACTTTTTGAACGGGCAAGCGTGTACCTTCGAGGGCAAATACTAATCTAAAATCTTTAGATGCTTTTTCTAATAATGGAATCACTTTACCTAATGCTACACAGTCCTTAGCTAAGGTTAAATGAGCTGCAGCACAATCTTGCGCCAGTTCATGTAATTGGCCGGTAGAAATATCTTCCCCAAAAAATAAGCCCGCCACTTCAGGTAATTGATGCGCCTCATCAAAAATTACCGTATTCGCACTAGGTAATAACTCCGCCACCCCTTCATCGCGGAGCATCACATCCGCAAAAAATAGATGGTGATTGACCACTACCACATCTGCGGCCAGAGCGTTCTTACGTGCCTCCATAACAAAGCAGTCTTTGTAAAAATTACAATCCGAGCCCAAGCAATTGTCACGAGTCGAGGTAACGCTGGTCCAAATCATCGCGTTTTCAGGCACTGAGTTAAGCTCGCCTTTATCTCCAGTCTTGCTATTTTCTGCAAAAACTTTAATCAGATGCACATAATCAGCCTCTTCGCGTGTTGCAAAGCGACCTTCCCTCTCGGCTCCTTCAAGATGATAACGGCAAACGTAATTGGCTCGACCCTTAAGCATTGCCACTGTGACTGGAACTTTTAGCGCATCTCGGATGTTAGGTAAATCGCGACTAAATAATTGGTCTTGCAGGTTCTTGGTGCCAGTAGAAATAATCACCTTACCACCCGTCAGCAAGGCTGGCACTAAATAAGCAAAGGTTTTACCCGTTCCAGTACCCGCCTCGGCAATTAATTGTGTGTTATGGTCAATCGCATCACTTATTGCTAACGCCATTTCCAATTGTTGACTACGCGCACTGTACCCAACAATATGCTTGGCCAAAATACCATTTTCTTCAAAAACGTTACGGATTGTGTGAGTACTCATAAGTCACGGATTATCCCATGACTTTTTATCATTGCAGCAAATTAGCTTCACTTAGCCCAATTTTTTATCAACAATTTTAATTATTAGCATTTTGCGTTTCTACTATAATTTTATATAATCAGCTTGTGCATAACTATATAAAAAATCCTTATTTCTTGAGCCTCCTATTGGCTCTTTTTACTACCTCTTGTGCAGCAATAGAACCAACGCCAACAGCCGCAAAGGCTCCAGAAATCATTAGCACTGAAAATATTCCAGAAAATTGGACTGGTCGTGCTCGTGAAGTACTAATCAGTGCACTGAGCCTGACAGGCACTCGCTACCAGTTCGGAGGAATTTCCCCACAATCAGGGTTTGATTGCAGCGGTTTCGTAAGCTACGTATTTAAACAAGCGGCTAGCTTAACTTTACCGCATAGCGCATTAGCTATCAGTCAACTCGGTGTCAAAGTACCCAAAAGTGAATTAAAACCTGGTGATTTAGTATTCTTTAATACAATGAAAGCGACTTTTTCGCATGTGGGTATTTACCTAGGTGACAATAGATTTATTCATTCTCCAAGCAATGGTGGTGGCGTTCGCGTTGAAAACATGCAAGACAGTTATTGGATTAACCGTTTCAATGGGGCTCAGCGCATAGAATAAAGTGCAACTAAGTCAGCAATAAAGCTGTCCATCAAATATCATTTAAAATGATTCGTTCACTTTTCCACAATGACATCCTTACTGTTATACTTTATTTCATGAATTAGAGTTAATCAGAAGACCACTAGCGATATAATTATTGATAAATTTGAAACTAATACAACTTAGTATGTCCTAAACATACGTAATTAATTTTGATGGAAAGAATATTACATGCAAGTTCAAAATAAACACTCACGTTTTACCAAAGTCGGATTAGTTGCATCTGGACTAGTACTTGGCTTAATGCTGAGTCTTACTTACTCAGCTGTAGCTGAAAAAACAGAAAATACACAATTACCACTAGATGATCTCCGCGCGTTCGCGGAAGTGTTCGGTAAAATTAAAAGTGACTATGTAGAGCCTGTTGAAGATAAAAAATTATTCGCAGAAGCAATTAGCGGAATGCTTACTGGCTTAGATCCTCACTCCACATATATGGATGCAGATGCTTTTAAAGATATGCAAGCAGCGACCCAAGGAGAATTTGGAGGATTGGGTATTGAGGTTGGCATGGAAGACGGATTAGTAAAAGTCATTTCCCCAATTGAAGATTCTCCAGCCTATAAAGCTGGTATTAAAAGTGGGGACCTCATTGTTAAGTTAGATGACACGCCAGTCAAGGGTTTGAATTTAAACGATGCAGTGAAGCATATGCGTGGTAAACCTGACACATCTATAGTGTTAAGTGTATTTCGTAAAAATGAAACGAAGCCACTCACTTTTACCTTAGTTAGAGCAATCATCAAAAATAAAAGCGTTAAATATAAATTAACAGAACCAGGCTACGCCTATGCGAGAGTAACTCAATTCCAAGAGCATACTGGTGAAGATCTTGCTAAAGCGATAAAAGCCATGTACGACGAAAACAAGGGTCCGTTTAAAGGATTTGTGTTAGATCTACGCAATGATCCAGGTGGTTTATTAAATGGCGCAGTTGGTGTTGCGGCTGCTTTCTTGCCAAAAGATGCATTGGTTGTTTATACCGAAGGACGTGCACCTGACTCCAAGATGCAGCTAACGGTAAGCCCAGAGAATTATGCACGTGGCGGCGCTGAAAACGATTACATTAAAGATTTACCGGCAGATTTAAAAACAGTTCCCATGGCTGTATTAATTAACAGTGGATCAGCATCTGCTTCAGAGATTGTCGCTGGCGCTTTGCAAGATCATAAACGCGCGACGCTATTAGGAACCCAAAGTTTTGGTAAGGGCTCTGTACAAACCATTATGCCTATGAACAATGGCGCTGCGATTAAACTAACTACAGCGCGCTATTTCACTCCAAAAGGAAGGTCAATTCAAGCTAAGGGTATTGTGCCAGACTATATCGTTGAAGATGGTACAGATCAATCTAGGAATATGTATGAAGCCGATTTATCTCACCATTTATCCAACCCGATAGATCCCAAAGCAGGTGAAGTTAAAGGAGTGACTAGCGCAACTAAAGATAAAGCAAATGAGCAGAAATATGCTGAGCCTAAAGGTCCAATAGAACCAGCCACTAAAGATGATGTGCAATTTATGCAAGCGATGAACTTTCTTAAAGGATTCCCAGTCGCGCACACTGAACCAAAAGGAGAAGCAAATAAAGCTAATTAGTCTTGAGATGTTGTCAAAAAATCCGCTCCTAAGGCGGATTTTTTATGACCAACAACTGATCTTACCAAATATCGCTATGACTTCATTTTTATTAGTACTTGAGCGCTTAGCGCTTTTGCAAGGCTGACAATAGCGCTATGTCTTTACCATTACTCTCATTAATCACTGAAGAAGCCGATCGATGTGTCGCTTGCGGCTTATGCCTTCCACACTGCCCTACTTACAGAAAAACCGGCTCAGAAGCAGACTCACCAAGGGGCCGCATTCAGTTAATGCGCGCTGTAGCCCTAGATATACTTCCCAATAATACCCGCTTTCATGAACATATTGATCTGTGTTTAAGCTGCCGTAGCTGTGAGACGGCCTGCCCAAATAACGTCAACTACGGCGCATTACTAGACACGACACGCGCGCAATTAACTCAGAAAAAAAGTTTAATTTGGACAATAGCTAAGCCGTTTATTCGCCACCGTTTTTTTGCAAACATCTTGATATGGAAGTTATATCTACTTCAGAAAATACGGCTGGATGGGTGGCTAAAGACCATTTCACCAGTAACGAAATTTCTTCCTAAATTAGTGCAGCCAGCTCCATGGAAATCACTTTACCCAGCAACCAATAATAGACAAGGTAGCGTGAGTTTATTTCTGGGATGCGTGACTAGCGCTGTTGACAGCCAGACTTTAAAAGCAAGTATTTACTTATTAAATCAACTCGGTTTTGATGTTCATATTCCTAAGCAGCAAACCTGTTGTGGCAGCATGGCAAGGCAAATGGGTGATGCCGATGAGGCAGTTAAACTGGTGGGAGTCAATAAAATTAATTTTGATCAAGCAATTCCCTTAGTAACGGTTGCGAGCGGTTGCGGTGCGGGGCTTCATGACTATCTTACTGAGCACACCATCATTGATATTAGTGAATTTTTACTGACTTGCGACTGGAGCAATATGCTCATTAACCCCATGCAAGCGACTATTTATGTCCAAGACCCGTGTAGCTTACGTAATGTGCAGAAGTCATATTCAGCAGTATATAACCTTCTAAAAAAGATTCCAAAAGCGGACATACAAGCCCTACCTGGAAACAGTCAATGCTGTGGTGGGGCTGGTACTTATATTTTGTCCCAGAGTAAAATGGCCAACAGCTTACGCCAAGACAAACTGAACGCTATTGAAGCAAATAAGGTTACCATCCTCGCAACCTCTAATATAGGCTGCAACTTGCACATTTCTCAGGGTTTACGCGAGCAGAGTGCTAATGTAACAGTTATGCATCCAATCCAAATTATTGCTCAACAAATGTGCTTCACTGGCACTATTTAAGGTTAAACTTCTCATATGAACAAAGGCATAACATTAGATAAATTAATCGTTGAGTTTGATATTGGGTTACGCACCTTATTTGCCAAACCTCATAGCCTTCGCCCGCATCCTGATGTGGGAATTGATGAAGCAAACCTTGATGATGGCGAGAAGAAGCTAGTTGCAGCACTCATGCGGGTAAATCATACTGGTGAAGTATGCGCTCAAGCCTTATACAGTGGCCAAGCACTCACTGCAAATCAACCCAGCATTGCAACAGCATTAAAACAGGCTGCGCAAGAGGAGACTGAACATTTGGCTTGGTGTGAAATGAGAATACAGGAACTAGGCGGACATGCCAGCATACTTAATCCATTATTTTATGCCAGCGCATTTACTTTAGGTGTAGTAGCAGGGGCATTGGGAGATCAATGGAATTTGGGATTTTTGGCAGAAACAGAAAAACAAGTTGAAGCGCATTTAGCTAATCACCTGCCGCAACTACCAGAAGCTGATATAAAAACACGTGAAATTATTAAACAAATGCAAATAGATGAAGCCAAGCATGCAGAACAAGCCGAAGAGTACGGCGCAGCTGAACTACCTGCACTGGCTAAACTTTTAATGCGTAACGTTTCCAAATTAATGACAACAGCCGCATATCATATTTAAAAATCTTCGGACTGGATGTTTGATTACAACCACATATTTAGTAGAAGCGCTCTAACCATACATTTATAAAAACAGAGGTTTTTTACCATGCAAAGATTTAGTGATGTACTTCTCACCTTAGATGATGCAACCCATGTAAAGCGAATTGACCTTTACAATAGTGATGATAGTCTAGCAGGTGTAATTGAAAATAAACCAGGTAGCCAAGGTTCACTTAAGATTTATTACCATCTATTTCGCATGTATGGAGAGATTTCTTTAGATGCCGCAGTTGAGGGGTTAAGCTTGTTTGCAGAACATACAGAAGACGCAGAAAACTGCCCTGGCAAGCATCCGAATGTAGATCGCTTACTTAACATCTTAGAAGACGAAAAACCACTTAAAGTAAAAGTAACTGAGAACGTTATTTAGTCAAATCTCGTCCAGCTAAACAATTTCAAGCTCTTTAATCTCGAAATCATGGCTAATCGGACAAGCCTGACTTAACATAATCGAAGCTGAACAATACTTTTCTGCGGACAGTTTCACCGCCCGCTCAACTTGCACTGCATTTAAACCAGTCCCAGTCAGAACAAAATGAACATGTATACTGGTGAATACTTTAGGTATGCTCTCTGCACGAGTAGCTTCAATTTCTGCCACACAGTTTACTATCGGTTGGCGTGCTTTTTTAAGTATAGCAACCACATCAAACGATGAACAGGCACCCATACCAATTAATAGCATTTCCATTGGCCGCATACCTATATTGCGACCACCGTTTTCAGGTGCACCATCTAATACTACCGCATGTCCAGATTCAGACTCACCTACAAAGCTAACACCATCAATCCATTTAACTTTAACTTGCATATCATCTTTCTCTGAAGCTATATCCGACTAAAAATGAAAACATTTTTAGTCTTCATTTATTGAAAATTATTTAACATCCAATAATTCAACATCGAAAATTAGATTAGCGTTTGGTGGAATTGCACCCCCAGCGCCACGTGCACCATAGCCCATTTCAGAAGGAATAATCAGTGTGCGCTTACCCCCAATTTTCATACCAGCAAAACCTTCATCCCAACCTTGAATGACTTGGCCACCACCTAAAAAGAAATTAAATGGTTGTTTTCGGTCTAAGCTACTATCAAATTTCTTGCCTTTTCCACCTTCAGCATTAGCATCATAGATCCAGCCAGTATAATGCACAGTTACATTAAAGCCAGCTTCTGCCTCACGGCCAGTACCAATTTGAGTGTCTATCTTTTGTAATGTGGTGATGTTCGTGCCTTGTGTCATTGCCGGTTTTTCCTGTGAAGTTGCTGTTGATTGTGCATTGCATCCTGTAGTTAAGAAGCAGGCAAGTATTAAACTAATATTAAAAGCTAAATTGTGTTTCATTGAATATCCAAGTCTCGAGTGCTGTGCATAACTGCAATGATTATAAGTAAAATTAAAACCATCTATATGATACTAGAAATTACCACTAGTCCAATAAAGAAAATGTATTGTTTATTGCATATACACCCAAGTTAAGAGCGCCTCTTGCGCTGGTTTAATCAAGGCCACCTTAGCATCATTAGCCATAAAAACCACCACATAGCGTTGCCCATGTGACCCTAGCATATAGCCCGCTATTGTTGATACATCATTAATACTTCCTGTTTTTAAGTGCGCATGACCCTTTAATTGGCTATCTTGCAAACGCTTTAACATTGTGCCATCTACTCCCAAAATAGGTAGAGAACTCATAAGCTCTGGCATAACTGGACTAAAATAGGCGCTGACCAATAGCTGTCCCATATGTTGAGCACTGATGCGCTCAATACGCGATAAGCCAGAGCCATTTTCAATAACAAGCTCATTGAAATTGAGACCCAAAGTCGCCAACCACTGACTTACCTGCAGAGTGCCGCTCTCCTCCGTAGCTGGCTTATCAGTTTTCTCGCCAGCAATACTCATTAAAAGCTGACGCGCCATTAAGTTATTACTCCACTTATTGATATCAGGGAGAACTTGCCCCAGTGCTCTTGAATCTTGTTGGAATAACTTAACATTATTGCTTGGCATAGCATTTGGTGCTTGAATGACCCGCAGTTTACCGTTAAAACTGCCGCCCAATTCATGCCAAATCTTACGAAAGAAGGCGAGAGTATAATAATTTTCATCTAATGCCAATAAATCCAAGTACCGGCCACCACAATTGGGCGCATAGTCACCACGAAATACAACCTCCGCGCCATCGGCGCTTGGTTTCACTTCGTAGCGTAGGCTATTGCGCCAAGATGCACAGTCGACATTCGCGACCCTTAATAAATTACTGACCTTTACTTCAATCAAATCCGGTTCCGGAATAATGGTAACTTGGCTGGCATCAGAATCAAATCGGAAACTAATGGCCTTTAAGTTAACCGCTAAAGCACTTGGGCTTGCATTATAGGCACGGGCAGACTCATCATCAAAACCAGTGCTGGCTGGCAATTTGACAGCAAAGTAACTGTTGTCAACAATTAGGTCGCCTTTAATTTCTTTAATGCCGAGCTGGCGGATGTTATTTAATAAGCGCCAAAAATCTACGCTCATAAAAGTAGGATCACCATATCCTTTAAGGTACAGATTACCCTCTAGTATCCCGTTTATAGGCTTTGCATCACTGTAAACTTCGGTTTTCCAGCGATAGCTAGGGCCCAGCAAAGCCAGCCCAGCATAACTGGTGAGTAGCTTCATTGTGCTGGCTGGATTAAGTGCCACCCTATCATGATGCGTAATTAATGGTGGTTGAATTTGATCGGGTTGATCTGGTAAAGCTTGTACATAAACTGAAACCCTATCTTCAGACAAGCCGATTTTTTTTAATGCATCTTTTACCGTGTTAGGCAATTCGGCTAAAGCGAATTGCGGCATACACAACAACAAAATCCATAATATTTTTTTCATCGCACTAACAAGGATTAAGCACTAGCTAGTACAGCTCTTACTGCATTGTTAAGCATACAATCTATTTCCGATTCACTAATAACATAAGGAGGCATAAAATACACAGTATTACCTATGGGGCGAAGAAGCAAACCATGGGCCAATGCATGACTATAACAATCTCTAGAAAAGTTAGGATTCTGTGTTTGCACATCAAATGCTACGATCATACCTTGCTGCCTTGAGTGGACAATATTGAGATCAGTCGAATTAACCAACTGTTTAAAATGATTAAACATCATGGCTGATTTTTGCTGATTATTATGTAGCACTTGATCAGACTCAAATATGGCCAAGGTCGCTAATGCGGCACTGCAGGCTAGTGGATTCCCAGTATAACTATGGCTATGCAAAAAGCCTTGACTGGTTCTGTCGTGATAGAAAGCCTGATAAATGTCATCTGTTGTGAGCACCGCAGATAAAGGCAAATAACCTCCTGTAATCCCTTTGGACAAACAGATAAAATCTGCTGTTATTTGCGCCGACTCACAAGCAAACATAGTCCCTGTGCGCCCAAAACCGACAGCAATTTCATCAGCTATTAAATGGACTTTGTAATGCGAACATATCTCTCGAGCGCGTTGTAAGTAAACAGGGTGATACATCCCCATACCAGTAGCACACTGCACTAATGGCTCAATAATAAAAGCCGCTAACTGTGCATGATGTTCGCGCATATAATTTTCTAATTGCTGAGCACAACGTAAAGCAAAGGCTTCTGCACTTTCACCTTCCATCGCTAATCTAGAGTCAGGACTTGGCATTTGCACGGTCTGCATTAATAATGGTGCATACGTGTCTTTAAAAATCGCTACATCAGTGACACATAGTGCGCCTAGAGTTTCACCATGATAACTGTTTTGAAGGCTTATAAATTGGGTCTTTTTGGTCTGACCGCTATTACGCCAATAGTGAAAACTCATTTTTAAAGCAATTTCGGTAGCGCTAGCACCATCACTGGCATAAAAAGCATGACCTAAACCCGTGAGTTTAGATAGTTGCTCGGATAACGCGACTACCGGCTCATGTGTGAAGCCTGCAAGCATCACATGCTCAAGCGTATCTAACTGCTGCTTAATCGCACTTTTAATGCGAAGATTATTATGTCCGAATAAATTGACCCACCACGAACTCACTGCATCCAAGTAACGATTGCCATCTTGGTCATACAACCATACGCCATCACCTCTATTGATAGCCAGCAATGGATATGCCTCGTGTTGCTTCATCTGTGTACACGGGTGCCATACAGCTTTCATAGAACGGGACAACAAAGATTTATTATTCATGAATTGACGAGCGATGATGTTAATTTAAGCTTTCTTGACGAACTCGGACTTGAGCTTCATGGCACCGATACCATCAATTTTGCAATCAATGTCATGATCGCTATCAACTAGGCGTATATTCTTAACCTTGGTGCCGACTTTAACTACCAAAGAAGAGCCTTTAACTTTAAGGTCTTTAATGACAGTAATCGTGTCTCCATCTTGCAAAATATTGCCGTTAGCATCACGAATCACACGAATATTATCTGCCGCTTCTGCAGGCAATTTGAGCCACTCATGTGCGCATTCTGGACAAACAAATTGCTCACCATCTTCATAAGTGAATACGGAATTGCATAGTGGGCACTCAGGTAAATCATGCATAGACATCATCTTTTCAATCAAAAATTTTATAATTAAGGCATATTCAACTAAGGTGCTGGATTCATCATCGTCAAATGTAACAGCTCGATTTCTTGCATTATTTCAGGCGACAACTTCACATGCCAGGCCTGAATGTTCTCTTGCAACTGCGCCATTGAAGTAGCCCCAATAATAGTACTAGTGACAAACCAGCGATGATAGACAAATGATAAAGCAAGTTGCGTGGGTGTCAGGCCATATTGCCGTGCAAGTTTAGCGTAGGCGGCACTAGCTGGAAATACATTAGGTTTTTTATAGCGTTGTGCATACCCTAAAAATTGAGTTACACGCCCTTTAGCTGCGGGATCATCTATATATTTTGCGGTTAAATGTCCAAAAGCGAGCGGTGAATAGGCAAGTAAACTTACGTTTTCGCGGTATAAAACTTCAGACATGCCAAACTCCATTCCGCGATTAATCAGGTTGTAGCAGTTTTGTACACTGGCAATGGTAGGTAAACTATACTCCTTAGCAATGCGCAAAAATTCCGTTATGCCCCAAGGTTGCTCATTAGATAGCCCAATATAACGCACTTTTCCTTCCCGAACCAATTCAGCCAATGTTTCCAGTTGATTTTGAATAGAGACCCAAGCATGTTGCTCACCCTGCTGGTAAATATTGGTTACATACTCATTAGCAGGATCAAATAAATATTGACCAAACATAGGTACATTTCGCTCAGGCCAATGTAATTGATAGACATCTATATAATCCGTCTGCAACCGTTTAAGTGAACCTTCGATCGCGGCACGGATATTAGCCTTATCTAGCGACGGCGGTCCTCCACGGATCCAATGCATGCCGCGACGGGGACCGGCAACCTTACCACCCAAAATAATTTGATCACGCGCTTGTTTTTTTAACCAAGTACCCACTATTGTTTCAGTACGCGTATAAGTTTCAGCCTTGGGGGGTACTGGGTACATTTCTGCGGTATCAACAAAGTTGATTCCATGTGCAATGGCATAATCTAATTGCTCATGCGCTTCAGCCTCTGTATTTTGATCACCATAGGTCATGGTACCTAAACAAATAACAGAAACTTTAAGTTGGGTATTTCCTAATTGACGATAATCCATGATTTAATGAAGCACCTGTTGATCTGAGATAATGGCTATTTGCGAACTGCTGGTAAAAGGCGACAAGTCCCAAGCCGCTTCTCGGGTGGACAATTGCACCATACTGAGTAAAGCTTGCACCATTTCTGTAGTCAATGCCATTCTTACAGTTTGACCATTCTGACATTGAAGCTCCAACTGTGCTGGTTCATTTTTAGCGTTTGCAATCACACACTGCATCGCCAGCAAAGGATGCTCTGACATTGACTGACGGTCAGTAACATAAGTTGATTTAAAGTCCATTTTTGGCTTTGCTTGTTGCTTAGCCACTTCTCGAGCAAAGCTATCAAGTGCTTGGCTTTTAGTATCTGTCATAGTTGATAGGATAGTTTTTTGAACATTAGCAACTTCAGATTCAACAGCACTTTTCAGTAACTCCGTCATTAACTTACAAATGCGACGTGTAATCCACACGGCTATCTCTGATTGATCAGCCAGACCAATTTTTAACAACAAGCGATCTTCTTGGTCATTGTACCCAAGATTAATTTGTTCGATCGCAAATTCATTATGATTCATGTACGTACTTTGTTAAGGATATGTTGTACAGCATAAGGTTTTTGACCAATTATTTCTACCATGACGTCGAATTTAAAGCTTTTAGACCCAAAAAATAATGCGATTAGGCAAGTATTTTTATTGCGGACACTTGAAATATTAGGTAACACCCCAATTAGTAGCAGTCTAGGGGTTTGAGTGCTAAAATCGGGCTTGCTCTCAATGGTAAAGTATGTCCATTTGCAATTTAACTACTTAACTCAAGCTTGCTTTATGTTTAGTTACATTAGTTTTATTCAACATCTAAGCAACTTAAATAATTAGTGTCATTTAATTTTTGGAGAAATCGTATGAAAATTCGTCCTTTACACGACCGCGTAATTGTTAAACGTTCTGAAGAAGAGCGTACAACTGCATCAGGCATTGTAATTCCAGATAGCGCAACCGAAAAACCAGACCAAGGTGTTATCCAAGCCATCGGTTCAGGCAAAAGAGATGATAGCGGCAAGTTGATTGCCTTAGACGTTAAAGTCGGCGACAAAGTATTGTTCGGCAAATATGCTGGCCAAACTGTTAAAGTTGACGGTGAAGAATTATTAGTGATGCGTGAAGAAGACATCATGGCGATTGTTGAATAATTCAACAATTTTATTGCTTGATTTACATTCAATCAAATTAAGAACAATCAGGAGAATTTAAGATGGCAGCAAAAGATGTAAG